>ENA-OPLX01001032-OPLX01001032.1-human-gut-metagenome-genome-assembly--contig:-NODE-1032-length-10743-cov-1.842908_pt1 | contig 10743 bp, 8 predicted proteins | sample MGYA00241447_ERZ501726 | MGnify/ENA primary metagenome ERZ501726 (study PRJEB25962, sample SAMEA2042617) | human gut metagenome | biome: human gut; feature: human-associated habitat; material: faeces...
CAGTTCTCCGACGAATGAGATCGCCAGGATGATCATAAATTGTCTTACAAACTTCATCTGTTCCTCCCTATATCTTGTGAATCATAAGATATCCACTTTACTTTGGTGAAATTGTCCTACCAATTATACCACTTCTGAAATAATATGCACGGAAAATCTTAGCGAAAATTGTATAAAATATAATACGTGTGATATGGCGCAAGAATTTAAACGGCATAAATGAGAAATATTATCTGAACGGTCGGAGGTATTAAGAAAATCTTCATAATTTATAAGAGGAAGTCTTTATATTTTTATAGTAAAATGAATCCATATTCTGAAAAGTCTGAAAAACGACAGAGAGGAGGAGTATGAGGAAGGTAATTGAAGTCAGGAATCTATACAAGCTGTACCGTGTTGGTGATGAGTTTGTACGCGCACTGGATGGTGTGGATTTTGAGATATATGAAGGAGAGTTTTGTGCAATTGTCGGAACATCCGGTTCCGGTAAATCTACACTTCTGAAATCTTTAAACCGTATGAATGACCTTGTTGAGGGATGTGTGATCACTGGTAAGGTACAGCTTGACGGTGAAGATATTTACGGAGATATGGATGTGAATCTCCTGAGAAAAAGAGTGGGAATGGTATTCCAGAAGCCTAATCCTTTCCCTATGAGCATTTATGATAACATTGCATATGGACCGAGAACCCATGGAATCCGTTCCAAGTCTAAACTGGATGATATTGTAGAAAAATCTCTCCGCGATGCGGCAATCTGGGATGAAGTAAAAGACAGATTAAAGAAAAGCGCACTGGGTATGTCCGGTGGTCAGCAACAGAGACTTTGCATTGCCAGAGCACTGGCAGTTCAGCCGGAGGTACTTCTGATGGATGAGCCTACATCCGCACTTGACCCTATCTCAACTTCCAAGATCGAGGAGCTGGCGATGGAGTTAAAGAAGGATTATACCATTGTTATGGTAACTCATAATATGCAGCAGGCTACACGTATTTCTGATAAAACAGCTTTCTTCCTTCTGGGAGAAGTAGTTGAGTTTGATGATACTGATAAACTGTTCTCTATGCCTTCTGACAAGCGTACAGAGGATTACATTACAGGAAGGTTTGGTTGATTATGTCAAAGTATTTCGAAAGACAACTGGAGGAACTGCACGTTCAGCTTATCACACTGGGAAGCTATTGTGAGAAAGCAATTTCATTCTCTGCAAAAGCAATCCAGAAGGTACAGAATGAAGAGATTGCCCGCCAGGTTTTTGAGACGGACAGAGATATTGATGCCAAAGAAAGAGAGATTGAGAATCTGTGCCTGAGTCTTCTGCTTCATCAGCACCCGGTTGCAAGAGATTTAAGAGAGATATCTGCAGCATTGAAGATGGTTTCTGATATGGAACGTATCGGTGACCAGGCAGCAGATATTGCAGATCTGTCTTTGTATGTTGCAAAGAATACTACTGCGATTCCGGAGACTATCACACAGATGGCGGAGGACACTGTGCGTATGGTAACTGAGAGTGTGGATGCTTTTGTAAAGAGTGATCTGGAGTTGTGCAGAAATGTCATTGACAGAGACGATGTGGTGGATGATGCATTTAATGAGATCAAAGAGAAGCTTGCAGATATGATTTACGGAGGAAATCTGGATGCCAAGACAGGGCTGGATCTTCTTATGACTGCAAAGTACTTTGAACGTATCGGTGATCACGCAGTGAATATTGCTGAATGGGTGGAATATTCTATTACCGGACAGCACAGAAATAATGAGCATCAGGATTATCTGAATAATTAATTGAATAGAGAAAGTCTCTGATTTTGAATATAATTATTTGGAAGCAGGGCTTTTTATATCCGCAGGCGGGAACCGTTTGCGGATATTTGAGTTATTATATATCTCAATCGGAGACCGATATCTGCCTGAGGTATTAAATAAAAAGGGGAAGTGAAGAGAAGTGACAAAAAAAATCTTTAAATCTATAATGTTTGTATGTGCATTGGTTCTGACTGTGGGACTGGCTGCTGTAATGGGAATCCTTTACAGCAATTTTGACGGACAGATGCGCAAAGAGCTGTCTAAGGAAGCTGCTTATCTGGCATATGGTGTGGAGCAACAGGGAACAGATTATCTGAAGAATGTAAAGGATAAGAGCTCAAGGATTACTTATATTAATAAGGATGGAACTGTGCTTTTTGATAATAAGGCTGATGCAGATGAAATGCAAAATCATAAGAACAGAACTGAATTTCAGAAAGCAGAGAAATATGGTGCAGGAGAATGTTCCAGGTATTCGGATACACTTTCTGAGAAAACAATTTATTATGCACTGCGTCTGAAGGATGGAACTGTGCTGAGAGTTTCAGGCACTCAGGATTCTGTGCTGGCACTGGTTGAAAATCTTCTTCTTCCCTTATGTGGACTCTTATTTCTGATGCTGATTCTATCAGGAATCATGGCATCTGTGATATCAAAAAGGATCGTAAAACCTGTGAATGAGCTGGATCTGGAGCATCCGGAGGAGAATAAGATTTACGAGGAGCTTTCTCCGCTTTTAGGTAAAATCCATAAACAGAACCGGCAAATCCAGAAGCAGCTGGAACTGGCAAAACAGCAGCAGGAAGAATTCTCTCTTATTACAGAAAATATGCAGGAAGGTCTGATCGTGATTGATAGGTATACCATGATTCTTTCTGCCAATTCCAGTGCATGGAATCTGTTCCGGGTAGATAAAGTATGTCAGGGAGAAAGTGTTTACTGTCTGGATCGTGCGGAAGATTTCAGACATGCGATCGAGCAGGTTCTCAGCGGAGAACATGCGGAACTGATATTGAAATTAAATGGAAGCGATATCCAGTTGATTGCCAATCCTGTGGTACGTGGACAAAAAACAGAAGGTGCTGTGATCCTGCTTGTGAATGTGACAGAGAAGCTTGAGAGGGAGAATCTGCGGAGAGAGTTTTCGGCAAATGTCTCTCATGAGCTGAAGACTCCTCTGACTTCTATTTCAGGATTTGCGGAGATCATGCAGGGCGGTCTGGTGAAATGTGAGGATATTCCCAAGTTTGCAGGGCGTATTTATAAGGAATCCCAGAGACTGCTTCAGCTGGTTGAGGATGTGATCCAGATTTCCCAGCTTGACGAGGAAAAAACATCCTACACCTGGGAACTGGTGGATGTTTATCAGGTTTGTAAGAATGCCTTTGAAAGTCTGAAGGAGAAAGCACAGAGCATGAATGTGCATCTTTATATCTGTGGGGACAGTATGAAGATGGAAGCAGTTCGGACACTTCTGGAAGAGGCAGTTTATAATGTCTGCGATAATGCCATTAAGTATAACCGAAATGATGGAAGTGTAAGCATTTTTCTGACTCAGACTGCACATGAGATACAGATTGTAGTCAAGGATACAGGTGTGGGAATTCCAAAGGAAGATCAGGATAGAGTTTTTGAGAGATTTTACAGAGTGGATAAAAGTCATTCCAAAGAGATTGGAGGTACCGGACTGGGACTTTCTATTGTGAAGCATGCGGTCAGCACTTTGAATGGAAGTATTGTGCTGAGAAGTGAAGAAGGAAGTGGAACGGAAATTACTATGAAATTTCTGAAAGTGCATAAGGAATAAAATAGAATAGATACAGAGGGGATGTCAGTTTGACAGCCCCTCTAAATTATACCGTAGAAAGAACCTTTTTATTTTTTTCGATATTCATTGGGGGTGCAGCCGACCACATCTTTAAACAGTTTGGAAAAGTAGGAATAATTTCCATAGCCGACTTTCAAAGCAACTGTTCCAACCGGGATGTCAGGGTTGAGCAGAAGCTCTTTTGCTTTTTCTAACCGATAGGTGGTGATGTAATTGATGATAGAGGTCTGCGTTTGTTTTTTGAAAAGTCGTGCCAGATAATCTGGATTGAGATAAACCATATCAGCCAGCATGGTACGTGAGATATCTTCGGAGTAGTGCTGATGGATATAGTTGAGTACAATATCAACGACGGAGTCTTTTTCGTTGATGAAGCTATTGTATTCTACGGCGCGTTGTATCAGATAGCGCAGATAATTAAACATATATGGTACAGCGTCCAGAGATTTTGTGATCAGTTCGTCTCTTTCTTCTGAAGAAAATAGAGTGTGTGCTTCGATTCCGTTTTTATGTAGATAGGAAAAAACAATTTGTTCGATATCAAGTCTCAGATGCAGAAGAAAATTTTTGGTGATACCACTGGCCTGAATGTATTTGGACAGGTAATTTTCGATATTCTGTAAAGCTGCGTCTGCCTGTTTTTGTTCCAGAAAAGTATTGATTACTTCCAGTGATGGAGGGATGTAGGAAGTTGTGCTGGGAACAAAATCTTGCAGAAAAAGTGGTTTATTTACGGAGTTAAGGTTGGATTCTCTCATTTCACGTAGTCTGGTAAGAGTTTCAGGCAGTTCTGTCAGGGAAACCTCTGGTGCAATGCCGCATGCAATTTCACAGTGCAGAAAACTCTGAAGATTTTTGAACAGTGTCAGTAGATTTTCTGTAAATGGCTGACGGATTTGTTCCAGTTGCAATCCAGAAAGTATGACAACGTATTCAAAGGTGTTCAGTATCACTATAGACTCATAGAGAATGCAGGATTTCTGAAAGGTTTCGGCTGTAATATTCTGGAAAGAAAAATCTACCATGGAAGACTCCATGGGCATTATCTGGCCGGAGAGTGGATAAAGCCGGAACAAAACAGGAATGAAGAGGTCATCTGCTGTATAGGAAAGATCTTTTTTTCTTAATTTTGTTTCAAGAAGAGAAGGTTCACGAAACAGAGTGGTGGCAAAAAGTTCTTTCCAGAATAAATCTACAATATAGCGGTAATTATCTTTCCATTTCTGACTGTCTGCTTTTGTCTGGGTGAGCGCAGCATTCTTTCTGACTTTAGAAACTGCTTTTTCCAGAATATGGAATAAAGTATCAAAGTCTATAGGTTTTAGCTGGTAATCGAGGGAGGACAGTTCGATAGCTTTTTTTGCGTAATCAAAATCCGCATAGCTGGTCAGGAAAATAAATTGTATTTCTTTTCCTGATTCCCGGACCCAGGAAAGAAGATCAAGACCAGAACCGCCGGGCATTTCGATATCGCAAACACAGATATCGATGGAGTTTTTTTCTATGATTTTCTGAGCTTGACGGATATTGAAAGCAGTGAGTACTTCTGTGATTGTTAGTTGCTCCCAGTTTATTTTTTTCTCAAGGGCCGCTACAACAAAGCGGTCATCATCAACTAATAATGCGTTCATAAAACTTTCCTTTCATAAATTAGGCAGAGAATTGGATCAGATTGCAGGGAGAAGGATGGTTACGCAGGCACCCCCAGACGGGAGGTTTGAGAAAGTAATGACCGCTTCTCCCTGACCGTACAGCAGATTCAGACGTTGGATGGCATTGGTAATTCCAATACGGTGACCATTTTGAGGTTCCAGAGGAATAGCAGAATTTAGGGATTGCAGGATGTCTTCCGAGAATCCGCATCCAGTGTCCATGACCTGAATCTGAATATTTTCATGTGAATTTCCGCCGGCAGTCATCCAGGCGATGTCTGTGCGTATGATTATGGGGTCATCAAAAGTATTGGAGTGTTTGATGGCGTTTTCTATAAAGGTCTGGATCAGAATTGGTGGGATTCGTATGTTTTCTGTACCTTCTTCTGCGTGAATTTCATAGGAGAACGTATCTCCGTAACGCATCTTTTGGATTTCCATATAATTTTTTATATGTTCCAGTTCATTTTTTACAGGAACAAGATCCTGGGTGTTCTGGAAAATATATCGAAAATAGTTGGAAGTAATCATAGACATTTTCATGATCTCTTCGTAAAGCTGCGTCTGTGCCATACTGTAAATGGTATTCAGACAGTTCAGAAAAAAGTGAGGACGGATCTGTAGCTGAAGATAATTCATCATTGTTTTTTGTTTTTCCAGTTCTTTTTCGTAAATGTCAATTTTCAGTTTTTTGATCTGGCGCATCAGATTTTTGAACTGGGAGTTCGCCTGCTCAAGTTCGAGAAGATTGGTGTCTTTTAAACTGATGGTTTCTGCAGAATCATCCAGATGTGCCAGATTTTCTAAAAAGAGCTTGATCGGAGTCAGAACGTGTTTCTTCATATAGAAAATGGAAGTAAACAGGATAACTGCGACCAGAAGGACTGCCAGTACAAGAATAAACTGAAGCAGGATTATTTTTTCATAAGCCCTGAATTTGCTGAGAATAATCTGAGGATAAAAAGCACCGATAATCAGATTATTTCCCTTATTATAAGTCTCGTAAGAATCGGAATTGCTTTTTCTTGAAAATTCAATATGGTGTTGCTTCAGCAGTTCTTTATTAGTAAGTACGGTTCCGTTTTGCGAGGTAAGAGAAATGAAACCGTCTTTTTCTTTAATTATGTTTTTTAGTGGCTGAATGATATTGTCAGCAGGAATAAAACAGCAGGCGTAGTGGGAGCCTGTATGAAAGGATTTGTAAAAATATACGTTCTTTCCGAACATTAGTACTTCCCAGGCATCCGTGTAGAAACTTGTTTTGGGCGCAGTTATTTTTTGGATCAGATGCTTGTTCAGCAGTACGAGCTGATTCTGAGTAAGTGTCTGAAAAATTTCTGTAGGACGATACATCCGTTCATTCTCTGAATTATATAGAAAAATCTGATATCCTTTTTCAAAAGATTCCAGAAAAATATCAATATTATTATGAACTCGTTCTGCGGATGAAATGAATTCCAGTTTGTCCTGTGTTTCCAACAGAGTATCTGCATCGTCATTTTCAGTCAGGAGCCGGATTAAATAGCGATTGATGGAAATATGTACGGTGTCGATTTGCGAAGCATAAAGGGATGTTGTATCTTGCAGGGACTGAATACTTTGGGAACGCATGGAAAAAATGACAAAACAGCTGATCATGATATCCAGGATTACAACCGGAACCAGCAGAAAAAACAAAAATTTTATGACATGATCAATGGAGTATCCGGCAACACGATGTCTGGAATACATATAAATACCTCCTGAAATATTATAAAATCATTATGATGAAAACAATTATAACAAAAATCCGATAAAAAGATAATAATATTCCGACCTTTTGATACAACAAAAGAGACAAGCTATGAAAAAAGAAATCGGATTTCGGAAAGTGTGAGGTCGTTATTTTACTATTAAAATACTGGAAAATCTGTATAATGAGAAACATCAGACAGAGAGATGTATACATCAAAAAAAATTAAAAAGGAAAAGAATTGAGGTAAAAGGATGAATAAGAAAGTGATTGCAGCGGGAATGGCTATGGTACTGGCTTCTATGGGGCTGACTGCCTGTGGCGATTCCGGTTCAAAAGAGGCTAAAGATTCTTCTGATGAGACTTATACAGTTACAATGGCTTATATTGGAGATAAGGAGGAAGATACAGATCGCATCGAGAAGAAAATCAATGAGATTATGAAGAAAGATATCAATATGGAACTCGATATCGAACCGATCAGCTGGGGTGCCTATGCGGAAACAATGAAGCTGATTCTATCCGGTGGAGAAAAGATGGACATTGTACCAATCCTGGTGGAACAGGTTAATTCCATGGTGAATGCGAAGCAGGTTATTGACATGTCTGAATATATCGACAAATATGGCAATAATATTAAAGAACTGCTTGGTGATACTGCGAAAGCAGCAAATATCGGAAATTATGTATACGGTGTGACAACAGGACGCGAATGGTTCTGCCAGTCATCTGTTATTATGCGAAAAGATATTCTGGATGAGTGTGGAATTGATGTATCTTCTATCACAGATTATAAAGATTTGACTGACGTTTATGCAACTGTGAAAGAAAAATATCCAGATATGGTCATGATGGCAAGCAATAACAGTGCAACACCGGATACCAAATATGAAATGAATGATACACTTACTGATGGATTTGGTGTATTGATGGATCATGGTCAGGATACGACAGTTGTAGATTATTATGAGACAGATGAATATAAAGAGTTTGTAGAAACAATGTATGACTGGCAGCAAAAAGGTTATTTGTCCAAAGATGCTGCAACCACAACAGAGAGTGCGGAGAATCAGGTAAAAGCAGGTGCCGCTTTTTCTTACCTTGCACCAAACAAACCAGGATATGATACCCGTGCCGCTTTACTTTGCGGAACAGAGATGGAGATTGCTCCGATTTCCGAACCATGGGCTGGTACTGCACAAATTTCTTACCTGACTTATGGCATCAGTTCAAGTTCTGCTGATAAAGATAAAACAATGCAGTGTCTGGATTATTTATATGGAAATGCAGATATTCTGAACCTGTTGAACTGGGGGGAAGAAGGTGTTGATTACGAAGTTGTAGATGCTGAAAATAATATCATTAACTATCCGGATGGAAAAGATGACAGCAACACGTATCATCTGGCAGAAGGATGGCAGTTATTTGACCAGTTTAAAATGCATATCTGGGAGGGTGATTCACCAGATATCTGGGATGAAACAAAGGCACTGAATGAGAGTGCAATCAAATCAAAAGCATTCGGATTTACCTATGATTCTACAAGTGTTGCAAACGAACTGGCTGCACTGAGTAATGTAAAAGCAAAATATGCAGCTGCTCTTGGTTCTGGTACAGTAGATCCTGAAGAAACACTTCCGAAATTTATTGAGGAACTGAAGAAAGCAGGAATTGAGAAAGTGATCAGCACCAAACAGGAACAGCTGGACAAGTGGCTGGAAGAGAATAAATAACACAGACAGGGGATGCCGCTATGCATCCCCTGTTATATTCCAGATAATTGAAAGGAAAAATTTATGAAAAAAGCAAAATTTAAAAGATGGGTACCGCTTTATCTGATGATGGCACCGGGGCTGATTTATCTTTTTATCAATAATTATATGCCGATGGCAGGACTTGTGGTTGCTTTCAAAAATTACAACGTGGTAGATGGAATCTTTGGCAGCCCATGGGCCGGTCTCAGCAATTTTACTTATCTGTTTAATGATGCGTGGACGATTACAAGAAATACGTTGCTTTATAATATTGTATTTATTATCATCAACCTGATTCTGGGAATTGCATTTGCCATCTTTATCTGTGATATTCGGAGCAAGGCATGCAAAACAATTTATCAAAGTGCAATTTTACTGCCGTTTCTTATGTCTATTGTAATTGTAAGTTATATCACTTTTGCCTTTTTCAGTGGGGATAATGGAATGCTGAATAAGACAATTCTTCCGTTTTTCGGGAAAGAAGCAATTAATTGGTATTCAGAATCCAAATATTGGCCTGTGATCCTGGTTATCGTAAATACATGGAAAGGTGTAGGATATGGATGCCTGATTTATATTTCCAGTATTTCCGGAATTGATCCTTCTTTTTATGAGGCTGCAGAACTGGATGGAGCTTCAAAGTGGAAACAGATCCGATACATTACACTTCCATCGATCATGCCGTCTGTAATCACTTTGACACTGTTAAACATTGGAAGAATTTTCTATTCTGATTTTGGTCTGTTTTATCAGGTACCAATGAACTCGGGAGCGCTGATCAATGCAACCAACACGATTGATACTTACGTATATCGAGGACTGATTGAGCTGGGTGACATCAGTATGTCATCGGCAGCATGTGTATATCAGTCGCTGATGGGATTTGCACTTGTCATGATTGCAAACTGGCTTACAAAACGTTACAGCAGTGAGAATGCACTGTTCTGACAGAAAAGAGGACAAAATTATGGTAGGAAAACAGGAACGGCGTTATCAGAGAATGATCACGGTAGTTCTGGCACTGATTTCACTGATTATGGTGATTCCGCTGGTGCTTCTGGTGGTTGCATCGTTTACAAGCAACAATGAGATTGTGCTGCATGGATATTCTTTCTTCCCAAAAGAACTGAGTCTGGAAGCATACAGGTACATTTGGAACGAGAGGGCACAGGTTTTCCATGCATATGGAATCACCATTCTGGTAACCGCGATTGGAACAACGATTGGCGTGATGATGACACTTTTGTATGCGTATGTACTGGCACATGAGAAATTTCCTGGAAAAACATTTCTTGCATTTTATCTGTTTTTCACGATGCTGTTTAATGGTGGACTGGTACCGACCTATATTATGTATACCCGCTACCTGCACATGAAAAATACGATTCCGGCATTAATTATACCGGGTCTGCTGATGAGTGCTTTTAATGTGATTCTGACAAGAACGTATATTCAGTCAAATGTACCGGCGGCATTAAGTGAGGCTGCCAAAATTGATGGTGCAACAGAGTTTCAGGTATTCCGCAAAGTAGTTCTTCCTATGTGTAAACCGATCATTGCAACGGTCGGATTATTTGCCGGACTTGGTTATTGGAATGACTGGACGAATGGATTATACTATATTACAGATACTAACAAATTCAGCATTCAGCAGCTTTTGAATAATATGATTAAAAACATCGAATTTCTTTCCAAAAATGCGAACAGTAATATCAACCTGGCCAGCGTAGGAGGGGGAATCCCGCAGGAGACCGTGCGTATGGCAATCGCCATCGTCGGACTGCTTCCGTTTCTGATCGTATTCCCATTCGTACAGAAATATTTTGTAAAAGGAATTTCTATTGGAGCTGTAAAAGGCTGAGAAAAAATTGGGGGAAAGCAAATGAAAATAAAAGAGATGGAAACAGAAAAACTGATTTCGCTTCTCTGCGGCGATCAGTTTATGAATACAAAAGCACTGCCGGTAT
>ENA-OPLX01001033-OPLX01001033.1-human-gut-metagenome-genome-assembly--contig:-NODE-1033-length-10741-cov-6.188377_pt1 | contig 10741 bp, 9 predicted proteins | sample MGYA00241447_ERZ501726 | MGnify/ENA primary metagenome ERZ501726 (study PRJEB25962, sample SAMEA2042617) | human gut metagenome | biome: human gut; feature: human-associated habitat; material: faeces...
GGCCGTTACGGGGCCTACATCGCCTACAAGGGCAAGAACTACCGCTTGCCCAAGGGCAGCAAACCCGAAGAGCTCACGCTCGACGACTGTCTGAAGATCGTCGCCGACTCGAAAAAATAGCAACACCCACAACCTAAACCCTAAAGCAATGAAGAAACTCCTGCTGACCCTCGTTGCCTTCTGCGCCGCACTTGCGGCTGCGGCACAGACACCCGACACGACCGCCGCCGAAGGCTACCGGTTCACCGACGTCAAACTTATCCCCATGACCCCGGTCAAGGATCAGAGCCGTAGCGGCACCTGCTGGTGCTACTCGACCCTTTCGTTCCTCGAAGGGGAAATCCTGCGTGCGGGAGGCGCCCCCGTGCACCTCTCCGAAATGTGGATCGTCCGCCATACGTTCATGGAGAAAGCCGTGAAATACATCCGCATGCACGGCGAGATCAACTTCGCCGAAGGCGGGGCCTCGCGCGACGTGACGGAAGGCATCCGCAACTACGGCATCGTCCCGTTCGAAGCCTACCCGGGCTTCAACTACGGCACCGAGAAAGCCGATTTCCACGAACTCTCGCGCGTGCTGAAAGCCTACCTCGACGCAGTGATGGAGGCCAGCACCAAATCTTCGAACAAGCCGCTCTCGACGGCTTGGAAACGGGGTTTCAACGCCATCCTGGACGAATATTTCGGCCCGATGCCCGAGACCTTCACCTATCAGGGCAAGGAATACACGCCCCGGACGTTCGCCGACTCGCTGCCGATCGACATCGACGACTATATCGACATCAGTTCGTTCACACACCACCCCTTCTATACGCAGTTCATCATCGAGGTGCCCGATAACTGGATGTGGGGCACGGTCTACAACCTTCCGCTCGACGAAATGATGGCCGTCGTGGACAATGCACTGGAAAACGGGTATCCCGTCGCGTGGGGCACCGACGTAAGCGAAAAGGGATTCAGCCGCACCAAGGCGATCGGTATCGTACCGGCCGCCGACCTCGAAGGCATGGGCGGCACCGAAGCCGAGCGCTGGGGAAAACTGACCCAGAAGGAGAAGGATGACGCACTCTACAAGTTCGACAAGCCGGGCAAGGAGCTCGCCATCACCCAGGAGATGCGCCAGGAGGCTTTCGACAACTACGGAACCACCGACGACCACGGCATGGTCATCATGGGTACGGCCACCGACCAGGCAGGCAACCACTACTACAAGGTGCAGAATTCATGGGACGTACGTCCGCCCTACGACGGATTCTGGTATTTCTCGCGCCCGTTCGTCGCTTACAAGACAACCTCGGTCATGGTCAACAAGCACGCCCTGCCCAAAGAGATCGCCAGGAAGCTGGGCATCAAATAACCCGGGCGCAACGACAACAGCCCCGGAGAAGCCCCTGCCGCCAAGCGGCGGGGAGTCCGAAACGAAAAGCGGCCTGACTTTGACAGTCGGGCCGCTTTCGTATATCGAAGTTTTAACTCTTTTCCGAAAATAAAAGGGAGATATTACATCTCGCGCAGTTTGATGCTCTCTCCCAACATAATCAGGGCGGTGCGTAACCACTCATTGATCCTTGCTTTCATACTAAATAATTTTAAATAATTCTTAAAATATTTTATCATTTAAGACGAGGCAAAAGTACTACGGCAAAAGCAAACTTCCAAATATTTTATTAAGATTTTTTAAGAAATATGTAAATTTTTTGAATAAACCCTTATTCCTCCACCTCTACCCCCAGCAGCCGCACCAGGTCAACCGCCTGCAATGCATTGATCTTCAAACCCTTTAATTCAAACGAATCGACCTCGCCGACACGTATTCCCCGGATGTCGGAATCCGCGAACGAAAGCCCGCGCAGGCGCGTGCCGCGGAATTCACCCTGCGTCAGGTCGCAGCGCGAAAAGGAGGCCTTCTCCAGGCGGCACTCGTCGAACACGGCTCCCCGCATGACTCCCTGACTGTGCGCCACGAAACGCAAGCGCCCCAGCGCGAAATTGGCGAACTCCGCCTTGCAGCGCTCGAAGGCCACATGCTGCATCGTCGCTTCGGAGAGGTTCGTCCCCATGAGCTTGCAATCCAGGAACTCCACCCGCTGGAAACTGCACCCCGTCAGGTCGGCGTTCGACAGGTCGCAGTTCCGGAAGGTCACATCCGTGAAATGCGATCCGCGCAACACGCACGCCGGGAAAAGGCAGCCTGCGAAAAGACACGACTGCACCCAGACATGTTCCCGGTCGAGGTGCGGGAAAACAATGCCGCGGAAAATGCCTCCGGCAATCTCTTCGCCTTCGGTCAACGCCCTACCATCGGTATATTCCACGGGATCGGCGGCCGGGACAGGTCTGGTTATCTGCATCGTCAAATTCAGTAAAAGAGGCACCCGACTCCCCGCCTGCAAAGCCGCACACGGGAGGGTTGCTACAGCAAAGATAAACATTTATCCCGGAAAGCCGCGTCCATCCCCGGCATCCGCCCGCCGTTTTGCGCATACGGAAAATAATTCCTATCTTTGGATCGCCTTTCACCGAACAATCAATGAAAAAGGGATACAGAACCATTTTAACGGTCTGCATGCTGCTGATAGCATATACCGCCGTAGGACAGCAACCCGACAAGGACATGGATTCCTTTCCCTCGACCGAGGAAGCCCTGTCCCAGATCGGAAGCGCCGCAGCCCGCTCCCCCAAACAACCCGCCGACACCGCAGCCCTCACATCGCCCGCCCAACGCAAAGGCTTCATACGCCGCATCATCGACTATTACAGCCGTTCGAACATCGACCGTACGTTCGAAAAGAAAATCGACTGGAGCATCGCCCCCGGCCCGAACTATTCGTCGGATGTCGGCTTCGGCATCGGGTTCCTCGTGGCGGGGCTTTACCGAATAGACCGCACGGACTCCGTGACCGCCCCGTCGAATATCTCGATCTACGGCAACGTCACGACCGAAAAATTCGTCCTGCTCCGCTTCTCGGGCGACAACATCTTCAACCACAACAAACAACGCCTGAGCTACGCCGGGGCCTTCGTCTATTTTCCGGGGGCCTTCTACGGCGTGGGCTACAACGCCGGCGCGGAGGGCTACGCACAGGAGCTCACCACCACGATGGGCATCTTCCGCATCTCCTACTGCACGGCGCTCGCCGGACGCTTTTACATCGGCGTCAGCGGGGGCATCGACTACACCGGGGCGAAGTACAAAGACACAGGCATGGTCGCCTATATGAATAATGTCAAAGCCGACGTAGACGCCGGGAAGCCGGTTCCGGGTGGCAGGATGGGCGAACTCTACACCCTCTGGCAGGAGGGGCGCTACGACCCGGCCAAGCAGGATCCCTTCTCGAATTACATTACCGAATCGGGCGACAATCCGAACGCCTTCAACACCAGCCTCGGCCTCTTCGCCCAATACGACACGCGCGACGTGACATTCAACGCTTCGAGGGGCATCTTCATCAAGGCCGAAGCCAAGTGGTATCCCGAATGGCTGGGCAATACGCGCCGCAACTTCGGACGCTTCACCCTGACCTTCGACTTCTACCGGAAACTCTGGAAAGGCGCCATCTTCGCCTACGACCTCTACGCCGACTTCACGGCCGGCACCCCTTCGTGGCACATGTACGCCAAGATGGGCGGCATGGAACGCATGCGCGGCTACTACGAAGGGCGCTACCGCGACAAAAGGCTCGTCGAGACGCAGATCGAGCTGCGCCAGAAAATCTACCGCCGCCACGGCGTCGTAGCCTGGATCGGCGGCGGACAGGTCTGGGGCACCGACAAATTCCGCTGGGACAACACCCTTTACAGCTTCGGCTGCGGCTACCGGTTCGAGTTCAAGAACCGGATGAACATCCGCCTCGACTACGGCTGGGGCGTCTACGGCAACCAAAACCTGCCGTGGGATCGCAAACGCTCCTCGGCCTTCCTCTTCACGGCCTCCGAAGCCTTCTAAGAGCCTGCGCCGCGCGAACAGGACACATATGGGAAAGCCCCTCCCGAGGAGGGGCTTTCCCATGCGGTAATCCCGCCGGAACTATACCGTATATACCGTGATAAACCCGTCGGCACGATGCAGCGTGAGCCGGATCGCCTCCCCGCCGCCGATGCGCCCGACAACGGTTCCAGCCGCAAAATCCACCGCCTCCACCCGCAGGTCGTGCAGCAAGTCCAGCCCCGGGCGCCGGGCATATTTGTAGAGCGCCTCCTTGGCGCACCAGACAGCGGCAGGCAGCAACGGATCGCCGGACAGCGCCAGCTCGGAGGGGGACATGTAACGCGGCGCGGCACGGCTGAAATCCCGCGTCTCGGGTTCGATGTCGACCGCGCAGGGGACATCGGACAGACAGACGGCCACACGCCCCCTGCAGTGCGAAACCCCGACGTATACCCCGTCCCTGTCGACGACCGGGGCCCCGGCGGCATCATAGGCAATCCGCACATCCGCCCCCAGTTCCCGGCGGACGACGGCTCGCCACGTGAGGTATTCCCGGCGCCGGCCCTCCCGCACAAAACGCCCGGCCTCGGCCAATTCGTCGGATGTCACCCACCCGGCTACTCCGGCCTCGTCCATCGGCGGCTCTATGAAGAGTGCCTTTCCCATCGTTCACTGCAAGTCCACACGGATTTTATCGACACGGTGCCCGTCCATCTCCTGCACCGTAAAACGGATGTCGTGCGACGTAAAGACATCGCCCTTGCGGGGGAAGTCGCGTTTGAGTTCGAGCATCAGCCCGGCGAGGGTCTCGGCATCGCCCTTTACGTCGGCAAAGGTCTCCTCGTCGATTCCCAGCACCCGTTCGAAATCGCCCAGGTGGCTCTTGCCGTCGAAGAGGTAACTCTTCTCGTCGAGACGCGTGAAGAAACTCTCGTCGGCATCGCTTTCGTCCGAAATCTCGCCCACGATCTCCTCGATAATATCTTCCAGCGACACCAGCCCCAGCGTCGAACCGTACTCGTCGACGACGATCGCCATGTGCACCTTGTTCGACTGGAAGTCGCCCAGCAGGTCGTTGATCTTCTTATGCTCGGGCACGAAATAGGGCTTGCGCACCAACTGCTGCCAGCCGAATTCGTTGCCGTGGTTGATATAGGGGAGCAGATCCTTGACATAGAGCGTCCCCCTGATATTGTCGATATCCTCTTCGTATACCGGGATACGCGAAAAACCCGACCGGATGATCGTCTGCTTGACGGTCTCGTAATCGTCCGTCACCGAGAGCGCCGTAATGTCCACGCGGGGTTTCATGATCTCCTGCACCTCGGTATTCACGAAGTTGACGATCCCCGACAGCATCACATGCTCCTCGGGGCTCGAACTCTGGGTCATATCCACGGCGTCGGCCAGTTCGTCGAGCGAAATCTCGCTCTTGTGCGCCGCCTTTTCGCTGATGCGGCTGCTCGTGCGCACCAGGATGTAGGAGAGCGGATAGAAAATCCACCGCAACACCCTGAGCGGCCGTGCCGCGAACTGCGCGAAACGCACCGGCATGGTCTGCGCCAATACTTTGGGCAGTATCTCGCCGAACAGCAGCAGCAGGAAAGTCACCAGTACGGTCTTGAACAGGAACTCGAAACGCAGGAACGTAAAAACCGAGTCGATGATACCCGACACGAGGATGACGATGCAGATATTCACCAGGTTGTTGACCACCAGAATCGTCGCCAGCAGCACGTCGACATTCGTCAGCAAGTGCAACACCGCCTCCGCCGAAGCGGTCGTGCGCGTCTGCAGGCGGCGGATATCCTTATGCGACAGGGAGAAAAACGAAGTTTCAGCCCCCGATACGAGCGCTGAAACGCACAGCAGTCCCAACGTCACCGCGCACAGCACGGCGATATGGCCCGAAAACCCGTTGAATGCGATCCATGAAGCGGTACTCTCCAAACTTGCGCGGATTTAGTTAGTCAAAAAGCGATCCGCCCTGCGAATCGGCAGCCTGCTGGCTGTTTTCGGACTCCTCGCGCAGCACCTCCTTGCGTCCGCCGGGCATCTGCACGATGAACTTCGAGTTGCGCGACTGGTAGGCCGGTTTGGCCAGCAGCAGTTCGATGTTGTTGTAGCGGGTTGACTTGGCGCCGAGCATCACCTGCTCGGGCGGCCGCTGCGGCGGCGCAACGGGCTTGATCGGCTCCAGCACGGGAGCCACAGGCTCCTTCACCGGTTCCGTGATACGCGCCGGGGGGATGATCTGCTTCATCACGTCGACGGACGCATCGCCCGAGAACCCCGTGGCCACCACCACCAGTTCGATGGCGTTGCCCAGCTGGGGCTTCTCGCTCGTACCCCAGATAATATTGGCGTTGTGTATCACGCCGTTGTCGTCCTGCACGCTGGCATGCGCCTGGATATACTCCAGAATGCGCACCACCTCCTCGTACATCAGCGAGTCGGCGTTCGACACCGAAATGTTCAGCAGGATATTCTTCGCACCCGAGATCAGGTTGTGATCCAGGAGCGGCGAACGCAGCGAAGCCTCGGCTGCAGTCTCGGCGCGGTTGTCGCCTTCGGCCGTAGCCACGGCCCCCGCCATATGCGCGCGGCCGCTATCGCGCATCACCTTCGACACATCGGCGAAGTCGACGTTCACCAGGTCGCTTTCGACCGTGATGATCTCGGCGATGCCCTTCGCCGCCGAACACAGGATGTCGTCGGCCTTGCCGAACGCCTGCTTGAGCGACAGGCGCCCGTATATTTCGAGAATATTCTCATTGTTGATAATCAGCAGCGAATCGACATTCTGGCGCAGTTCCTCGATCCCGCGGAAAGCCTGTTCGTAGCGGATCTTACCCTCGACGGCCAGCGGCGAGGTAACGATCGCCACAGTCAGCAGCCCCATCTCCTTGGCCAGCTTGGCGATGACGGGCGAAGCGCCCGTACCCGTACCGCCGCCCATGCCGGCCGTGATGAACAGCATCCGAGTCCCGGCCTCTTCGAGGTGCTGGCGGATTTCAGGCAGCGACTCGACTGCGGCACGGCGGCCGTTCTCCGGGTCGTTCCCCGCACCGAGACCTTCGGCTCCGAGCCGTATCTTCTGCTCCACGGGACTCTTGTCCAACGCCTGCTGGTCGGTATTGCAAACCATGAACGTCACGCCCCGTATACCCAGGTTCCACATATGGTTCACGGCATTCCCGCCGGCACCGCCGACACCTACCACCATAATGATCGACCCGTCCGTCTTCGGGGCTTTGATTTCCGACATCAATTCGTCTGTCATATCTCTTTACTCCTTTCTTCTGATTAATTCCCACGCGGGGCGAACGCCCGCAAATCCTCCTCACGCCCGGCCGTTTAAAAGGCCGGTTTCAGCCCCCCAGGATCAAATCTCCTCGTCCTCGGCGGCCGTAAAGCTCTTGTTGATCTTGTCGAAGGTCTTCTGGAAGATCGACCCCCAGTCGCGCTTGCGCTTGGGTTCGATCACGGGGGCCTTCAGCTGCTCATCTTCCCGCTCCTGCCCCCTTGCCGCGGCATCCTCATCGGACGCAGGCTGTGCCGCCGCGGAAGCCGGCCCCTGTGCGGGCTGCTGGAACCGCGGCATATGACGGAACTCGGGTACGTCCTGGGGCTGCCGGGGCTGGAATCCCGGGCGGGGTTCCGCAGACCGGGACGCCGGCGAGGCCGGACGCTCGATCACCGCGCAGGCACCCTGTTCGGCGCCCTTGAGCAAAATACCGACCGCCGTGGCATAGGCCGGGTCTACGACCTTTTCCCTCGACTCCTCCGCAACGCCGGTTTCGGCCGATGCGATGCGCACGTCCATGCCCGTCACGCGGCGGAACAACTCGTCCACATCCTTCAGCTTGGCCGAACCTCCCGTCAGGACAATGCCGTAAGCCAGCTTGCCGGCATACCCCGAATCCCGGATTTCCTGCAATACGAACTCCGCAATGTCCGTGGCACGGGCTTCGATCACCGTCGCCAAGTTGCGCAGCAGGATGTCCTTCGCTTCGCGGGCCGTGCGGCCGTTGACGCGAATCAGTTTGTCCTCCGGGGCCAGGTCGGCCACCGCCGAACCGTATTTCTGCTTGAGGCTTTCCACATGTTTCTCGGGCACGCTCATCGTGCGGATGTCGCGGTTGATGGCCATGGCCCCCATCGGGATCGTGGCGATATAACGCACCACATTGCGGTAATAAACCGCCACGTCCGTCACGCCGCCGCCGATGTCGACCACCGCTACGCCCTCCTCCTTCTCGTCGGGCAGCAGCACGGCCTCGGCCGTGGCGATGGCGTTCGACGTCACGCCCAGCATCTTTATGCCGAGCCGCTTGAGCGCCATATCGAGCCGCTGCATCGGCGTGCGCAGGCAAAGGATGAAGTTGAACGTCGACGAGAGTTTCTTGCCGAACGACCCCACGGGGTTCTTGACCTCCTGGTTGTCGTCGACCACATAGTTCTGGGGCACACGCTCCATGATGGTCTCGTCGTCGGGCGCCTGCACGTTCCGCATGCGGTCGAACAGCGCGTCGACGTCCTTCTGGTTGACGCCGTTCTGGGGATCGTAGACGAAAACATGATCCGTATGGCGCGCACAGCGCACGAAATCGCCCGAAATACCGGCATAGGCCTCCGTGATCCGGATCCCCAGCTGCTCTTCGGCTTCGGACATGGCTTCGCGGATGGCGCGGCTCACCAGTTCGATATTCTCGATCTTGCCCGCGTTGACCCCCTCAACGGGCTTCGACACGATCGACGCCACCTCCATCTGCCCTTCGGCGGCCTTCTCGCCGACAGCCACCACGACGTTCGACGAGCCCAGGTCGACGGCAACGGTATAATTCTTTCTTTCCACGGTATATTTCCTTTTTATTTCTTGCAAACCACCTGATCCTTGTATCTGATATCTATCGTCCTGTACGCATCCCAGCCGATGTTCTGCAACCCGTTGCGGTAGAAGCGCAGCAACTTGTCGAACTTACGCTCCACCTGCTCGATGCGCCCGAAAAGAATGGTGTGGCGTCCGCTCCGCGGCACCAGCTCCACCTCCAACGCTCCGCTGGGGGTCGTCCGAGCCGCAATCTGCACCACTTCCGACCTCCAGAAATCGTCCTCTTCGACGAACTCTACAAAGGTAAGGAGTTTCATGAAATCTTCGTAGCTTTTCTCCAACTTTTTTTGTTTCAGCCGCTCGGCCTCCTGCTGCCGTGCGATACGGTCGATCCCCTGCTGGATCATACGCGCCTCGTAGCGGTATTTGCGGCGCATTTCGACCTTGTGGCGGCGCAGTTCGCCGACCCGTTTGTCGAACTCGGCCGAGCTTTCCAGCCGCCACCACTGTTTCTTGACCCGCATACGGCGCAGCGCCGACAGGTTGCGGTCGTTCTGCAGTTCGCGTCTGTAAAGCGGGTACTTCTCCCGCTCCAGCTCCGCGATCCGTTTGTCCACCTTCGCCGACTCGATGTCGATATGCGCCCGCACGGGGCCCTCATACGCCGCAGGAAACGGCGGGCGGTAGCTGCCCGTCACGACCGGCACGTAAAGCGACGATGCCCGCGGCGCGGCGAAGACATAGCCCTCCGCCGTGACGTACGAATCCACGCCGTTCACCAGCAGCCGCACGAGCGGCCTTCGCTGGCTGATATCCACGTGCAGCACCCCGTCATAGGAGACATAGGCGTCCACCCGCTCCACGAACCCGTTCCTGGCGATCATCTCCTCGATCTGCGTCAAGGGCACCTTATCAACTGCCGTGCCTTTCGTCTTGATCCCGCTCTGCGCGATCCACCCGCGCACCATGCGCCCCGACACCAGATAACCCATCGACGAACTGTCGACGACCTCGATCTCGACCTTGCAGACCGTCCTCGCGGCACGCAGACGCTGCGCCGTGGTGCCCGCATAGAGGATATATGCGGCCACGGCACTCCACAAAAGGGCCAGCAATGCGTATCGGAGGTAGCGGTTCATCGCACGTCAGCTTTTCGCTCCGAGTTTTTCGGCCAGCGCCTCGCAGCAGGCGTCGATATTGCCCGCCCCGAAGCTCACCACCACGTCCGTATCCATCGCCGCGACCGTATCGGCCAGCGCCTCCCTGCCGACGATGCGGCACGGCACGGCCACGTGCCGGGCGATGAGCTCCGACGTGACGCCGGGGATCGGCTCCTCGCGCGCCGGGTAAATCGGCAGCAGCACCACCTCGTCGGCATGCGACAGCGACTCGGCGAACTCTTCGTAGAGGTCGCGCGTGCGGGTGTAGAGGTGGGGCTGGAACAGCGCCGTAATGCGCCGTCCCGGAAACATCTTCTGCACGGAGGTCAGTGTCGCCGCCAGTTCGCGCGGATGGTGCGCGTAATCGTCCATGTAGACCTGCCTGGGGGTGTTGACATAGAATTCGAACCGGCGCTTCACGCCCGAGAACGACGCCAGCGCCCCGCGCAGGGCGTCCGCATCCAACGCAACCCCTTCGGCCCTGGCCGCGCACCATACCGAGGCCACGGCCGCCACCGAATTTTCAATGTTGACCCAGCCCGGAATGCCCAGCGTGCAGCCTTCGACCACACCGCCCGGCACTACGATGTCATATCGGTAATGGCCTCCCTCGAGCAGCTGCACGTTACGGGCATAGAAGTCGCACGGCACGTCGTACGAATAGCGGTACACCGTAATCTGCGGATTGTCCACCACAATGTCGACCCCTTGCTTGATGACGAGGAATCCGCCGGGGCGTATCTGCCGCACGAACTGCGCGAAAGCCTCCTTCACCGCCTCGTGCGTCCCGTAAATGTCGAGGTGGTCGGCGTCGGCCGA
>ENA-OPLX01001050-OPLX01001050.1-human-gut-metagenome-genome-assembly--contig:-NODE-1050-length-10607-cov-1.641869_pt1 | contig 10607 bp, 8 predicted proteins | sample MGYA00241447_ERZ501726 | MGnify/ENA primary metagenome ERZ501726 (study PRJEB25962, sample SAMEA2042617) | human gut metagenome | biome: human gut; feature: human-associated habitat; material: faeces...
ATTTTCCACAATCTTACCAAAGTATAGAAAATAAATTTAAACAAGATCAATGTTTTAAATATCATTACCAGCTTTTAAATAAAAAACAAAAACAACTCTATCAAATAATTTATAATATTGCTTATACAAGAAAACAAAATATTTATATTAAAGAAAAAGAGATAGATAAAGTGAGTCAAATTGTTAATGCAGTTTTAAAGGATCATCCAGAGTTATTTTATATTAAGGAATGGTCTCTTAATACAAAAGGTCTTTTTAATTTTGAATATAGTATGAAAGAAAAAGAAATTCTTAAAGATCAAAAAAGGATAAAGAAAATTGTCAAACAACTAAAAGAGGATACACAAGATTTAAAATCCTATCAAAAAATAAAATATATTTATGATGATGTTATTACTCATTGTAAGTATAATGAACAAGCAAAATATAACCAAGAAATAATCAGTGTTCTTATTAATCATCAATCAGTTTGTAGTGGTTATGCAAAAACAATGCAATATCTACTCAATCAATTGCATTTTAAAGCAACATATTTAACAGGGAAAACAATAAAAGGAAGAAAAGACAAACATGCAATAAATATGATAAAATATGACAATGATTATTATTATATAGATGCAACCTGGGGTGATTTAGTATTAGATGATGAGGAAATCATCAATAATAATTATTTGATGTTTGATAGTCAAACAATGAAACAAATGTATGATTTAGATGATCATTATAAAATAACTAAAAATGATAAACATACTTATTTTAAAGAAGAAGGGTTGTATTTTGATTTATATCAATTAAATACTTTAAAAGCTAAAATAAATAAAAATCAAAGAGAATGTTATTTTCAATTTTCAAATGAAGTATATAATGATGCTAAAGAAAGATTAACAAAAAAAGGAGATGCCTATCGTTTAATAGAAGGGGTAGATCATATTCAATATATCACGAATGATCAATTGAAGACGATTTATTTAAAATGGTAAAGTTATGAAAAGAATTAATGAAATTGTTGTTGTTGAAGGAAAAACAGATAGCCAATTATTAAAAGAATTATATGATGTAGATACTATTGAAACACATGGACTAGGATTAGATGATAAAACATTAGAGCTTATTAAAGAGGCTAGTAAGACAAGAGGAGTTATTGTTTTAACAGATCCAGATTATCCAGGTTTAAGGATTAGAAACCAAGTGGAGAAATATGTACAAAATTGTAAACATGCTTTTGTTGATAGAAAAGATGCAATTGGTAAAAAGAAACTAGGTATTGCTGAAGCAAATAAAGAAGCTGTAAAGAAAGCAATTGAAAATGTTGTTACATTTTCAAATCAAGAAGAAAGTATTTCTTGGAAAGAGTTTTTAGAATTAGATATTATTGGAGATAAAAAGAAAAGATTAAAGATTTATGATTTATTTCATTTAGGATATGGCAATGCAAAAACTTTGTTTAAAAGATTAAATATGGTGGGTATTTCCAGGGAAATGATAGAGAAGGAGTTAGAGAATGAAGGATATAGCGACTAAAAGTACAACTCAATATATATTAGATAAATATGATTTATATCCTAAAAAGAAATATGGGCAAAACTTTTTAATTGATCCTCATGTCGTAGAAAAAATCGTTCGTTGTTCAAGTGTTAATGAAAAATGTGCAGTGATTGAAGTAGGACCTGGAATTGGTGCTTTAACTCAAGTATTGGCACGTTATGCAGGATATGTAAGAAGCTATGAAATAGATACACGTTTTAAAGGAGTCTATGAAGAGTTTTTAAATCAGGAAAATATTGAGATTGTTTTTGAAGATTTTTTAAAAGTAAATTTAGAGGATTTAATGACTTTAAAGGATAAGTATGAAAAAGTTATTTTAGTAGCTAATTTGCCTTATTATATTACAACTCAAATTATTGAAAAGGTTTTAACTGAAAGTAAAGTTATTGATGAAATTGTCGTGATGGTACAAAAAGAAGTGGCTTTAAAATATACAAGCGATTATAAAAGTCCACTGATGTATATGATTGAAGATATGGGTAAAATTGAATATATGTTTACAGTAAGTCAAAATGTTTTTATTCCTGCACCTCATATTGATAGTGCTATTTTAAAGATTACAATTAATAAGGAAGCTAATTTAGATTTATATAAAGTATTAAATAGTGCTTTTAAACAAAGAAGAAAAACGATTTATAATAATTTAAAACAAGAATATCAAAATGCATTAGATGTTTTAAATGAAAATCAAATAGATCAAAAATTAAGATGTGAACAACTTACATTAGAAGATTATCAAGCTATCACAAAATCATTATATAAACATACTATATAATGGTGATAGAATGAAGATAGGTGATATTGTAAGTAGAAAAAAATATCATCAAGATATTATTTTTGAAGTCATTGATATACAAGAAAATATTTGTTATTTAAGAGGAATAGAGTATCGTCTTATTGCGGATAGTGAAATAGATGATTTAGAGCTTGTTCAAGAGAAAAGAGTAATAGAAGATGTGCATTTACCACAAGAAAAATGTTTAAAGGGAAGTGTTTTACATTTAGATGGAGATCCTTCTTATTTAAAGATGTGTATGAAAAAATATCAAGAATATGGTATTAGAGCATATGGTTATTATTTTAAAGAAGAAGAGTTTGCTAGTAAAATAACCAACCTATTAAAAAAATATAATCCACATCTTTTAGTCATTACAGGACATGATGCCTTGAAAAAAAATGGACATAAAAGAAATAGTCAAGATTATTTGCACAGTTTAGATTTTGTAGAAGCAATCAAAAAGGCTAGAGAATATCAACCTGACAAAGATGCATTAGTAATCTTTGCAGGAGCGTGTCAGTCATACTATGAACTTCTAGTAGCGAGTGGTGCTAACTTTGCATCAAGTCCTTCAAGAAAAAATATTCATGCGTTAGATCCTGTTATTATCACAACTCAAATCGCAAGTACAAATATTAAAGAGTATGTTGATTTAGAAAAAGTTATAGAGAAAACCTCTTTTAAACAATTAGGTGTTGGTGGAATTGATACAAGAGGGGTTGCCAGAAATTTGTATCCGAGGTAATGAAAAATGAAAGTAAGAGCATATGCAAAAGTAAATTTAGCGTTAGATGTTGTAAGAAAAAGAGAAGATGGATATCATGATTTAGAAATGATCATGGCACCTATTACTTTACATGATCTCATTTATATTAATGTCATTGATGAAGGAATTGAAATTGAGTCAAATAGTAAGATCGTTCCTACCGATCAAAGAAATATTATGTATAAAGTTGCACAATTGATGCAAGAAAGATACGGATTAAAAAAAGGTGTTAAGATCTTTGTCTATAAGCATATTCCAACGCAAGCAGGATTAGCTGGTGGAAGTGCTGATGGAGCAGCAGTTATTAAAGCTATGAATAAATTATTTCATTTAAATTTATCTTATGAAGAAATGGCTGCTTTAGGAAAAGAAGTAGGAGCAGATATTCCATTTTGTATTTATGAAAAAACAGCTTTTGTTGAAGGTGTTGGTGAAAAACTACAATTTATTGATGAACCTTTTGAAGCTTATTTATTACTTGTAAAACCTAAAAAAGGTGTTTCAACTCAAAAAGCATTTACTTCATTAGATTTATCTAAGGTAAAACATCAAGATTGCAGAAAGATGAAAAAAGGAATTGAAATGAATGATTATCAAGGAGTTATTGATAATCTGCAAAATACATTAGAACTTCCTTCTATTAAAATGGTGCCACAAATTAAAGAAATCAAAAAAGAAATGATGAAGTTAGGTTTTGATGGAGCTTTAATGTCAGGAAGTGGTTCATGTGTATTTGGTATTACTAGAAATCAAGAAATTATGAATAAAGGATATGAATTCTTTAGAAAACGTTATTTTTTTGTTAGAAAATCGAAAATTTTAAACAAGGAAGAAAATCTGTGATAAGATTTTCTTTTTTTGAAAAGATGTAGGAATTTGCAATAAATTGTCTTATTCATCTTTAATTATGAGTTATATTTTGTTAGAATGACGTCGTAGAGGGGTGTGACGATGAAAACTTACGCAGTAGTAATGGCTGCCGGAAAAGGTACAAGAATGAAATCCGACAAGCCTAAAGTAGTACATGAAGTTTTATATAAACCTATGGTTTGTCATATCGTTGATGAATTAAAAGGTTTAGGTGTTGATGGTATTTATGTTATTGTTGGACATAAAGCTGAAGAAGTCATGAAACTTGTTGATGGTGTTGAGTTCGTAATGCAAAAAGAACAATTAGGAACTGGACATGCATTGATGCAAGCAAAAGATGTTTTAGGAGATAAAGAAGGAACAACTATTGTTTTAAATGGTGATGCACCATTAATTACTAAAGAAACATTACAAGGGTTAATTCAATATCATAATGAACATCAAATGAAAGGAACAGTCATGACATGTGATTGTGACTTAAATAAGAAATTTGGTCGTATTATTAGAGAAAATGATCAAGTTAAAGGTATTGTTGAGTATAAAGATTGTACAGATGAACAAAGAAATATTTCTGAAATGAATGTTGGAGAATATTGCTTTGATAATGCTGCTTTATTTAAAGCATTAGAATCAGTAACAAATAACAATGCTCAAAATGAATACTATATTACAGATGTAATTGAAATTATGAATCATCAAAACTTAAATGTTGGTGGTTATAAAATTGATGACTTATCAGAAGTTGGTGGAATTAATGATAAGTTTGAATTACAAGAAGCAACAAAACAATTACAATATCGTATTAACAAAAAACATCTATTAGATGGTGTAAATATTGTAGATATGACAAATACTTATATTGGTAGAGATGTAGTGATTGGTCATGATACAACAATTGAACCAGGATGTATTATTAAAGGAAAAACAGTGATTGGTAATGGATGTCATATTGGACCTTATTGTGAATTTGATAATGTAGAAATCAAAGATAACGTAGAAATTAAATTCTCTGTTATTGCTGATTCGATTATTGAAAACGGTGTTGATATTGGGCCATATGCAAGACTTAGAAATCATTGTCATATCTTAGAAAATGTCCACATGGGTAACTTTGTGGAAATGAAAAAAGCAACTTTTGGTAAAGGAAGTAAAGCTGCGCACTTAAGCTATATTGGAGATGCGACAGTTGGTGAAAACGTAAATATTGGCTGCGGTACTATTACAAGCAACTATGATGGAAAAAATAAATTCCAAACAGTAATTGAAGACAACGTTTTCGTTGGCTGCAATTCTAATTTAGTTGCTCCTGTAACTGTTGGTAAAAATGCATTTATTGCTGCTGGATCAACAATTACAGATGAAGTTCACGAAGATGCTTTTGCAATTGCTAGAAGTAGACAAGTGAACAAAGAAGGTTATAGTAAAGTATTAGAAGAAAAAAGAAATAAAATAGGAAAATAGGGGTAAAAGAAAAAATGAAAAACAAAATTACAGTATTTGCTTTATCATCATCAGTAGAATTAGCACAAGACATTTGTGATAATTTAGGTTGTGAAATGGGAAAATCAAAAGTTCACCATTTCGCTGATGGAGAAATCTTAGTTGAAATTGATGAATCAGTTCGTGGAAAAGATGTTTTCATTGTCCAATCAACATCTAATCCTGTTACTGAAAACTTAATGGAAATCTTAGTTTTAGCAGATGCCTTAAAAAGAGCATCAGCTGGAGAAATTACAGCTATCATGCCATACTTTGGATATGCTAGACAAGATAGAAAAGCAAAACCTAGACAACCAATTACATCTAAATTAGTTGCTGATTTATTAACAACTGCTGGTGTAAATCGTGTTGTAACTATTGATTTACATGCTGCACAAATCCAAGGATTCTTTAATATTCCAGTAGATGATATGCAAGCATTACCATTAATCTGTAATTATTTCAAAAATAAAAACTTAGATGATATCTGTGTTGTTTCACCAGATCATGGTGGAGCTACTCGTGCTCGTAAAATGGCAGTTGCTTTAGATTGTCCAGTAGCAATCATTGATAAAAGAAGACCAAAACCTAACGTTGCTGAAATCATGGGTGTATTAGGTGATGTTGAAGGTAAAAACTGTATCATGATTGATGATATGATCGATACAGGTGGAACTATTGTAGCAGGTATTGATATGTTACTTGAAAAAGGTGCTAAAAATGTATTTGTTGCATGTACACACCCAGTATTCTCAGGACCAGCTGTTGAAAGATTGAAAAACTGTTCAGCTAAAGAAGTAGTTGTAACTGATACAATTATCTTACCTGAAGAAAAGAAATTCGATAAATTAAAAGTTGTTTCAGTAGCTTCATTACTTGCTAAAACAATTGAAAATATTGAAAATAATTTACCTGTAAGTGAAGTTTTCCAAGAATTTGATTTCGAAAAATAATATATAAATATAAAGTCTTCCAAATTGGAAGACTTTTTTGTTTCATAAGTAAAACATCTATAAAAGTGTAGTTATATCAATAAATAATCATATAAAAACATCTTTTATGTTACACACCTGAAACAAAATAAAATATTGAAAAATGGAAAAGAAATGCTAAACTCTCTTTAGTTAGTTTAAGCTAACTTAAAAAGGGAGGTCAACATGAAAAAATTATTAAAAATAACATTAGCTCTAATGATGGCATTATGTTTACAACTTACATCATTTAATTCAGTACATGCATTAAATAATGATTTATCAAAAGCAGGAACATATCAAGTTCCAATCAAAAGTCTAACAAGTGCTGCACCAATTTCAGCAGTACAAACAGCTTTTGCAAAAGCATTTGGAGATTCATTAGAAGTAACAGTAAATGAAGATGGAAAAATGCAAGCAACTGCTACTTTACAAAATATGATTATTAATTTAGGAAAAGAATATTATGCAAATGTTCTAACAATTGCTAATGGTACAACACTTTCAACAAAAGTTGAAAAGTCTACACAAGGAATGAATGGACAAACAGTAGATGTAGAAGTTCCTGAAAAGATTTTATTTGATTTACCTCAATTAGATGAAAATAATTCAACAGTATTATCTATTACAGTTGATTTTATGAATGCTATGATGGGGCAAGGAAATGATTATCCTACAAATGTAACATTAACATTAGATTTAGATAATGTTCAACAATTACAAAAAGAATATGTTTTAGAAGATGGTACATATAATGTTCCAGTTGATGTTTTAAAAGAAAATAATGATGATCAATCAATGGCAGCTAAGGCAATTGAATCAGCACAAATAAATGTTAACAATCATGAAGTGACTGTTACATTAAAATTAAAAGAAATGACAATATATGGTCAAACAGCTTCTGTTGATAAAATGGAATATCAATTAAAAGATGGAACATATCAAGAAGCAACAATTATTGAAGAAGAAAATGGACATCCAACAAAGGTTCAATTTAAATTAGATCAAAATGTAAAACTTACAAATGTTAAATTCTATTATGGCGGAAGTAATAGAGGCGCTACTGCTAGATTATCTTTAGATTTAGATCATCTAACAAAAGTAATTCCTTCTAGATTTAATCAAGATGGTACATATAGTGTAGATGTTGCACTATGGAATGCAACAAGTGATAAAGCATCTATGGCAGCTACTGCTTTAGATTCTAAAGCTAAAATTATTGTTAAAGATGGAAAAGCAAAAATGTATATTTCTACAAAAGAAATGTCATTTGGAACAATTAAAGCAAGTTTACAAGAATTCTATATTGGAAGTGCTCAAGAAGATTATAAAAATCATAGTGCTACAATTATAGAAAAAGATACACAAGGTAATCCAACATTATGGTCATTTGAATTACCTCATGAAGATGAATATATCAATGTTATGATGAATCCACATGTTGCTATGATGGGTAATATGGATTTAGAAGCAAGAATTAAAGTTGATTATAGTACATTAACATATATTTCAGATAAAACTGAATTAGAAACAAATACTAAAAAAGAAGATCCAAAAGAAAATAATCAAAATCAAGCAAGTAATACAGCTACTGAAAATAAAACAGAAACTACAAAAGATAGTCAACAAGAAAGTCAAGCAGTAAAAACAGGAGATCAAGCCCCTATCACAATGATGAGTGTATTAGGTATGATTTCATTATTTATGTTTGTTGTTTTACAAAAAAAATATGAGGCATAAAATATGCCTCATTATTTCTATGGAGGAATTATGAAAAGAATATTACAGATAAATATTATTGCTTTGATGATGTTGTTATTTTTATCGCCAGTAAATGCTTTAAATGATGGTGCTTATTTAATAAGTCGTTCAACAAGTTATGTTAATCCTCTTACAGGTAAAACAGAAGATGGTGGAGAAAATATTGCTTTAGGTGATAGTATGGTAGGTAATATTGTTGAAGGACAATTATTACTTGAACAAACAGGAGGAAAATATTATATCACTGTAGGACTTGGATTAGCTTCTAATGTTAGTAATGTACGTTTTAAAGTCATGACATCAAGTGGTGCTATGTCTTCTGTATCAGCAACTAAAACAGGAAGTAGTAGTGCAAATGGAGATACAGTTAATCATTATAGAATACAAGTAAATTCATTAGATATTTATATTAGTCCTATTATGTATGTAAGTCCTATGGGGAGAGATGTTCAGTTTTTTATTAAACCAAATATTTCCTCGGCAATATCTGGAACAGGTGTTTATAACAGCCAAATGATTCCACAAAGCCAAGCACCAACAACATCAACAGAAAATCAATCAAGTCCAACAACTCAATCATCAACACCAAAAGCACAAGAGGAAACAACGCCAAAAGCTGTTGAAAATACAGAAGCGTCACAAGCTACAGTAGGGACAATTACAAAAGAATCATTAATGGAAAATGCGACAGGATTAAGTAATCATTTAATTAATTCAAAAGGAAAAGTAGATACAAAATTAAAATTAACTACCAAAAATATAAAAAAGAAAAATCAAAAGGAACAAAAAGCAAGGCAACTGTACTTACATTACTTTCTCTCAGAAAAGCCTTTATGTGTTTATAGTGATAATTACTAATTTCTTGATATCTTAGTGTACAATAATAAATTAGTCACACAAACTTTGTCAATAGTGGAAAAAAGTAAAATATTGTTGTTGAAATAAATTGGATATTGGTTTATAATAGTAATCAATAATGCAGAAAACGAATTAATATGTAAAACGGAGGTAGTTCTATGGAAGAAAAGGACGAAATTGTTATTTCATTGTCAGATGTATGGAATATTATTAAGAAAAATGCAGCTTTTATTATCGTAGTTACGCTTATTTGTGCTATCGGAAGCTTTTTTATAACAAGATATTTTATTCCAAAATTATACACATCTTCAATTCAGTTATATGTTGATACGTCAAATGATGATGAAAATAAAAACAACCTCAATATACTTTCTGAGCAAACCTATGCACAGAATCTTGTTGCTACATATATTAAAATGCTGAACACAAATACTTTTTACACAGAGCTTTCCGAGCATATAAACAACAAATATACCGCTAAACAGCTTAGCGAAATGGTTTCTTTCAGCAGTGACGAAAAGACAGAGATATTTGACGCTAAGGTTACTACTTCTTCTCCAAATGATTCAAAGCTTATAGCTGATGCAGTTGGAAAGGTTGCACCTGAGGCTATTTCAAGACTTAAATCCAAAGCAACGCTAAAGATAGTTGATTATGCTCAACTGCCTACTGCTCCTTCATCTCCGAATGAAATAAAGAACGTAATAATTGCAATGATAGCAGGACTTGTTATATCTGTCGGAATTTCATTGCTCAGAGCGTTCCTTGATAAAAAGATGAGATACAACGAGGAAATGACTATGATTGGAGATATTCCAATTCTTGCAGCTATTCCAAAATTTGACGCAGTAAATAAATCTAACAAAAAAAAAGATAAGAGGGAGTCAGTATGAAAAAATATCCAAAAAGAGGCTCTTTTCAAGATGTAAAACTCAATGCAGAAGCTGTCGGCTTTCAGATTAAAGAGTCTTATAAAAAAGCAAGAACAAATATTGCTTATTCAATTGTAAAAAAAGGCTGTAAAATGGTGTCTATTACAAGCTCTTCAAAATCCGAAGGAAAGACTATTACTGCAGTTAATATAGCTATTGCACTTGCACAGCAGGTTGATACCAGGGTACTGATTATTGATTGTGATTTGAGAAGGCCTCGAATTCAATCGGTGCTTGAAATACCTGTTGACAAGGGAATTACAAATTACCTCAATTTTGAATGTGAGGTATCTGATATAGTTTACACTTCTAAATTAGACAATCTTGACGCTATCTGCTGCGGTACTATTCCTCCGAACCCGTCGGAGCTTTTATCAAGTGACAATATGAAAGAATTAATCAAAGAGCTTTCAAAACAATATGATTATATTATATTTGATACTCCGCCAATTGGCGTAGTAATTGACGCTTTACCTATAATAAAGCAAACTGACGGTGTTGTTGTTATAGTCAGAGATAATGTTACCGATATCAGGGACTACAAAAAAACAATTGATATTCTCAAACGCTCCGAAGCTAATATTATCGGTGTTATATTTAATGATGTTGAGCCTGTCGGTAAACGCAAATACGGCGGAGGATACAAA
>ENA-OPLX01001055-OPLX01001055.1-human-gut-metagenome-genome-assembly--contig:-NODE-1055-length-10582-cov-1.848580_pt1 | contig 10582 bp, 9 predicted proteins | sample MGYA00241447_ERZ501726 | MGnify/ENA primary metagenome ERZ501726 (study PRJEB25962, sample SAMEA2042617) | human gut metagenome | biome: human gut; feature: human-associated habitat; material: faeces...
GGCAGGCAAGCCGATCGAGCAGAATGCATTTCTTGTAATGCTGATCGCATTATGTGGATTTACCATTTTGTTTGGCAGATTCTTCTGCGGATATGCCTGTGCATTTGGAACCTTGGGGGATGGAATGTATGCCCTATCCCAATGGGTTCAGAAAAAAGTGAAAAAAAAGCTTCCTTGGGTTTCAGAAGAAACTGGACGGAAAATTAAATATATCATGTTATTAGTCTTAATGCTGATTTATGCATTAGGATTTACAAAAAAATTCCATGGAACCAGTGCTTGGGAAGTATTTTCCATGTTGTACACAGGTAAGATTCCTGATCTTGGCTATTTAGCCGGATGGATCATCTTTGTACTTATACTGGTGGGTATGTGCCTTAAAGAAAGATTTTTCTGCCAATATCTATGTCCGATGGGAGCTATCTTTGCATGGTTACCGACATTGCCGTTTTCCGTACTCGACAGAGACCGAAGCAACTGCATTCCAAAGTGCCGTGCATGCGAGATCAAGTGCCCTGTAGATCATCAGATCAAAAGGGACCAGAAGAATGGTGGGGAATGTATCCACTGTATGCAATGTATGGATGTGTGCCCGAAACAAAACATTCATCTGAGTTCAGGTAAGAAATTAAAAGGTAATGAAATCCTTATTATTCTCCTGAAGCTTGTATTATTTATTGGAGTCTGTATTTTTGCACAAAGTTTGTAAGATAATTGACGAAATAAGAAGGTGTCTGATCACTTATAAAGGCACCTTTCTTAAAAAACAATAGTTAGCTAAAACTAACTAAATGCGAAAAATTCTCAATTATGGTCAGAACATGCAAAAATCAAGATAAATATACAAAGATATTTCAGTACTTATATCTTTGTATAAAGCTATTAATTATTACAATTTAAAGGAGGTTCACATGAGAAAAGGAATGTGGAAAAAAGGTTTAACAGTAGCTATGGCTGCTGCAATGTTGGCAGGACCTGTAAGTGTGTCAGCAGTATTTAACAATGGGGTAGCTGTTGTTAAAGCAGATGAAACGAATAAGGGACAAGATGTCTATGTGTTAATGAATATCCCATATGCTGATTTTTACAAGGCAGAATTAAATAAGAATACTGTGAAAGTAGATGCGACAACTTCAGCAACAAAGACAAAAACAAAAAGTACATTAGCCAATGGATCTTATCATGCAGACAGTACTGGAGAGCATATTTCAGGAATCACTTATCCTGTAAAGATCAAAGCAGGAACAGATCTATCTAAATTAACAAAAATTACAGACGCTTCTAAAGTTTCAATTACAGTAAATATGAAAGGAAAAGAAACAACAACAGAATATAAAGGCAAAGATGCTTTATTTGAAAGTGCAGATTATTCATATTATGAATTAGGTACAACAGCACCAGCGTACTATAAAGAATTAACTGTAAATGAAAATGGATCTTATTCTTTTGGCAAGACTACAGCAACTGAAAAAACAGTAAAAGGTGCAGCAATTGAGAAGTTTAAGACATCATCTAAGTATGGAGATTATCAATTAAATTTAAACTTTGATAAGGTTGCGGATAGTGATCAGATCAGTGGGAATACGAAAGTTCTTGCAGCAGTGATCACAACAATTGATGGAACACAATATGGATTAAGACATGTAGAAAATATCTGGAAAGGGACAGAATTTGCATGGGGAACAGGATTTACAACACAGTCTCATGGTTGCCCAATTTCTGGAGAACATTATGCATCTATGATGGGAAAAACAATTGATGCAGTAACATATTATACAGAAAATGGTGTAGTGAAATATGATATTGATGATACATATGTACCATATAAGTTTGATACAAGTGCATTTAAAGTTGAAAATGCAGATGTAACTTCCGGAAGTGCAAAAGTAACTGTGCCAACATTACCAGAAGCGTATGATGCAGAATATGCAGTAGAAGGGTTAACAAACGTCAGTGTTGAAAATGGAACATTAAAATATAATGCAACAGGTGTCAAACCAGGACAGTATACATTAAATGTAACAGATAAAAGCTCAAAATATGTACCATTTAGCACAAGTTTTACTTTAACTACAGATAATGTTGTAGCAGCATATAACAATGATGTTAAAGCACCTGCATTAGTGGCAGCAAAAGATGTGCAGGCAGATGATTTTGCAAACTTTGTAAAAAATATTCAGAAAGTTTCTGTGAACGGAAAAGAGTATGCAGCATCAGGAAAAGGAGCTGTAAAATTGATCAATGCAGATGGAACATTGGTGACAACAGCAGATGCATTAAAAGCAGAAGGTACATATAACATTGTTGTAACAGCGACTGGATATAATAAGACATTAGAATTTACATATACAAACAAGTCAGATACAACAGCAACAAAGCCATCAGATGCTACAGCAGCAACAAAGCCTGCAGCTACAACAACAGCAACAAAGCCAGCTGTAAAACCAGTCAAAAAAGTAACAGTTAAGAAACAGACAGCAAAAGTAAAAGCAGGAAAGAAAAAATTAACAGTTACATGGAAGAAAGACAAAAACGTATCTGGATACCAGATTAAGATCGCAACTAAGAAAAACTTCAAAGGTGCAAAGACATACACAGTAAAATCTTACAAGACATATAAGAAAGTCATCAAGAAGTTAAAAGCAAAGAAAAAATATTTTGTAAAAGTACGTGCATACAAGACAGTAGGAAAATCTAAAGTTTACGGTGCATACAGTGCAGTAAGATCTTGCAAAGTGAAATAATGAAAAAATAAATAGTAGCGTATAGTTTTTCTGAAAAATAAAAACACGAGATTGCCATAGAAGGTAGCAGTCTCGTGTTTTGTTGTTATCTAATCATAAAGTTTTTAAATTATCTAAATCCAAATCATATTTATGAGGTATATCAGATCGTAATAGTGTTTTGATGGAATCTTTCTTCAAACGATTATTAATCGTAACATAAGATTTATCAAGCATTTCAGCCATTTCTCTGGCAGACAATGGTTCCAGACCAAATAAAGAATTCTGTAATAGTAAATGAAGAATTCCATAATCCGTTTTATCTTTAAAATTAGACAATAATATTCGCTCGAAATAATGCAAACGTTCTATTTTGTCTTCCAGAGAATCGATTAATGCTTCAATGGATGCAAGAATAATTTCTAGAAAATTTGTAATAAAACCAGTCAGGTCACCACGATTATCAGTATCATTTGTATAATCAAAACTTTTATAATATTTGGAAATATTTTGTTTTATTGTTTTTGCTAAATGATAGCTGATCAGAGGCTCTAATTCCTTGGATAAAAGATAACTGCTGATAAAACGATTTGTTCTTCCGTTTCCATCATAAAATGGATGGATATATCCAAATAGATAATGAAAGACGGAGATTCGAATCAAAGGAGGAATGGATTTATTATGCAATATAAATAAAGCTTTTTCCATACAGGCAATAATTTCGGTTTCTCCAGATATTCCACGGTGAATTTCTTTCATATGTGAATTGTAAACGGAAACAGATTTTTTTCGAAAAAAAATTCCATCTGGAAGATTCAAAGGATCATTATTTTTAATTTCTTCACTCACTAATTCATTGTAAATATTTCGAATGTCAGAACAATTATGAATTGAAATTTTTTCAGAATTTTTTAGTAAATTATATTTTTGAACTAATCCATAAAGACGCATATTTTTTTGTGTGATCGATTGTGTATTTAATATATCTTGGATCTCACGACGAGTACTATTTACGCCTTCAATTTCATTTGTAAGTTTTACTTCATCTACAAGACAAGTTTGAGTATATTGCTCCAGAGCAATCTGAGGGAGTTTTGATTTTAAATAGATTAAAGTCTGGGTAAGTTTATAGATTCTTGATGTTAAATTTAAAATTTCGGTAGTTGGGAGTGAAAAGCATGGAAAACCATGAATTTCAAAATCATAATGTAATGCCAGTTCATTTTCATATCGGGAAGAATAGATAGATTCAAATTGATTTCGGTTTGTATATCGATATTTTTTTAAAATGTGATAATCCATAGTTGTCCTCCTTAAAAAATATAAAGTGAATTTTAATAATAATAGAAGTATAACATAAAAAATTAAAAAATATGCTAATTTTTTAATTTTTTTGGATATAATACATGTAAAAATAAAAAACGAGAGAAATTTTTAATTTCTCTCGTTTTTTATGAGCAATTAATAAAATCATCGTTTCTTTTTTCGAGAAGCTAACTGATTTGCCAGATTCACGATCGTCTCGATCGGATTTGCAAGCTTACTATGATGCATAGCTTCAATATATTTATCACGATCTTCATAAACGCTGTTAACAGCATTCAATAAAGTTTCGCTTGTAACATCCTTCTCCTGAAGCACATAGCTGTATCCCTGATTCTCAAAAGATTCAGCATTTAGGATCTGGTCTCCACGGCTGGCTTCTAATCCAAGAGGAATCAGGATATTTGGCTTTCTAAGTGCAAGAAGCTCACAGATTGCATTCGCTCCAGCACGGGACACAACAACATTTGCACATGCAAAATAATGTTTTAACTCATCTTTGACATATTCAAACTGTTTGTAACCTTCTCTGCCCTCAAGGCTTTCATCTAAGTTATTACGTCCACACAGATGAATGATCTGGTATTTTTCAAGTAACGCATCAATGTTACTGCGGATCGCATTGTTGATCGCAACAGATCCAAGACTTCCACCAATAACAAGAAGTACAGGTTTTTCTTCTGTAAATCCACACAGACGAAGTCCTTCTTCACATTTTCCTGTAAATAATTCTTCACGGATCGGAGAACCTGTTAGTACAGCTTTTCCTTCAGGGAGAAGTTTTACTGTTTCAGGGAAGTTGCAGCATACTTTACTTGCACTAGGAATACTTAACTTGTTTGCTAATCCTGGAGTCATATCAGATTCATGAATGATCACGGGAATATGGAGCTGTTTGGCAGCAATCACAACAGGCACAGTGACAAAGCCACCTTTGGAAAATACAACATCTGGACGAAGTTTCTTTAAGATCTTCTTTGCTTCAAAAAATCCTTTGATAACTCTGAATGGATCAGAGAAGTTTTTGATATCAAAATAGCGGCGAAGCTTTCCAGAAGAAATTCCATAGTAAGTAACACCGATATCTTCGATCAGTTTCTTTTCCATACCTTCGTAAGAACCAATATAATAAATATTATATCCTTCATCGATCAGTTTCGGTACAAGTGCCATATTTGGTGTAACATGTCCGGCAGTTCCTCCACCGGTTAATACGATTCGTTTCATGATCTTTTCACCCCGATTAATTATTTTCTTTGTACGCGATCAGTGCTTTAGAAAGCTGGTCTGGACAAGAAGTTCCACGGAAACCACACTGAATTCCAGATAATTTGTCGATAACTTCATCAATAGGCAGTCCCTTTGCTAATGCAGCGACACCAGTTGTATTTCCCTGACATCCACCAACAAAATGGATATCTGTTAAGATTCCATTTTCTACCTCAAATTCAATTTCACTGGAACAAGTTCCTTTTGTTTTATATACCATAATTCTATTATCCTCCTGTAAATATATTTCAAAAATTAAGTATCTGGTAAAATGCCTAGATACACAACAAATTATAGTGCAAGAGAGTGTGTATTTCAAGAGATTCTTATTTGACATAAATTACGATTTCTCGTAAACTGAAATCAACATAAAAGAAAAGGAGATAACATATGATTGGTATCATTGGAGCCATGGAAGAAGAAGTCAGTCAGCTGATCGAAGCTATGGAAGAAAAAGAAAAAGTAACCTGTGCAGGTATGGATTTTTATTGTGGAAAGTTAAAAGATAAAGAAGTTGTGATCGTGCAGAGTGGGATTGGTAAGGTAAATATGGCATTATGCACACAAATTCTTGCAGATCGTTTTGATGTAAAAGCTGTGATCAATACAGGTGTTGCAGGTGGACTATATAAAGACATTGAGATTGGGGACATTGTAATCTCCAAAGATGCAGTTCAGCATGATGTAGATGCAACTGTTTTTGGATATAAAGTTGGGGAAATCCCTAGAATGGATACTTCTTATTTTGAGGCAGATAAAGATCTGATCGAACTTGCCAAGAAGACATGTGACGAAGTAAATCCAGATATCCACAGCTATGTTGGAAGAGTAGTCAGTGGGGATCAGTTTATTTCAGATAATGAGAAGAAACATTATCTGATCAATGAATTTGATGGATACTGTGCAGAGATGGAAGGTGCAGCGATGGCACAGGCAGCACATTTAAATCAGATTCCATTTATCATTCTTCGTGCGATCTCTGATAAAGCAGATCAGGAAGCAGCAGGAAGTTACGAAGAATTTGAAAAAGCGGCAATAAAACACATTGTTCGTCTGGTTCTTGGAATATTAGACAGAATGTAGTCTAACTTTGTAGGACGGTTTCTCTTAAGTTTCGATAGATATCCTTTTATAATCATAAGTAACATATATATGATGAAAAGGAGTGGTATCTATGGAAATGTTAAGGGAAACTTTTTTTATGAAAGGATTTATAACAGCAATGGTGATCGCAGTTCTTACTAAGGTCATAGTTTGGGCAAATTATCATAGATTGTTAGTATCTTCAGAAGAAATGGAGAGACCAAAACGGTATTGGATCGGCACATTAAAAAAGAAAATAGAAAACTATTATAATCTGCAAACAAAAGTGAATAATATCAGCTGTATTGTGGATAAATATTTTGAAGCGGACAAGATATTGGGGATAAATTCGTTTTTCCTGGAACAGATTCCAGGGTTTTGTGCAATTATCTGTGTAGGTCTTGGATGTCTGGGCGCTATTCGTGGAATAGCAATGAATGCAGATATTAATTTCTGGGGAAGAAATTTGATCATTGGAGTTGTATGTGGAATTTCCATCTTTATGATGGATTATTTAACAAAAATGGATCAGATGAAGAGGAAAATAAAAATTAATCTGATCAACTATTTGGAAAATATATTACCAAATCGAATGTTGAATTATACAAAAAAACAAAATTATAAAGAAAATTTAGAAAATAAGAAAAAAGAAGAGATAAAAAAAGAAAAGAAACAGGTAGCGAATATCGAAGAGCATTGGGGAGAGATTGCAAGTTCTAGAGAATGTCAGCTGACAGATGAAGATCTGCAGATATTAAAAGATTTTATAAAAGACTTATAAAGTGAGAAATTGGATAATACATATAAGAAAAAGGGGTTGTGTGGGTGCTTTTATGAAATATCGAAGGATTTTTCAGATGATCTTAGTTTGTATAACAGGAATATTACTTAGTGGATGCAGGGGACAAATCGAAGAGCAGAAAAAGAAAAAGCAGGATACGCACCAAGATTCAACAATACAGATATACAAGACGGTGGGAAATGTTTCGCAAGGGATTGAAAGTTGGTGGTTTAAAAGAAATGAGGAACATCAGCAGCCAGAGGTTTCACAGAAAATAGATCTGTCAAAATATGATGCATATTATGTAGATCCAAAATGCACAGAAAAAAAGATTTATCTGACGTTTGATTGCGGATATGAAAATGGATTTACTCCAAAAATTCTGGATGTTTTGAAAAGACAAAAAGTTGTAGCAGCTTTTTTTGTAACAAAACCATTTATCAGAGAGGAAGCAAAGCTCGTAAAGCGTATGAAAAAAGAGGGGCATATCGTAGGAAATCACACGGTACATCATAAGAGCATGCCAACATTGTCAGATCGCGATAATAAACAGGAGATCATAGATTGTGCACAGTATTGTAAAGAAGCAACAGGATATGATATGGATCCTTTTATCCGGCCTCCAATGGGAGAGTATAATGAGAGAACACTAGCATTAACCAAAAAGATGGGATATCGGACAATTTTCTGGAGTATGGCTTACGTGGATTTTAAGGTGGATCAACAGCCTGGAAAAGACTATGTGATAGAACATTTTCAAAAATATACGCATAAAGGTGCGATTCCACTCATACATAATATATCGCGATCAAACGCAGAAGCGTTGGAGACAGTGATCATAAACCTAAAAAAAGATGGATACCGATTTGAAGGATTGAAAAAACTGCCGGACTATTGAAAGAAATTCGTTAGTTTGATAAAATAAGGAACGTTATAAATATTAACAGATACGCAGAATATCATTTATAATTAGGAGATACAGATGAATAAGATAGCACAATTTCATAAAGTAAGTTTTGAACAGTTCAAAGAAAGCTGGGATGATAGTTTTCCAGGAGCTTCAGAAGAAGAAATCAAAGAAATCTATGACCAGATCAAATTGCCAAAGAGAGCGACTAGAGGATCAGCAGGATACGACTTTTTTAGTCCGGTTGATTTTGAATTAAAACCAGGAGAAACAATCAAGATTCCAACAGGAATCCGAGTTTTTATTGAATCTGATTGGGTATTAAATATTTTTCCAAGAAGTGGATTAGGATTTAAATTCCGTCTTCAGATGAATAATACAGTCGGTATTATTGACAGCGATTATTTTTATTCCGACAATGAAGGTCACATTTTTGTAAAATTAACAAATGACACCAATGAAGGTAAGACAGTTTCAGTGGCACAGGGAACTGGCATGGTACAGGGAATCTTTATGCAGTACGGAGTTACGATCGATGATGATGCAACAGAAGTCAGAAATGGCGGCTTTGGAAGTACAACAAAATAGAAAATGAATAACAGGTCAGAGTATTAATCTCTGACCTGTTGTATTTTGTATGGAGATGATGAGAATCCATACATTTGTGGAATTTATAAGAGAGAATCCATTATATCTGAGATATGATTCAGAGATGAGACCTGTCATCAATGAAAATTATATTCTATATACGGACGAATACAGGGTGTCCTGTTTTTTTGACTGCCTGTTGTTATCTTGTAATCGGTAATCCTGCTGTTATTATTATGCGTTTAAAATACAATGTTCACTCCCTTATATATAGTAAACCGATTTTTGAAGAAAAAAGGGAACCAGAAAATAAAAAAATATTCTTATTTGTATTGTTCATAGGAAATCCTCTTTCTGAAACATGGTTCTTACGCGTTTCTTGGCTACAGCAATTCTTTTCTTAACTGCTCTTTCAGAAATATGAAACATACATGCAATCTCACTATATTTAAATCCATAGAAATAATGAAAAATTATAGTATCACGAAAATCGGGTGTTAGTGTTGAGAAAATGATCTTGAGAGAATCAAGATAAATATAACGGATAAACAGATCCTCAGGATCAATGAGATTACGAGAAATATCGTTACCATCATCATAATCTAAAGGATAGTGAGAATTTTTATACTCATCCATAGTTAATGTATACATCACATTACGCTGTATAGCAAAGAGATAATAGATAATCTCGTGTTCAGGTACATGTAATGCTGTGTCAGGATGTAAAAGAATTCTTTCAAATATCTGCTGAACACCATCTTCAGCAATACTTGGATTTGACGTGTAATGAAAAGCATTACAGTATAATTTATGCGAATATTTCTGATATAAAAGTGCAACATATTCAGAAATATTCTGATTGTTTGTGGGGTGACCGTTTCCCTTCATATAAATAATCTCCATTTGTCTTGTGGTTTTGTAAACGATTTCAAAAGAAAATATAAAATTATTTAGTCTTCTTCAATTACCTGAATTTCAAGAAAATCAAAATCAATATCTTCTACAAAACTGTCAGAATTAAATCTGGTTTTTGAATGATGGATAAAGTCGTTTTTATTGTGATCAAGCCAGAGTGGTTTAGAAAGATCAAATTCATAACAGATCTCTTCCAATGCCTGATATACTTTTCTAGTTCGATTCAGATCACTATCTATACAGATTACAGTGTCTTTTAACATATGATTTTCATGAAAAATCTTGCCCCACATACGAAACATAAATAAACTCCTGCCTTAATAAATTGGTAAATAGTTACTTCTTTTGACTTAGTATAGAAGTATTTTTGTTTCTTGTAAAGCAAAATAGGTATGTTATACTAAAAAAAACATTACGTTAAAAGGGAGATGGAGCATGAAAATTTTAAAACGGATTTTTATAGATGGATTGTCAGGAATGGCAATAGGATTATTTGCAACATTGATCATTGGAACGATTTTAGAACAAGCCGGAACGATCATAGGAGGAGATATAGGAAATATGATCGTTATGGTTGCATCGATTGCTAAAGTACTGACGGGAGCGGGAATTGGAATTGGAGTTGCAAGTAAATTAGGAGAATCAACACTTGTATGTGCATCTGCCGCAAGTGCGGGTATGATCGGAGCTTTTGCTTCTGGCTTATTGAATGGAAGTGTAAGTTCAAGTGGCAAAATCCTATTAAATGGCCCAGGAGAGCCTCTTGGAGCATTTGTAGCGGCTTACATAGGAATAGAGATTGGAAGGATTTTCATTGGAAGAACAAAGCTTGATATTATTTTGACGCCATTAACAACGATCGTATGTGGTGGAATCGTGGGGTTAACGGTTGGACCATATATTTCAGATCTCATGAAACAGATCGGAGAGATGATTCGATGGGGAACAGAACAGCAGCCATTTTTGATGGGGATTGTTGTTTCTGTATTGATG
>ENA-OPLX01001056-OPLX01001056.1-human-gut-metagenome-genome-assembly--contig:-NODE-1056-length-10581-cov-2.478244_pt1 | contig 10581 bp, 8 predicted proteins | sample MGYA00241447_ERZ501726 | MGnify/ENA primary metagenome ERZ501726 (study PRJEB25962, sample SAMEA2042617) | human gut metagenome | biome: human gut; feature: human-associated habitat; material: faeces...
TCGACTGTAGCGTTATCCACTGTGGCAATTACGGGATAAACAGTTTCGTCAAGCTCATAGCCTGTCGGTGCGGTTATTTCTTTGATGTAATATGTTTTGCCGACATCTACTGATTTTGCAAAAGTACCCTTGCCGTCAGCATTTGTTGTGAGCTTGTCATACAAGCTTGCACAAGCTGAATCAGCGTACAAGCCATATGTAGCATTCGCGACACCAACACCCGATTGATTAAGTTTGTGTATGCCGATATATGCCTTTGCCGGCATTTCGTCAATCGTCACATTTATGGGAGTATTTGTGTCCTGTGCAAACTTTGCACCCTCTTGAGTAATTACTCTGTAAAACACAACATCACTGAGAGAATAGCCGTCAGGAGCTTTGACTTCCTTGATAACAATTGTTCCTATGGGAATAGTTACAAAATTACCATCGTAATATAATCCATCTGATAAGAAATCATCGGATAAATATTTTTCATCTAAACGAGTAAGTCCGTCAGAGTTGGTCTGAATATACCAAGTCCTTTTAAGGTTTTTGCTGTCAAGTGCAGGAGCGGTTTCATCTGCTTTGACATCGTAGTCCTTGTCAATTTCCTGTGCGTAATATTCAATACTGAAAACTGCACCGCCAAGACCTTGACTTGTTGTTTCGCCTGTTACTGCGTTTTTCTTTTGAAGAATAATGCCGACAGGGTCATTTACGGGGTCGTCAGTACAGCTAAAGCTATAAATTTTTGTACCGTCTGCGGCTTTTTTGCCTGAATTCACAAATGTATAAACAGTTTCATCAAGCTCATAGCCTTTTGGTGCTTTGGTTTCTTTGGCATAGTAAGAAGCTGATGCGTCAACATATTTACTATAACTGCCGTAACCGCTTGCATTTGTTGTAATACTGCCGATTTTTTTGGTACAAGCTTTGTCTGTGTATATGCCATACTCAGCTCCCGACAAGCTGTAACAACCGTTGCCGGCTGTAAGCTCTTTGTTTGATGATGATTTGTGAAGTTGCAGCTTGACAACATCCGGAAATGTCAACTTAACATATCCGTCTTTAACTGTATAATTAGAACCCTGAGCAAAAGTCTGATATGATGCATAGTCATTACTTGTAATTAAATACAAACTGTTTTTGCTCTTGATTCCATGTTCCTTCAAAAAAGAATTTTTCATTGTCACATTAACTGTCGTACCAAGATTTTTAGAACAGGTAAATGTTATCTTTTTACCGCTTACGCTGACCTTAACATTTGAATTGCTGACGATTACATCGGATGCTTTAGTTACTGAAGCGGTACCGTTCTTATCAGTCAAAGTGATTGAATACTGTCCGTTTGATTGATTATATGACATTTGATACGACTTCGCAGAACTGAGTGATGATGCTGTATATGACGGATTACGCACCGACCTTTTGCACCAAGACACCATATTGTCATATGCTGTTGTAACATTTGCTACAGTAGTTTCAGCTGAGCTTGTCTCAGTCATAGTATGGGCAGGAGTAAGCAACGGTTTTCCGGATACGGCATCAAAGGTTGAAGCATTTCTCTTGCCGGCTACAATCTCGAAAATTAACAACTGTGTTGCGTAATAGTAATGTACCTTATTTTTTGATGGAGATTCAAAACCTCCGAACCCCCAACTTAGGATCAGATTAACTGCGTTCTGTTGTGCAGTAGTTAGCTGTTTCCAAGCTGCTGATTGAGATGTACTTTTTACAGTAGCAGAACTTGTTAATTCAGATGCTTTATCCGGTTCAATACAGTACGCTCTTTGTGTGTAGTCTAAAAAATTCAAGGTTTTTCCGGATGGAGCAAAAAAGTGCACCTTGAAATTTTCCCAACCTTCATAATGCTGACTGTGCTTTTTTCCGTTTGCGTCTGTATAAGTATATTCAGCTGTTTTCTTGTATATAAAACCTTTGCCGTCTGCTCCACGATTGCCTTTAACCGAGGCAGCACTTACGGAAAACGAACCAACAGACAATGAGCCGATAATTACAGTCAAGCATAAGAAAACCGACAATATTTTTTTAATTAACTTCATTCAAATTTTTCTCTCCTTTCATCTAAATATTGAAAAAGAAAAACTACTGTATTCTTTTATGGGTGATGCACGAATCATATTTACCTCCGTAAATTTATATTATTAACCACCTTAGTGGGGATTGTAGGGATGCATCGGACAAATTAATGCCCGATGCAAAAGAAGAATAACAATGAAAACTTAAAAAGTCTTGCTGTCAAGTGAATAATGAGAGTCATAAAACAGAAAGTTGTAATCAACTTCCAATGTTTTCGCTAATTCTCTGATATATGCAAAAGTCGGTTCATAATTATCGTTTTCCCATTTGGTATAGGCTGACCGTTCTATATGCACGGCTTCTGCAACTTGTTTCTGTGTCATATGCTTGTTTTTTCGAGCAATAAGCAACTGCTTTCCAAACGACAATTATTTCACCTTCTCAAAAAGTTGTTATCAATTTAAAATGTTAAGGTCATATATGTAGTTAAGGTCAACGGCTGTTGATATGCCGTTAATTCTACCGTTATCTGAATACTGCCACACATCACACGAAATTGACGGCTTTGTATACCATTCTGCGTTCCAAATGGAAATGCCGTTATTTTTTAAGGTTTTGCGATTGAGCAGATAGTCATAAACGCTTGCTGAGGAATACACACCCGATTTAAAGCCGTTGCTTTTGAGTTTGTTGCAGAAATTGACTGCCATTTTTGTATAATTGCTGTTGCTTGTACTCATTGCAGGCTGATATTCCATATCGTAGTAAACAGGAAGTTCAAACTTTTTACCCTTGATACAACTAAGGCAAGCATCTGCTTCTGCTGTTGCCGTTGACGGTGACATTGCATAGCTGAACCAATATGCTCCGACTTTAAGACCGGCGGATTTTGCGTTTTTGTAGTTTGTTTCAAACATATTGTCTTTTTGGCTTTTTTCTTTACCGTAGCCTGCACGGATAATCACATAGTCATAACCGGCTGATTTTACCTTGTTAAAATCTATTGAGCCTTGCCAAGTTGATACATCAATACACTTTGCGACACTTCCCGAAACAGTCAGCTTGCACGATGCGGTTTTTCCGTTGTAGGTTTTGTATGTGATTGTTGCTGTTCCTTGAGATTTAGCGGAGATTTTTCCGGTTGAATTAACCGTTGCAACATATGTATTACTGCTTGTCCAAGTACTGCGATAACTGTATGCGTTATTGTTGAGCGTAGCTTTAAGCGTTTTACTCTGTCCGACTTTAAGGGTTGCAGATTTATCAGAAACAGTTACTCTTGAAGGTGCAGATTTGACTGTTACCTTACAAATCGCTTCCTTGCCATTGCTGAGCTTACATCTTATCGTAGTAGTGCCGGCTGTTTTTGCAGTAACAAGACCGCCTGCCTTTTGGACGGGAGCAATTGCGGTGTTATTCGAGTAATAAAGTCTGTAGTAGGCTGCTGTATTATTCGGAATACTGCTGTTCAAGTCATATTTTTCACCAACACCTAAAGTAATACTCGTTTTATTAAGTGTGATACTGTCAGCAAGTTTTTTGACTGTTACGGTACAGCTTGCAGTCTTGCCGTTATATGTTTTTGCTGTAATCTTTGACGTGCCGACACCGACAGCAGTTATTTTGCCGTTTTCATCAACCGTTGCAATTTTTTTATTGCCTGTTGAAAATGTAACCTGAGATAAATTACCATTTGTCACAGTTGTACTTAAAGCATAAGATTCTGTTGTACCTAAGACTATATCCGTTTTATTCAGCTTAATGCCGGTCGGTACAGTAGTAGGCTTTGGAACAGTTGTAGGTTCTGTAACTGCTTCCGTTGTAGGCTCTGTAACTGCTTCCGTTGTAGGCTCCGTTGTTGATTCTGCTGTTGTCGGTTGTTCTTCTGTTGGCTCTTTAATCAGACCTACGATAATCTTCTGTACAAGTGTTGAATCAACAACGGTAATCACACCGTCTTTATTAAGGTCATACAGCTTAATTTGTTTTTCATCAAATGTTGTCATACCTACAACATTCTTCTGAATAAGCGTTGCATCTTCAATCGAAAACTTTTTGTCTGTGCTTACTGCTCCTGCACTAAAGGCACAAAGGCTCACAAGAGTAGTGGCAGTAAGTAAGCCCGAAATAATCTTATTTTTCAGTTTCATAACTTCCTCCTATATAATTTTTTTGCGTTTCTATATATTAGACAATTGAAATGTCGAAAAGGTTCATTTTTTACGAAAAATAAAATATTATTAAAAAAGAGTACATAGACAAGCTACGCATCCGAAAAACACATAGCCCTTTTGTTTGGCTTCTTTATTTTAGCATACATTATGTGAAAATTCAATATTTTATAAAAGCTTTCAAAAAACTAAAATTCCGATTACTAAAAAATTTAATTATCTAGCTTCGTATTCTTTTATTTTAATTTATTTAAAGGAGATATAGTTATGGACAATAACGATAAGATGATTAGAGCATTAGTGGAGCATTGAAAGAAGACAAATGACCTTGTGGTGGCTTTTGAAGATTTTGACGGTCAAATGCACAGGCATATGATTCATTTGCCAAATGAAGATGTTGACAAAATTCTTAATACTGGGATTATGGTGACGGTTCAATTTATTATGTTGAAAGCCGAAAGAGCTATGCAGGGCAAATTACTCTTGATATTAACGGAAAGAAAATGCGTAAAAACGCCTATGGCAAAACAGAACGCATTGTAAAAAACAAATTGCTTGAGTACCGTATTCAAGCAAAAGCAGGCTTGTTTGATGAAGTAGATAACACTACAATATATGAGCTTGCCGAAAAATTGATTGAAGAGCAATTCGCTCTCAATGAGATTAAACAAACATCATATGACCGCAAGAACGAAACTTTAAAAACACTTAGCCCCATTTATGATATTGCATTGCGTGAGATTACAGAGGACGAAATAAAGCGTTTTTTCATTTCTAAAATATCTTACTCACAATCCTATTTAGATAAGGTATATCAGCTTTTAAAGGTAGTTTTCAATGAGGGTATGCGAAAGAGAAGATTATTCCGGAAAAACCTATGCAGAACATCAGAAAGCCAAAGTCAAAGATATTAACTTTAATGACCGTACAATAAAGATTTGTAAGACTGTCAGCAGAGGTCTTAACGGCAAAACATATATAAGCGGCTCAACAAAGACTAAAGCAGGTATGCGTACAATCTATTTTAATGATGATATGGCTAATTTTTTAAAACAGTGTATCGGAGATAAAAAAGACGGTCTTATATTTGCTTCAAGTGTGGATAAACTTGTCACAACTAATCAGGTAAATTATCAATACGCAAACACGCTGAAAAAGTATAATATACTTGATAAGAGCGTTTACGGCAGAGTGGATTTACATTCACTTCGTTATACATATGCAACAAGGTGTATAGAATCAGGTATGCCTGCAAAGGTTCTCCAAAATCTTCTCGGTCATACCGACATAAGAATTACACTTGATACATACTGTGATGTTTTCCAAAAATACAGTATGGAAAATCTTGCTGTTGCTGACAGCTATATGAAGAGCAATAACATTGCAATAATATGACTGTCCGAAAATGTACTGTCAACTTTACTGTCACACCCTGAAAAGCCAGTAAATAAGCCACTTGTCAATGCTGCCTGCACCGAATGATGAACCGTGATAACTTCTGTAGCGGCTGAATACTTTGTTTCTGCCTGTGAACATTCTTGCAATCTTTACTGCATTTTCGTTTGCGTCTGCACCTGCATTTGTAAAGAATACCTTTCCGAAGCTGTCGGGAAGAAGATTTATAATCATCTCTGCAAGCGTTGACTTTGCCTCTGTGGCATATGACGGACCGACAAAACAAAACTTGTCAACCTGTTCCTTGATTGCATCACCGATTGCTTTATTTCCGTAACCGAGATTGAGGTTTACAAGCTGTGATGACATATCTGTTACCGTCAAAATCGTAAAAGTAAATTCCGTCTGCCTTTGCAACGGGAATCGGATTAAGATTACCCTGCTTGCTCCATGACTGGAGGACATATTTCTTATGGTTTTCAACAATTTTCTCAGGTGTCATAATAATTTCCCCTTTTTAAAATACCAAAAAAGATAAACAGAAAAGGAGCCTCCTTTTCAGAAGCTCCTTTGCTTTGCGTCTTTTTTGTTTATGCCATTATTATATCATCAAAATATGGTTATGCAATATTTTTCGGCACAATATTCTTTGTGCTAAAGCACAATGTTTTCGGAGATATTTCTTGAATTTATGACCTTTTCGTCATTTTACATACAAATTTCGTGAAATATCCACTTCTTGTTTGTATGCTGTAATTAACAATTACTCGTTTTCCTTTTTCTTTGTTGTGCCAAGGCTGAGTATAATTACGGAAATGATAATCATTACAACACCTGCGGCACACGGAATTACGTCACCGTAAATCATATTGAAACCGCTTTCTGTTGCAGCCTGTCCGCTGATGATCGTATATTCACCTGACGGCATACTGCTGAGTGAATATGTTGTGCCGTCGATTGTAACATTGAAATTTTCCGAACGAATCATTTCGTCTGTAATACCTGCGCTTTTAAGACCGTTATCGCCAAGGTTCATATTTGTGCTTACAACTTCGCCGTTCTTAACGATGATTGTATCACCCTTGCAGCTTTTTGCAATATCAGCACCGATAACAGCCGAATAGTCGCTTGTATTTGTATCAATAATAACAATGCCGCCCTCTGTTCTTGCAACGCAAGCCATGAGGTTATACACACCGTCCTCGCCCTCAACGGCTGTCGGCTCTGAAATGCTCTTGACCTTCATACCCTTGAGGTTAGCCTTGAACTGCTTTGTTGTTTCGTCATCAAGGAAATTTGTGCCAACCTTTTTATCGTCTGACGATGCGATAATCTTGCCGTCAGCGTCTGTCATAACAAATGAATTGATGCCGAGGTTCTTTACAAGTAAGGCATTTGTTTCAGCCGAAGTATTTTCCGTAATAACACTTGCAATTACATTTGCCTTTTCAAAAAGTGAGTTCATAAACTCAAATTTAGTGTAGTTATAGTTATCGCTGTATTCTGTAAGCTGAGCCTTTGCGTCATCAAGATATGTCTGATTTGAGCTTTCTGTTTTTGTTGAAAACAAATTGCAAACTACCGAAACGCAAACCATAACAACAGCAACAATAACTGCCGTTACAACTGCAACACCTTTTTTACCGATTTAGAATCACCCATTGTAATCTTCCTTTCAAAATGTTTTGCTTGCATAAAATAATACCATTATTCGACTTTATTTTCAAGTACGGTTCGTGAAATAATTAACAACTGCACATAATTTGACAATATTCTGCATTAACCGATTTTGGGATACAGCTCTGCGAAAAAAGATAATTTGAAAAAAATGATACATCTATGATACAATGGCAATATAAACTGTGTCTTGGAGGTGGGGTTGTTGGCTGACATATTGATTGTTGAGGACGAAAAGAATATTTCAAATCTTATTGAAATGGCTCTTTCTCGGCACGGGCACAAAACCGATTGTGTGTTTGACGGCGAAAGCTGTGCCGATGTTCTGGAGAAAAAGCACTTTGACCTTATTCTGCTTGATGTTATGTTGCCGAAAATCAGCGGTTTTGAGCTTATGGACTACATCAAAGGCTTTGACACACCCGTAATTTTCATTACTGCAAAATCAGATATATCGGACAGGGTTTACGGGCTTAACCTGGGGGCTGACGATTACATAACAAAACCGTTCAACATTTCGGAACTTCAGGCAAGAGTCGATGCGGTACTGCGAAGATACAACAAGGCAAAAACAAAACTCAGCTTTAAAGACATAGTAATTGACACAAATTCAAGAATAGTCACCAAAAACGGAGTACAAATTGACCTTACATTAAAGGAATACGAAATACTTCTGCTTTTTGTACGCAACAAAAACATTGCCCTTTACCGTGAAATGATTTACGAAAGGGTATGGAATGAACCGTATATGGGTGACACAAGAACCGTGGATCTGCATATTCAGCGGTTAAGAAAAAAGCTTGATTTAAAAGACAACATTCAGTCTGTGTATAAAGTCGGTTACCGTCTTGTTGAATAAGCGGAGGGAAAGCCTTAATGAAATTTTCGTGGAAAATATTTTTTATTACTTTTCTTATTATAATTACTTCCTTCGGTGTGGGAGGTTTTCTCCTCATCAACACCGTTTTTACAAACACGCTGAACAACCGCATTGACTCAGCCAAAAAGAACAACAATTACATCACAACAGCACTTTCGGTATATGCAGATAACAACAAACCCACCTACGGAAACTGGGAATATCTTCGTACTTCGGCAATAGGATTTGCAAAACAGATTGCCGGCAATTCGGATTCCAAAAGCAAAATCGGTTCAATAAACGAGCTAAGCTTTTCGGCAGAGGATGAATTTGCTCACGGTATGTCGGTAAACTCCAGAAAAAGCAGAATTGTTACGGAAAACAAAAAATACTATATTCAGACAATAAGCAAAATTCAGCTTGTAACCGCAAGCTGTTATATTGAAACGGTTGACGATATAACAAGCGTGTACAGCGACCGTGATATGTACTGCACAATTTATCAGTTCATTCTCATAGGGGTCGCACTGTTTGCGTCAATTTTGCTCGTAATCTTCTCAAAACTTTTGACAAGACCGCTTGTTAAGTTAAAGGATGCGTCAAAAGAAATTGCCAAAGGCAACTTTAATATGAGAGTAAAGGAAAGCCGCGGCATTACATCTTCAACCGAAATAACCGAGCTTTCACAGAGCTTTAACACCATGGCAGATTATGTTGAAGACTACATTGAACAGCTCAAACTTGCCGCACAAAATCGTGACAACTTTATTGCGGATTTTACCCATGAGTTAAAAACTCCGCTGACCTCTGTTATCGGCTATGCGGATATGCTCCGTTCCTACGAAATGGAGCCTGAACAACGCAGAGAATGTGCCGACCTTATCTACAAAGAGGGCAGTCGGCTTGAGGCGCTTTCGCTCAATCTGCTAAACCTTATAGTTTTGAAAAATGATGAAATCAAAACCGTAGACATAAGAACGGACATAATTGCCGATGACACAAAAAAGTCTGTTCTCTTTATTTTGAAAAAATACGGCGTAAAGCTCAAATTAAATGTTGAAAAAGCAACTGTCAAAGCTGAGCCGTCACTCTTGAAAACGCTTTTGTACAACCTGATTGACAATGCCTGCAAAGCGAGTGAGAGCGGAAAGCCTGTTACACTAACGGGATATGTTGACAGCGACAGATACCGTTTTTGCGTTACCGACAGCGGTTGCGGAATTGCGGAAGATGACCTTGCCAAAATCACCGAACCGTTTTATATGGTTGACAAATCCCGTTCAAGAAGTATGGGCGGAGCCGGACTCGGACTTTCAATCTGCAATGAAATTGCAAAGCTTCACGGCTCAACTCTTGAAATTGTCAGTGAAGTCGGCAAGGGTACGGACATCAGCTTTACGGTAAGCCTTGCCGATAATTCTGAGGAAAGTGAGGATTTTGAAGATGAAATTTAACCTTAAAAAATCCGCAAAATATATCATCTGCACTCTGCTCACCTTGACCGTAGTCGCAACCGTTGTGTTTCTCCCCCGCTTTTATTATTCGGTAACGGACAATCGGGATTCGGTTGGAAACACGGCGGAAACATTTAAACTTACCGCCGATATAACTACTTTGAGCGGCGGAGAATTTTTGAAACTCGTTTCAAGCGAAGATACCGTTTGGGTTCTTCAAAACAATGCTCCGAAAGCAGAAACTGTAATCAGCTATGCCAAAAAAGCGATAAGCAATCTTGCAAATTCGCTTAAAGACACAAATTTATTTTCCAATATTGCAGGCTACATTCCGCAGTTTTTTACATTTGACAGCTGCAGCGGTTACAAACTTACAATGCGCGGAACACTTGACGGCAATGTAATCGTTTCGTCCGATTTTATGTTTGTCGCATGCAACTATGCCAAAGAGGGCGCACGATACGGACTAAACATAACAATGCTGTTTGACACGGAAACCTTTACAATTTATGAGCTTAACATTGATACAACCTACCTGTCGGACAGCGGTACCGAGAGTGAAAATCCGCTGTATTCGGTTATTCCGTACAGCGACAGTTATGAACAGGAGTTGTCCGATGCACTCATAAAATACTGGGGTGTCAGTTCCGATTCAATAACGGTTAATGTAAGTCCCGAATCTTTCAGCATCAACATCTGCCCGCAGCCATTTTTGGAATACAGCAAAATAAACAACGAACAATTTGATTATTATGTGTTATGAAACAACTATGATACATTTTTGAACAAATTCAGAAACAAGCCTTTTGTATAGTATAGATACACTTACGAAAGGCTTGTTTTTTTATGGATATTAAAGAGTATGAGGAATTTTGTAAAAACAGTAAATACGGAAACTTTATGCAGTCGGCAGACTGGGCAAAGGTTAAAAAGGGTTGGATTCCCGAGTATGTTGCAGTTCGTGACGAAAACGGGAAAATCAACGGCTGTACACTTGTGCTTG
>ENA-OPLX01001069-OPLX01001069.1-human-gut-metagenome-genome-assembly--contig:-NODE-1069-length-10437-cov-2.355712_pt1 | contig 10437 bp, 7 predicted proteins | sample MGYA00241447_ERZ501726 | MGnify/ENA primary metagenome ERZ501726 (study PRJEB25962, sample SAMEA2042617) | human gut metagenome | biome: human gut; feature: human-associated habitat; material: faeces...
GCCGCCATGGCCCATCAGGGAATCCACGGCCACATGCTCTTCTTTTAACAGAATGTCCATGCCAATCTTCAGGGTAGCAACTGCGCTGTACAGATGGGAACGCATGAAGTTTGCCAGTGAGAAATCCGCATCGGGAGTTCTTACCACCATGGGACGCCCTGCATCCAGTCCGGTGATGGGCTCTCCTGAGAAATAATTGTATGCTGTCACGCCGCCGCAGTCCGCAGCACCTTCCAGTGCCTTGCGGTACAGCACGCCGTACAGTTCATTCTTATCTACTTTTACGCCAAAGCTCTCTGCACATTCGCCCAGAAGATTTACCCAGGCATTCAGATCGGAGGTACAGTTGTTGCAATGTACCATAGCTACCGGCATACCGTCGGGAGTGGTGACCATATCGATCTCTTCGTGTACTTTTTCCATAGCCTTCTCCAGTACCACCATAGCGAAAATGGAGGTTCCGGCAGAGACATTACCGGTGCGGACTGCCACACTGTTGGTGGCTACCATGCCGGTTCCCGCATCACCTTCGGGAGGGCACATGGGTACGCCGGGCTGTAAGGTTCCGGTGGAATCCAGTAATTTTGCACCTTCCGCGGTCAGAACCCCGGCAGGCTCTCCGGCTACCAGTACCTTCGGCAGAATGTCACGGATCTTCCAGTCAAAATTGTGTAAGCCATCGAACTGATCCAGCATCTTCTGATCAAAATCCATAATGGTGGAATCAATGGGGAACATACCTGCTGCCTCACCGATGCCCAGCACCTTTTCTCCGGACAGCTTCCAGTGAATGTATCCTGCCAGGGTGGTGAAGAATGCGATATCCTTCACATGATCTTCTCCGCTCAAAATAGCCTGATACAGATGTGCAATGCTCCATCTCTGGGGAATGTTGAAATTAAATACCGGGATCAGCTTCCTGCAGGCTTCGGATGTCTGTGTATTTCTCCAGGTACGGAAAGGCACCAGAAGTTCTCCGGCTGCATTGAACGGCATATAGCCGTGCATCATTCCGCTGAATCCCAGAGAGCCCAGGGTGGTCAGCTTCTCACCGTATTTTGCCTCTACATCGTCTGTCAGGCTCTTGTAGCATCCCTGCAGGCCTTTCCAGATATCTTCCAGGCTGTAGGTCCAGATGTTGTTCTCCAGACGGTTCTCCCAGTCGTAGGTTCCCATGGCGATGGGTGCGTGGCTCTCATCTACCAGTACCGCTTTGATTCTGGTGGAACCAAACTCAATACCGAGGGCTGTTTTTCCTGTTCTGATCGCTTCTTTTACTGCTTCGTTCATTGTGTTCTCTCCTTTTCACTTCTTTATTTATCTCATTTTTTATTTCCGTTTTCAGTGCATTCCGCAACAGATTCCCGCTCTACGACACGGGTGTCAAATTCGTAAGTCAGGTCCTTTTTCCTGCCCGCGATCATCTGTAACAATGTCTCCGCTGCTTTTTTCCCCAGATTCTCCTTGGGGTGCGGCAGGGAAGTGATGGGCACCTCGCTGTGTCTCGCCAGATCCGAATCGTCGATGCTGATGACTGACACATCTTCCGGTACCCGGATATTGCGTTCTGTCAACATCCGAATCAACTGAAAAGCAATCTGATCATTGTATGCCAGAAGGGCGGTGCATTCCTCTACCCGATTCAGGATTCTGTCCCGGCAGTAACCAAGTTGCTTCGATTCGTCCGTGTCGATCCACACCATCCGGGAATCCGTCACAGTGAGCCCGGCCTCTTCCATGGCCTTCAGATATCCCAGATAACGCTGTCTGCCCTGACCGTCATCCAGCTTCAGGATTGCCCCGATCTTCCGATGCCCCTTGTCAATCAGATATCTTACGGCCTTGTAGGCCGCCTCCGCATCATTTAACGATACATGCGGTGCCTCCAGCTCGGGATAATAGGTATTGAAAAACAGAAGCGGTATCTTTCTGGCCATCAGGTGCCGGTACAGATCCAGGTTCGGATTCGGCAATCCGCTCTTTGTCCCCTCCACGATCACTCCGGCTACATCGTCCCGTTTCAACAGATCCTTCAGAATACTTTTCTCCCGGTCCAGCGTGTTGTTTGTGAAATAGATCTGGACAGAAAACCCGCTTTCAAATAAAGTATTCTGCATTCCCTGTAAAATTCTGGGGAAAATGTAGCTGTCCACGTAGGTAGTCACCACGGCGATGCTGTTGCGCTGTTCCAGATTCTTCTGGCGGGGTCAAAGCTCACATAAGTGCCACTGCCACGGATCCTCTGCACCAGCCCGTCCTCCTCCAGCGTGCCGATAGCTTTCCGCACCGTCTGCCTGCTGATATGGAACTGTTCCGACAGCTGATTCTCCGAGGGAACTTTCTCTCCCGGACCTAGTTGTCCGTCTGAGATCTGTTCCTGTATGTAATTAATGAGGTTTTGATATTTTGTCTCCATAATCACTTTCAGTATAATCAGACCACCGTACAAAGTCAATACATCTTTTACCTGTTTTAGGTACATTTGTATATAGTTGTATGGTGTACAACCTTGCAGTAAGTCTATCCCGTGGAGTATTCACATATACTCTTACCAACACTCTTTTTCATCAGGTAATCATCGTGCGTAAACGTCCCCCTCTCTCCTTCCCTCAACTACTCGTATGTATTAGTCTTCTCTGCGCCCTCACCGGTGCTCTGACCCTTGTAGCTTCCCATACCTCCCCGGATAGACGTTTTGAGCAATTCACCTCTCAACTTTTTCAGGAGGAAATGACTGGCAGTACCCTGAATATGCACTACACCATTGCCGATCCAAAGACCTTTGGCATCTCCGAATATGAACCTGTGCTTCCGATCTACCACTCCGACCAGCCGGAAGACAGCAAAGAACACTGTTCCGACTTGTTGCACCGGCTTGACCGTATAGACCCTGACAGACTTTCCCCGGAAAATGCCTATACTTACCGGTTATTGCATCGCTCTCTGGAAAATGATCTGGCTCTGGCAGATTTTCCTTATTACAATGAGCCTCTGTCACCTTCCTCCGGAATGCAGTCCCAGCTTCCCGTTCTGCTGGCGGAATACACCTTCCGCACAAAACGGGATGTCACGGATTACCTGGCTCTCCTGGATCAGATAGATGACTATTTTGCCTCCCTGCTTCTCTACGAGCAGGAAAAAGCTGCCGCAGGCTTCTTTATGCCTGCCTGCTCCTCAGAAAAAGTCCGGAAGCAATGTGACACCATTGTCACAACCGAAGAACTGGCACAGGGAACCCATTTTTTACAGACTACTTTTGAAGACCGCCTGTCAGAGCTACAGAAGCAGGGACTTTTTACACCGGAGGAGACTGCCTCTCTGATTGAGACCAACGACCGCCTGCTTGCCACGGTGGTGCAGCCCGCCTATGCCGCCCTGTCCGAAGGGCTGCACTCCCTGGAGACTTCCACCAATGCCGATTCCACTGCATCCGAAACAACTACCAATGCTGCTTCGGGCAAAAACAACAGTGCCCACAATGGGCTCCCGAAAGGGCTCGCCCTGCTGCCGGACGGAAAGACCTACTATCTCCATCTGCTGTTTTCCGAGACCGGTTCCTCCCGTTCCGAAAAAGAGCTTGTGCAGATGCTGCTCACGCAATTCCAGAAAGAGCAATCTGCCATCCGCAGTCTGGCTTCCCAGTCCCCTTCCCTGATTACACTGCTTTCTGAAGAAAATACGGCAGTTTTCCCTCTGGCAGAACCGGAAGAAATGCTCTCGGATCTACAGGCTCGTATGAAAAATGACTTTCCTGTCAGCAGTCCCGTTCCCACCGTCACTGTCAAAGATGTGGTCCCCAGTCTGGAACCCTATAGTGCACCGGCCTTTTATCTGACCACTCCTTTGGGAAATTCCGACAATAATGTCATTTATATAAACCATCGAAACTCGTCCCAGGGACTGGAACTCTACACCACGCTGGCCCATGAAGGCTTTCCGGGTCATCTCTACCAGACCGTGTACAGCAACCGCATCTTTTCCGACATGCACACGGATCCTGCCAGAAAACTCATCTGGTACGGCGGTTATCTCGAAGGCTGGGCGTTGTATGTGGAATTTCTTTCCTATGATTATGCGGCCACTCTGTTGGAACAGGCCGGACAGTCGGATGCCGCACAGTCGGCCCGGCTGGAGAAGCATACCCGCAGCTTGCAGTTGTGCATGTACACTCTGTTGGATCTCCTGATCCACGGAGAGGGCGCCGGATACGATCAGGTGGCAGAGGTTCTTGGGAAATTCGGTATTGATTCTCCCGGGACCTGCGAAGCAATCTACACTTATATCGCAGAAGAGCCCTGTAATTATCCGAAATATTACATCGGTTATCTGGAAATTCTGCAGCTGCAGGACACCGCCAGAAGTCACTGGAAAGATGCTTACTCCGACCTTAGATTCCACACCTTTTATCTGGAACAGGGAACTTCTGATTTTTCCTCACTGGAAGACCTGCTTTTAATGACAAATTAACGTTTTTGTGATAGGATAAAGTGTATGGATTATCAGGTTGGAGGAACCCATGACACAGTTTACAAGCAAGGCTATCGAAGAATCCTTTATCCGGCTGCTGAATGAACGGCCGCTGGATAAGATCACTATAAAAGACATCGTGGATGACTGCGGTATCAGCCGTAACACTTTTTACTATCATTTTCAGGATATCACCGCTCTGTTGGAACACATTCTGAATGCAGATGTGGAGCGGGTACTGTCACAGCATCTGGATATGGACTCCTGGGAGGACGGCTTTATCTCCGCTGCCCGGTTCGCTCTGGAGAATAAGCGTCTGGTCTACCATATTTACAATTCCGTCAGCAGAGAACGGGTGGAGCGCTACCTTTACAGTATCGCCGGAGAGGTCATGCGGCTGTATGTATCCAGGATCACGGAACAGGTGGAACATGCGGCTCATAAAAAAGTATTTCCCGAAGATCAGAAAATGGTGGTAGATTTTTACAAATTTGCCCTGGTTGGCATGATTTTAGACTGGCTGAACACCGGAATGAAGAAAGATCCGGAGGGACTGATCCGGCGTGTCGGCGAGATTTTCCACGGAAATATCGAAGCAGCCCTGACCCGTGTGGCCCGTTAATTTGGACATTTGTCCATGTTTGCACATATTTTGGATTATTTAAGAGCAATGCGCAATTTTTGTGCATTGCCTTTTTTTGTCCGTTTTCAAGACTGGATTCCTTGCATACAATACCAATTGAGAAAGAATCGACAACGAAAGGAGCCCTGTTTTATGAAATTTGGTAAATGGGTCGTAAAATGCCGTATTCCTATTCTGATACTGGCAGTTGCACTACTGGTCCCTTCCCTGATCGGTATGATCATGACGCGGATCAATTACGATATGCTGACTTACCTGCCCGGTGATATTGACACGGTAGTAGGTCAGGATATTCTGATGGATGAATTTGGAAAAGGAGCCTTTTCCTTCGTTATTATCGAGGGAATGGATCCCAAGGATGTCTCCTCCCTCCGGGAAGATATTTCCCATGTAGATCATGTGGACACCGTTCTTTGGTATGACGATTTCGCAGATGTTTCCGTTCCCATGGAAATACTTCCTTCCAAACTATATGACGCTTTCAATTCCGGTGACAGCACCATGCTAGCGATCTTCTTCGATACCTCCACCTCCTCCGACGATACTATGGAGGCGATCACAGCGATCCGCAGCATTGCCGGCAAGCAGTGTTTTGTCTCCGGTATGTCCGCCATGGTCACCGACCTGAAGGATCTGTGCGAAAAAGAGGAACCGATCTATGTAGGTATTGCCGTTGCACTGGCCTGCGTAGCCATGATGATCTTCATGGACAACTGGATCACACCGTTTGTTTTCCTGATGAGTATCGGTATGGCAATCCTCTTAAATATGGGTACCAACTATTTCCTCGGAGAGATCTCTTACCTGACCAAAGCACTGTCCGCTGTCCTGCAGCTGGCTGTAACCATGGACTACTCTATTTTCCTCTGGCACAGCTACGAAGAACAGAAGAGTATGTATGAGGATAACAAGGAAGCCATGGCTGTAGCCATCAACAACACTCTGACCTCCGTGGTCGGAAGTTCCATCACCACGGTAGCTGGATTTATCGCTCTGTGCTTTATGAGCTATACCTTAGGTCTGGATCTTGGTATTGTCATGGCCAAGGGTGTCATCCTGGGTGTCATCGGTTGTGTCACAACGCTTCCTTCCATGATCCTGGTACTGGATAAGTTATTACAGAAGACCAGTCACAAATCCCTGCTGCCGGATATGGGAAAAGTTGCTTCAGGTATCACCAAAGTATTCCCGGTATTCCTGATCCTGTTCCTGGGGCTGGTACTTCCTTCTTATCTGTCTTATAAAGCAACCAACAATGAAGTGTATTACGATCTCGGTGAAACCCTTCCCGAAGATATGGCCTACGTGGTAGCCAACAGCAAATTGCAGGAAGACTTCGGTGTAGGTGCCACCCATATGGTACTGGTAAGCACCGATGTATCTGACACTGACGTACGTGCCATGATCCACGAGATGGAAAACGTCGAGGGTATCAAATATGCTCTGGGTCTGGAATCCGTAGTCGGCCCTCTGGTACCAGAGGAAATGCTTCCGGAATCCGTAAAAGAAGTATTAAAGAGTGATGACTGGGAACTCCTTCTGGTGAACTCCGAATATAAGACCGCTACCGATGAGGTAAATGCCCAGATCAATGAGCTGAATACTATTTTGAAAAAATACGATTCCAAGGGCATGCTGATCGGTGAAGCTCCCTGTACCAAGGATCTGATCGAGACCACCGACGAGGACTTCAAAGTTGTAAATACCGTCTCTATCGTAGCGATCTTCGTGATCATTGCTCTGGTAGAAAAAAGTATTACCCTGCCGCTGATCCTGGTAGCTGTTATCGAGTTGTCCATCTTCATCAATCTGGGCCTTGCTCACCTGACAGGAACGTCACTTCCTTTCATTGCCCCGATCTGTATCAGTACGATTCAGCTGGGTGCTACTGTGGACTACGCTATTCTGATGACCACAAGATACAAGCAGGAACGCTACGAAGGCAGGGACAAACGTGAAGCTGTCACCAACGCCCTGAAGGTATCCATTCCTTCCATTATCGTCAGCGCCATGGGACTGTTCTCCGCCACCTTCGGTGTTGCCCTGTACTCCGACGTGGACATTATCAGTTCCCTCTGTGATCTGATGGCAAGAGGCGCTATTGTAAGTATGTTTGCTGTTATCCTGTTCCTGCCGGCCATGTTCATGCTGTTCGACAAGATGATCTGTGTCACCAGCATCGGCTTCCGGAACAAGAATGCAGAACCCTCCAATACATTGAAAGAAAGGACGGCATAAGATTATGATCAATTTGAAAAAACAAGCCTGGAGAACCTGGGCTCTGTGCCTCGCCGGTGTGGTGGTCTTAAGTGTTACCGGTGTCTCCGTATATGCAAAAACTTCCGAAAAGAAAGAGACCGAGGTCAAGGAGCAGATCCGGGATGCCGTAGATGACATCTGGAAATCCGAAGATACCTCCGCAGCCTCCATTGATGAGACCGTCTATGTGATCCTGAATGCAGACGGAACCCAGCAGAAGATCTACGTCAGCGACTGGCTGAAGAATCAGGGAGAAAAAGATTCCTACACCCAGAGCAATCCCGATAAGGATGCTCCCATTTCCCTGAAAGTTACTTATACGTTGGACGGCAAGAAGATCTCCCCATCAGATCTGAACGGCCAGAGCGGTCATGTAGTGATCCGCTATGATTACACGAACGAATTATATGAGACCCGTGAGATTGCCGGAAAAGAGAAAAAGATTTATGTTCCTTTTGCGGTAATGACCGGTATGATCCTGGATAATGACAATTTCAGCAATATTAAGGTGTCCTCAGGTAAGGTCATCAACGACGGCAGCCACAGCGTTGTCACCGGTATCGTCTTCCCCGGACTGGGTACGAACCTGGATATGGAAGAGGATTTCGACGATTATCTGGAAATTGAGGCCGATGCAACGGATTTCACCATGAATGAATCCTACTGCATCGCCACCAATTCCGTCTTCTCCCGTCTGGATTTCAGTAATGTGGATGATCTCGATGACCTGACAGAGGCAATGGATGATCTGAAGGATGCTACCAACAAACTGTTGGACGGGACTTCCGATCTTTATGATGGTGTCACAGAGCTTTATGACAAATCCGGTGACTTGCAGGATGGTGTAAAAGAACTGTCCGATGGTTCCAACGACCTCCGGGATGGCGCTTACAAAGTAGCTGACGGTACTGTCACTTTAAGAGGCGGTGTCGGTTCTCTGCGGAGCGGCATCGGTACACTGCAGGAGGGCACCAAGACCCTGTTAGCAGGTACACAGAGCCTGCAGTCCGGTACTAATGATCTGAAGAATGGTCTCGGTCAGCTGACTGCACAGAATGATACTTTGAACGGCGCTGCCGGCCAGGTATTCGATACTTTGTTGAAAACTGCAGCTTCCCAGTTAACGGCTGCCGGTCTCACGCTTCCGGAAGAATTGACAATATCTAATTATGCGACCATATTAAATGCTCTGTATCAGCAAATGGAGCCTCTCTCGGATGCTGACGTTGCTCTGGGATATGTCCTCCAGCAGGCCGGACTGACGATTGAAAAATATCAGGGTATGGTTCAGGCATCCCAGAGCGTATCCTCAGGTGATGCCGCACTTCAGGCAAATTTGAAAACCATTCAGGATAAAGCCACAAGTCTTTCACAAGCTGCCGGCAGCATTGCTGCCTTGAAAGCTTCTCTGGATAGCTATAATCAGTTCTACACCGGTCTCCAGACTTACACCGCCGGTGTAGCATCCGCAAGTGCCGGTGCTTCCAAACTGGCTGACGGTTCCGCCCAGGTCGTTGCCGGTGCTTCCCAGTTAAAGGATGGCGCTGACAAACTGGCTGACGGAAGTAAAGAGCTGTATGATGGTGCTGATACTTTAGTAGAAGGTGCCAGAGATCTGGCCTCCGGCAGCGGCAAACTGGCTAACGGCGTAAACGAGCTTTCCGATGGAAGCGATAAGCTGATCGATGGTATCAGTCAGCTGAAGGATGGTTCCAAGGAATTAAAGGACGGCATGATCGAATACAATGACGAAGCCATCAGCAAACTGACTGATATGGATACCGATGAACTTCAGGAAGTGATCGATCGTATGAAAGCTACCTCTTCCGTATCCGAAAATTACAACTCCTTCACCGGAGACAATAACGGTATGGACAGCAGTGTGAAATTTATCTACAAGATCAACGCTGTAAAATAAAACATCACAAGCCCGTAACTTGACAAAGCCCCTCTCCTTTTCTATACTTGCAAAAGGAGAGGGGCTTTTCGCTTCCTATATTCCGCTTCTGATAACAGAAAGGCATACAAATTCCCATGGAACAACTATTATTCAGTCTCAATGCAACGATCCCCGTATTCCTGGTCATGGTGATCGGTTATGTTTTACAGCAGCTGCATGTTACCAACGACTCTTTTGTCAAAACCCTGAATTCATTCAATTATAAAATCACCCTGCCCGTACTTTTGTTCAAGGACATGTCCACTGCAGATTTTTACAGTGTATGGGATACCGGTTACGTGCTGTTCTGCTTCTTCGTGACCCTGTTCTGCATCGTCATCACCTGGGTCGTGGCAGGCATTTTTTATAAGAACAAATCCCGTCTGGGAGAGCTTGTCCAGGCAAGCTATCGAAGCAGTGCCGCTGTCCTGGGTATCGCCTTTATACAGAACATCTACGGGAACTCCGGCATGGCTCCCTTGATGATCGTGGGTACGGTTCCACTGTACAATATCGCTGCCGTGCTGATCCTGTCCTTCACCGGACCGGATGCGAAGGGCTTCGATAAGGAATCCCTGCTGAAATCCCTAAAAGGGATCATCACGAATCCGATCATTATCAGTATCGCCCTGGGCATGCTGTCCAGCGCCTGCCGGATCAGTTATCCCGTGATCATTTCCAAGACCATCAGCAATATTGCCGTACTGGCTACCCCTCTGGCCCTGATCGGTCTGGGTGCCGGGTTTGAAGGCCGGAAAGCTCTGAAACTGCTGGCTCCCACCGGAGTAGCCACCGTGTTAAAACTGGTGGTATGGCCTGCTCTATTCCTGCCATTGGCCGTGCATTTCGGTTTCACCGGAGAAAAACTGGTAGCGATCCTCATTATGCTGGGCTCTCCCACCACTGTCAGCTGCTATATCATGGCAAAAAACATGAACCACGAAGGAACTTTGACTTCCAGCGTGGTCGTTGCCACCACGTTTTTAAGTTCCGTTACCCTGACGGTGTTCTTGTTTATTTTGCGAAGCTTGCAGTTGATTTAGTTATATGATGCCCACGAATTGTTCCATGCTGCGCACTCTCACAATTCTACCCAATATTCGCATATCGTGGGACTATCATCCCACTT
>ENA-OPLX01001079-OPLX01001079.1-human-gut-metagenome-genome-assembly--contig:-NODE-1079-length-10371-cov-1.990985_pt1 | contig 10371 bp, 15 predicted proteins | sample MGYA00241447_ERZ501726 | MGnify/ENA primary metagenome ERZ501726 (study PRJEB25962, sample SAMEA2042617) | human gut metagenome | biome: human gut; feature: human-associated habitat; material: faeces...
CGCCAAGCCCGCGTCTGTAAAACAGACAAGATAAGTTTAGCGACTTTCATGGAGACTTGTAAAGACCTTAATTTTTAACATCTGGGTAGATGTCTTTATCAATCGCTTCTATTGCCAGATCACCGATGGAATTCAACGCATACTCTTTGAAAAGCGTTTTAACTTCCTTCTGAGCTTCAGCGGTTGAAACTACATGAGCTAGGTCAAGTGTCACCTCTTTCTTTCCATAGAGAAGGGCGGATACCACAGCACGCTCTGCATACGCAAGAGCATCAGTGAGACAGGTTGCAGAACCCCTTTCCGTCAAGATGTCATCAACAACTTCGTCAAAAATTTGTTTTTGCTCGTCCGGTAATAAGATCATTTTTCTCTCCTATAAAACCATGTAAAAAAGACCACATTCAAAAGCTCCCCTAAGCGCTGAACTGGAACTAACAGTTATTGGTAAAAGCCTGGGGAGCTTATGAAGATGGTCTGAAGGTGCTCGTCTTTCCGAGCTGTCACCTCCGCGGGATAATTAATTTGTCAACACTCAATTAACCAATGGAGGAAAAGATGTTTGCTTATGAAACTTTGCTTGAAGCGCTGAAAGCACGAAAGGCAGTGTCTTTTATTTACCATGGACAGTATCGGGTTGTATCGCCATACATCCTTGGCAAAAACAAATTGATGGGCTTGCAGACTGAGGGAGGGAGCCTTTCCGGAGAGCCTCATTCTCTTAAGTACTTCGAGGTTCCTGAGATAACCAATGTCCGAATTCTTGAAGGAAAGTATGTACCTCCTCAGACCGCTCCACAATATAAAACTCTGGGAAGATTCGTGTCACCTGTTTGGGTGAACCCATAGCAACTTCCTGAGAGTTTTCTAGGCACCAGACTGCGTACTCAAGAGCTTTCAGACCTTCGTAGAACTCGCGTGCGGCTGGCTCGCCCTGAGGAGGAGCCGCATTGCTGAGCGCCTTATATGTTTGCGAAAGGATAGAGATTTCTTTGTTCATTTAACAACTCAACTTATTGCTCTGCTAGCAGCGATTCAAATCTTGCAAAAATGACCTCTAACTCGATGAGCGCTCGTCTTTTTGTTCGGAAACTCAGACCGAAAACGTTTGCCAATAACAAATCGTTTACCTTGTCTTGTTCTTTCATGAAGAATCCGGAAAAGCGCCAGTCATTAGGCTTCGGTCTAATTAAGCTGATGATGTTTTGACCCTTGTAATAAATCTCATAAGCTTGAGGGACAACGCGCTTAACTTTTAAAAGCATTTTTTCTCTCCTGTGAAAAACAGAAGCGCCCTCCAAGTTAAAGATCGTTCGTCTTTGGGTGAGTGACAAAGAAGGCGCTTTTGTTTGCGCTCTTCTCTTACTCTTGCGAGAGCGCTTAGCTCACCCAGTTCACGAGACTGGGACGCCCGAGTTTCTGTTCTTGGTTTTGATTTCCTCATCTGGTTAGCTTCTCGGGACCTCAACGCAGGTTTGCTGTTCTTGATACTGCGTGCATCTCAAATGCCTTTATTTGTCAGAGGTCTCTAGCTGAAAAGTGCTTCGTAGCTTCCCGTTTGCTTTACTCATTCACTTCACTTACCGCTGGGGTCCGTTTGCATTTCTTCGCGTAACCAGCACCGCCCGCGTTAGGCCGTTTCGAATTTTTTCGCTAATAAGCTCTTTTTCTACTTATCGCGTCAGGCTTTAGTTCTCCATGGGCCTGATTCTTAAATTGTCAATCTTAGAGAAACATTGTTTACCCAAGTAAAATTCCTATGTGCAAATATTAACCTAGGTAAAATAAAAAGTAAAGTGATTTTCATGAAATTTTTTACTTGAATGTGAATTTAGGTAAAAAAAAGACCGCCCGAAGGCGGCCTTAGTAAAACGCGTTAGCTATTGCCAATTAGCGGAAAGAGCTTTTTTCATAATCATCGCGTAGACCTCATTATCAAGTTTGAATATGAGCGGCTGTGCTCTAGCTCCTTCCGGCATGATTTCTAGTTTTTCGTTATTAGTCATTAGACCGACAATTTTATTTATTGGTATTTTCTTAGGCATAGCGTTATCGAAGTAATAAAAGTTTTTAGTTGTAGCGATTACAGCGCCTTGTCCCAATCCTTTATTAACTCGTTCGTTAACAGAACGCCCAGCTACTCTACCGAGTCTAAATGTCAAACCTTTGGCGACGTGAATACCGACGCCACGGCTGCCGGCTTGATAACGTCGTTCATTAGTAAATGTATTTCCTGACCAATATTGAGCTAAATAAACAACCCTTTCGTTTTTCTGAAATGAAATAGGCACGGCCTTAGCAAACATATCACTCCATGCCTGCGGCGGCGTTTCTCCTTTGTTAATAAAGTCTAGTGCGATATGAGCGCGCATAGAGTCGTAAGGGTTATATCCGAGCTTAGCGCCCTGATCTTGCAATTCGCTAATTTTAGGAACAACTTCTTGATACGTCTCAAAAGGATTTGCAGATGTTTTTACTTTATTAACCAATTCTTCAGCTCTAGCCGTAGCATTAGGACTTGCTGGTACAGAGTTGTTAGTCGTCGTTTGTGGTACTGGCGCCGGCGCCGATTGATTTTCTTTTCTCTTTTTACGCCAATAACGAAAGACGACGATTGTAATAATAGCTGCACCCATTGCGGCTATGAATAACGGCGGGCCTTCTTCTTTTCCAGCGTTAGAGATAAATATTCCTGCATAGATAAACGTTAGAACTAAAAACCAACAAAGTATTACAGCAATATGAAGTAACTTATAGAGAAACGTTTTCATATTTCCTCCAAGGGTCAAATATCAACTATTTTTAGACTTTTTATAACGCGGCCTAAGACTCGTATTTCGATGTCTGAATCGAGATTTACTTCGATGTCTTTGTATGCTTTATTTGTCGAAAGTAAGGCGATTTTCTTTCCTATAAGCTTCTGCACACGCTTGATATACGCTTCTCCGTCAACGACAAGTAAATAGATACCATCGCGAAGTGTTTCTCTATCTGTTATGTCAATAAATACAGCGTCTCCGTCCCTAATTTCAGGCTCCATAGAATCCCCTAGAGCAGTGATGATTTTGATGTCCCTAGGGTTATAGAACGAGAAATTTTTATTAAACCAAGCAGGTGTAACCTCAAGCGTTCTAATTTCCGGAAAATCCTCAAAGTTCATAACACCAAAACCGCATGAGCCGGAGTAATCGACCTGCTGAATAGAAACCATATTAGAGTCCGGCTGAGCTTTTTCGTTCATTGTGCCGATCCCCTTCATTAACCATTCAGGCGTTATTTCTAGGTATGTACAAACGTCGAAAACGTCATCGAATTTTGGTTTTAATACAGCGCCGTCCAGCCATTTTTTAATGCCTGCGGGTGTAATTCCAGTAGCGCGAGAAATATCTGTTTGCGATTTGTCTCTAGCTAACATCGCTTCTCTCAAGCGCTCATTCCACTGTTTCGAAGAATCGTTGCCATACATAACTATCTCCTTATCTATGAGAATAATTTAACCTAGGTTAAGTTAAATTTGTTTTACTTAGGTAAAAATTTAGGTTAATATATGAGCGTATATTTTTAACCTAAGTAAATAAATGAAAAGGATTGAACAACAGGTTTTTGACGAACTAATGAAAGAGTTCAAGAAGAAAACCGTCATAGCTTCAACGTTCGGATTAAGTCCGTCAGCTATTACAAAGTGGTCGAAACAAGGCGTGCCTAAAGTTCGCATTCCGTATTTTCGCCTCGCTTTTCCGCATTTCAAGGCTTGGAAAAACCTTCATTAGGAGGCGTTATGAGCTACCAGCTTTCATTTAAAGCGTCTAAATGCACATTAGGCAGTTCGAGCGCTAAATCAGTGCTTAGATGCTTATGCGATTACGCCGATGATGACGGTACTAACTGCCGCCCATCAACCGATACGATTTCACTAGAAACCGAGTTCGATAGGAGAACGGTTTTTAAAGCGATTGCATTTTTATCGTCAAATGACTGGATTCGCGTTTATAAAAATGGACGCGGCTCTAGGAATTTTTATGCGCTTAACGTTCAAAAAATCTCGAACGCTTTCGAACAATCGAGAATATTAAAAGAAGGTTTTTATAACGAAAGCAGTAGCAATTTTGTAACCAGTGACAAAAACGATACTAGTATCAAAAATGCTACTAGAAGCAGTATCAAAAATGACACTACTAGTAGTTACATAAATGATACTAGTAACAAATTTGATACTAGTGACAAAAATGATACTGAAGCAGGTACATTTTTGCATTTTCATAGTGACAAAAATGATACTCAACTCAGTCAATACTCAGTCAATACTCAGTCATATATATATACAAACGAAAAAAACGATTCGTTAAAAAACTCTGAACCGGTAGAAGATGAACTACCTCTAGTCGAGGCGTCTGAGGTCGTAGAAACTGAACCTACTTCTTCTAAACCAAAAACAGAAAAAAAGTCTCGGTCTACTGGGACAGCTACTAAAAAGCAAACTAGCGTAGTAAAGCCTGACGACGTAAGCGCCGATTTGTGGGCGGATTTCTTAGCTCATAGGAAACAAAAGAAAGCGATCGTTAGCGAACGCGTGATTAACACGATACGTAATGAAGCAAAAATAGCGGGCTGGACGTTAGAAGAAGCGTTAGACGAAGTAATTCTTCGAGACTGGCGAGGCTTTAAGGCTGAATGGGTTAAAGACGAATGGAAAGACCCTAACGCGAAATGGATTACAGCCGACGACTTCTACAAAGACCTTGAGCCGGTAACGTACTCAGACGAAGCTAAAGCGGTCTTAGGCGAATACGTAAAAAAAGGTATGCGCGCTTACAACGTGTCAGACATACCAGAAGTAGCGAAGGAGACGAATAAATGATGTTTGCGCCTCCAGCTCAGATTATCGATCATGCAGGTAACGTCATGTACGAATGTCCGGACGCGCTTACGTCTTTTCAGCTCGTATTTTTTCCTGAGCTGAATGACGACGTTATAAAGCTCTACAAGAACGACGCTGTAAAAATCGATGGCGTCGAAGTATTGCCTGAACGTGCTCCGCAAGTGCCAACCGTGCTCGTTTCATTCAACGACGACCCGAAGCGTCTTAAGCCTGAAGCATTACGAGGAAAAAACATTCTTTTTGACTTTATCGACGTTGAGGATACGCCGAACGTCCGAGAAGCGGTAAAGCGATGGATGTCTGAGTTACCGAAATTTCAACCTAAAAACTTAGTCGTGCCGGTTATCTCTACCGACAAACGATTTGTCTCATGGAGATATAACGATGTCAGAAAACAATACGAAAGATTCGCCTGATTTCGCTTCTATTGGCGAATTTTGGGCAGACCCGCTGGACGGAAAGAAAATCGAGGCGTCGCTATCTGAGTACGCAGAATTAGCAAACCGCCCCGAAGAGTTCTATATCAACAAAGATATTATCGAATTTAAGAACGATTATCAAAATTTTCTTGAAGAAAAGAAAAGGCACGTCGCTAAGTACACCCTGCCATTTACTCAAACGTTACCGAAATTCTTAGGAAAACCGATTAACTTCGAATTTCGCGCTGGCGAGCTTACCGTTTTCGCGGGTGAAAACGGTAGCGGTAAATCTATGCTTTTAGGCCAAATAGGGCTGCACTTAGTCTCGCGTGGAGCGACGCTTTACATCGCCTCGCTTGAAATGTCTCCGTTACGGACTCTCGACAGAATGATGACTCAAACATTTTGTTCAGAGTCTAAACGCGTCATTAACGCGGACGATATGAATCTTTTCTTTGAGCGTTTCAAGAAACACATCACTATCGCCGACTTGACTTCAAAAATTACGCCAGATCAGTTGTTACGACTGCTTGACGCAGCAGTTAACTACGGCGGTGCTGACGTTCTAATCGTTGACTCGTTACTTATGTGCGTTCAAGACGATATGAACAAAAACGAGACTGATTACTTGATGGAGCGGCTCGTAGAGTTTGCGAAGGTCAACAAAGTACACGTTATCGTTGTAGCGCACTGCCGAAAGAATAACGAGACTACGAATTACTCAGTATTTAACGCCGCTTCTAAAGACGCTATCAAGGGTTCGTCAAACATTACAAACGTCGCTTTTAACGTCTTTGTACTCGCCTACGACAAGTCGAAAACTCAAAAACTAGCAGAAGGTAAGTCAGTCGACGACAGCAAACCGGATTTCGTTCTGAATCTATGCAAACAACGTAACGGTCCATTCGAAGGTTATATCAGCCTATGGCGTGATAGCGCGTCATTGAATTTCTGCGTTAGTAACGATCGTATTCCTAATCGAACATGGTTAGAAGCCGTTGAGACAGCGCAAGAAGAAACAGAAATTGAGCCGTATTTCTAGGAGATAACGATGTCGATTGAGTCTTACGTATTTCTAACGTTCATTGTCGCGCCTATCGCTTTTGTTAACGGATACCTACTCACGAAGCTGGTTATTTGGATGCTTACGTACAGAGAAGAAAAACGATGAAAGATCATGTTTTCGCTTTTTGTTTTTCTTTCATAACGCTATGTATTGCGTTTGTCGTTGCGTTCTGCGTGTCGAAATTGGGCGGGATAACAGACTTTAGCGTTTTCGTCATCACGGTTTCAATCGTTTGGTTTCTCGAGTTTGTCGCGGCTATTTGGATTTCAAGGAGATAACAGCATGAACGATACAGCGTTCGTTATTTGTTTTATCGCGATTCTGATCTCGTTCCTATTAGTCTGGAGGCGGTTTTAATGAATCGTGGTTGCTGTCTTTACTGCGCTCACGCCGCTTCGTATTGGATAGATAACGAAGGCAAGAAGCGCGTACCTCCTAAAACCTCATTCGGCGACATGAATATCTTTTGTCTGCACGAATCTCGCGCTACTGGTGAATGCTATCCGATTAGTTTCTCACGCTGTACACGTTTCAAACGTGCGCAAGACGATCAAATTCAACGCAGGCGCGCTTTTTATTCGCAGTTTGATCGTTGGCACGTTCACGCGCAAATGATCGCACAGCGGCGCTAAAAAACGCCTTCACAAGGAGATTAAAAAATATGAGATTCGAAAACGATCGCTTCATTACTGATGATGATTTATCAGGCTACTGCTTTGATGTTGTTCGGCTAGCGTCATTGAATAAAACACCGAAAGAAATTGAGGTCAAGTTGAGCCTTACTCCGTACACCATCCATAAGAAATTTCATACGTATTTAATGACCGGATACAGACTCTATTTCGATCATCATCAGTGGGACATGAATCTTACGTCTAAACGAATCATTCAAATGAATCGCGTTCGCGGACGCCTTAACAAATTGATCGCAGGAATTGAAAACGATGAATAAATATTTACAAGCAAAAGGACGCCTGCGATTGGGCGAAATGAACAAGACGGAAACTGCGTTTGCAGCACTTCTTGAACGTCGCAAACGTGCTGGCGAAATCGTCGATTATTGGTTCGAAGCTGTAACGTTCAAAATCGCAGAAAATCAGTGCAGATATACGCCTGATTTTCTCGTACTGCTCAATGACATGAGTCTCGTAGTTTTCGAAGTCAAAGGCTCGTTCACTGTCTACGCAGACGATGCAAAAGTCAAATGCAAAGTATTCAGCTCTAAATATCCGCTACAGCTCTACATAGTCGCGCCGCGTCGCAAGAAAGACGGGGGAGGCTGGCATTATCTTTCTTACTCAGACGAAGAAACGCCTATCAATCTCAATAATTAAGTGGGAGGGTTTATGGACGATAAAGAAAAACAGCTAATCGAAGAATTACGACCGCGTTTAGACAACTGGCGACGGGCGTATCGCGATAAAGTCGTTAAGAATATCTCGATTACTTACGCAGTTCAAAAAGCTCTAGCGCTGACACGTAATAAAACCGACTTTTCCGAGGATTACACAGGCCCTGAGGATAGAAGCGAGGATTACGGAATCGAGGTAGATCAGAAAGACGCTGACTTGCTAAATACGGTATGGCAATACATGTCTACGCCTGATACTGAAATGTTAAGTATCGGCACTCACGGGCTTAACGTGCGTACAGCTAAGCTAATCGTACTTTTATACGTATTCGGCTCGGAAAACTCTCTCAATCGAGCAGGACGTAAAATTTGGCGGATTAAACAGCGTGAATTAGATCATTGGACGACTGACGCGCTTACATTTTTCGCTATGCGTATTCGCGTGTATTCCATCTATTGCAACAACAAGAAATAACGTGTAGTGTAGGTACTAGACAATTTCAAGCCTGTGTAATCAGGCGGCCGACTTGCCTTAATTAGAGACGTTTCCTTGCGGAGGCGTCGCCGTGCTCGAAAGAGTGCGGTTCTTAGGGGATAAGTTAAGACAAGCGGCGAAAAGGTCAAAAAATACGTCCGCCAGCTTTTTATGAGTAACTCTAACAACTCGTAAATTTCGCTGGCGGTCTTTCGTTTCACGGTAACTAATATACAAAACAACTGTCATAGAGCCTCTTGTTCAAGCCTCCTTTGAGTCAAGCGAACCGTAAACGAAAGTCAGCGTATCTTGTATATGTACGCTGACATCTTCTCTAGCGACTGTGTTTATTCAGCACCTTCTTCAGAGTCGCTATCGCCTCTCGGTGGGCATCGTTCACCGAGCCAAATAACACTATCTAACGCATGAAACAAAGACAGCTAACAGTTACGTACAAACGCGTTGACGAGCTTATTCCTTACGTTAACAACGCTCGTACTCATTCCGACGATCAAGTTACGCAAATAGCCAGTTCTATAAAAGAGTTCGGATTTAATAACCCGATTCTTACGGACGGTGAAAACGGTGTTATCGCAGGCCACGGCAGACTCTTAGCCGCGAAGAAACTCGGCTTAGAAACTGTACCGACGATTGAATTATCAGGCCTTACCGAAGCTCAGAAAAAAGCGTACATCCTTGCGGATAACAAAATAGCGCTTAATTCAGGCTGGGACGAAGAAATACTCAAGCTCGAATTAGATGATCTACAGCTTCAAGGTGTTAATCTCGAAACCGTCGGTTTTTCGGACGAAGAATTATCTGAATTGATTGCTAGTGATGATCAGTCTGAACCGAAAGAAAACGAAGAAGTTCCTGAGCCGGAACTAGAGCCAATATCGCAAGAAGGTGATATTTGGATGCTCGGAAATCATAGACTTCTTTGTGGTGATTCAACTAAAGACACTGATTTTAAGCTGTTAATGCAGGATGATCTGGCTGATTTAGTTTTTACTGATCCGCCGTATAACGTCGCCATTGGTGATAAATATAAGGCGTTAAAAGATGGCGGAATTTCTGTAAGCACGACATCTAACATTCTCGGCGACACATATAAAACAGATGAAGAATGCGGAAATGAGTTATGGCTCCCAGCATTTACCAATCTTAAAAACTTCTCAAAAGATTGTTGCTCATGTTATGTGACTATGCCTCAAGGCGGCACTCACATGATGATGATGATGATGATGATGATGATGAAGGGGGGTTGGCAAGTAAAGCATGAGTTGATCTGGGTAAAAAATCAGGCGGTTTTTTCAATGAACCGACTTGACTACGATTATCAACATGAACCAATTCTTTATGGCTGGAATAAGAAGCATAACTTTTATGGCGGCGGAAAATTTAAAACATCGTTATGGTATTTCGATAAGCCTCGCGCCAATAAGTTACATCCGACGATGAAGCCAGTTGAATTGGTTGAAGAAGCTATCCTTAATAGTTCAAAAAATAACGATATAGTTTTGGACGCATTCGGAGGGTCGGGAACGACTGTTATAGCTTGTGAAAATCAAGGACGGCAGGCTAGAGTGATTGAAAAAGACCCGAAATATGTAGATGTAATCGTATTACGTTGGCAAAACCATACGGGACTGAAAGCCGTTCGTTTCCAAGACGGTAAGGGGTTCGATGAACTATGCCAAGAACAAAAATTGAAATCGATTTAAAGAAAGTCGAGGAATATGCGCAGGTATGCGACAACGAAGAAGAAATAGCGTTAGCGTTGGGCATTAGCTATCCAACGTTAAGACGACGTAAAAAAGATTCTGAACAATTTGATCAGGCTATAAAAAGAGGTAAAGCCAAAGCTAATGCTTTTGTCGGCGGTAAGCTCATGCAACTTATCAAAGAAGGCAATCCGACGGCGATTATTTTCTATCTAAAAGCCCGTTGCGGCTGGCGTGACGTAGAACGTAAGGAAATTACCGGTAAAGACGGTAAAGATTTATCAGTGGCGCCGGTGCTCGTAATTCAAAACGATTTAAAAGACTAACGATGAATGAAGCAAAGAAAATTAAAGCTGAGCGAAATCGTCGGTCGAGGTTACGCGTCATTTTGGAATAGCAAACAACGTTACGTCGTATGCAAAGGCGGACGCGGCTCTAAGAAATCGAAAACGTCGGCGTT
>ENA-OPLX01001081-OPLX01001081.1-human-gut-metagenome-genome-assembly--contig:-NODE-1081-length-10348-cov-1.653648_pt1 | contig 10348 bp, 8 predicted proteins | sample MGYA00241447_ERZ501726 | MGnify/ENA primary metagenome ERZ501726 (study PRJEB25962, sample SAMEA2042617) | human gut metagenome | biome: human gut; feature: human-associated habitat; material: faeces...
AACTATCTTTTATCTTTGGCGATTTGGGTTATTGGTGGAATAGGAGTATTTGTGGGAAATTTGACAATAGGAACCGTAACTGCTCTCATCAATTATCAAAGTATGTTGGTATCTCCTCTTACTTTTTTTACAGAATTTAATAATAGTTATCAGGGTACTATGATTGCAATGAAACGTCTTTTACAAGTGCTTTTATACGAAGAAGAAACAGAAGAGGGCGAGCAGTTAGAAGAAACAATTAAAAAAATAGAGTTTTCTAATACAGCGTTTAAATATTTAAAGTCGGACGAAATCATAAAAGATGTAAATATTAAGTTGGAAAAAGGGAATATCTATGGGTTTATTGGAGGTAGTGGATGTGGAAAATCCACAGTAGTCAAACTGCTCTTAGGTTTATACATGCCGGCAGATGGAACAATTTATATTAATGATAAGGCAGTTCAAGGAATTTCTCTTGCCAGTTTAAGAAGTAGGATTGGATTTGTAGCTCAAGATTCTCTATTTTATCAAGGTACTATAATGGAAAATTTGAGAATGGGGAAGGAAGTTGAAAAATCAAAGGTGATTGAATTAAGTAAATTGTTGGATGTTTATAGTGATGTAATGAAGTTACCAGAAAAGTGGGAGACTCAGTTGAATTCTGGGACGAGTAATTTATCTGGTGGTCAGAAGAAAAGGCTAGATGTGCTTAGAGCACTACTGAGGGAATCGGATGTGCTTATATTTGATGAAAGTACAGCTTCAATTGACCTAGAGAGAAGAAAAAGGTTGTTTGATATTCTTCAGAAGGAAAAGCATGACAAAATTATTGTATGTATCACTCATAATATCGAGGAATGTTCACAGTTTGATTACATTTTTGGTGTGAAAGATAAATCAGTTTACCGCGTTGAGAGAGATAATTTGGCAAGTGCCTATTAAAGAAGGGAGATTAATATGTTAAAAGTGAATAATTTATGTCAAAGTTATAAAAATGGAAGTGAGGTTTATAAAACCTTAAAAAATGTATCATTTGAAATAAAAGAAGGCGAGTTTGTAGCCGTTATGGGACCATCGGGAAGTGGAAAGTCCACACTTCTGAACTGCATTTCATCCTTCATTCCGTACGATAGCGGAGAAATTGATTTGAATGGTACGAAAATGTCAGAACTTAGTGAAAGAGAAATTGCTGACATTAGGAATAGGAAGTTAGGATTTGTTTTTCAGGATTTCATGTTGTTGGATGGTCTCACGGTTTTTGAAAATGTCTGTGTACCAAAAGTAATCCATGAAGCTCCATATAAACCAATGGAAGCAAAGGCAAAAAAATTACTGCAGATGTTTGACATTGATAAAATTGCAACAAAATATCCGGCTGAGATTTCAGGCGGTCAAAGACAAAGGACTGCAGTGGCAAGAGCTCTGATGAACGATCCACTTATCATTTTGGCTGATGAATCTACAATCTGGACAGTCGTTCTAGTGAAGCTGTAATCAAGGCATTCATTGAAGCAAAAAAGCAGTTAAAGGCTACAATATTCATGGTTACTCATGACAGTATTTCAGCTAGTTATTGTGATCGTGTTATTGTAATGAAAGATGGTAAAATCCACAAGGAAATGGTAAACGAAGGAAACCGGAAAGTATTTTTGGATCAACTGTTAAATATTTTTAAGGATTTGAATGGTGGGGATGGAAATGAAACTAACTAATCTTTTGAAAAAATTGCGAAGAGTAAATAGCAGGCAGTATAAGCAATTTTGGTTATGTGTGGCATTTGCTAATTTGTTAGTAGCGTCTTTTTTTGGAGTATTGTTCAGTGATTTCATACAGAAAGCATTACCGGAAGGTGGTGATTCAAGAAAACAAATCTACTTAATTTTTGGAATTGCAGTTATAGGATGCTTTATCTTTGTGCTATACGCAATGGGACTATTTCTAAGATATAAAAGTAAAGAAATAGGAATATTTTTAGCATTGGGAACAGAAAAAAAGCGATTATCAGGTGCACTATTAAAAGAGATATTTTCTCTTGGGTTAAGTGCTACAGTAGTAGGAATTATAGTAGGCAATTTATTGGCATTGGGAATTGGGAAGATTATAGAGATGATAAATATTGCTCCATATCTGTCCTCTTTTATGGTATCGGTGCAGGGAATGCTGTATGCAGCAGTGTTTGCTATTCTTGTTTTCGTATGTATCCTGATAATGACGTTGTCTTTTATGAAACGTTCGAACGTAATGGAAATCATCAATGAACAGAGAAAATGTGAGCCGATCAAGAAACAGGTAACGGGAAAATACTTGGTATCAGGTATCACTCTATTGATTGCTGGTATTTTTTTAGCATATGTATTACCTACATTATGGGCCAACATCTTTAAACAATACTTGAGTGGGCTGTTTAGTCTTTTTTATAGTTTGTGTATCATTGGAATTTACCGTATTTTAGTATATTCCATTGTAGTACACAAACGTGGACGAAACCCACAAAAATATTATAAGAATATCATCTCTTACGGAATGCTGAAATTTCAGGGGATTTCCATGGTGAGAAATATGAGTCTTATTGTATTACTTATTATAGGAGCATTGTTTGCAGCGTTTTATTTACCGAGTAACATGATGGAAGGCAATAATTTTGCAGATAAAAATCCGGTAGATGTTTCTTACCGTATTCCTGAAGCCGTATCTGGTTTGTCTCAAGAAGAGGTTTTAAACCTGGCAGATGATTTTAATGTAAAGATTGAGCATTATCGTGAAATTGATTTTATTGAACTGTTGTCGAGTGGTATTAATCGTGACAATGTGGATGACAATGGAAGAATTATTGAGCAGTACGAAAAACAGGCGTATTATCGACAGTTTGTTAGCGATAAAGAGTTAAATGATGCAATGGGAACGAATCTGTCAGTAAAAGATGGAACGTATAAGATGATACGTTCAGAGGATATGGATGAATCTGTGTTTTTTGCATTTGATGATTTGGATTATGTAAAAAACCAGGATTCCGGTCTTGATAAAAAACTTCGCTATGATGGAACAGTTGAATTTAACGAATTAATAGTTGAAAATGGTTGGGATACGTTTGCGAGATATGTGATAAGCGAAAAAGATTATCAGGAATTAAAGACAGGAATTTCTCCAGATCATACTATTAGGCAGGTTCTTTTTAATGTCACAAATGTGGAGGAATCTTATGACTTTTCAAAACAGTTGTTTAAAGAATATTGTAATAATGCAAGTGACAGTATGAAAGTGCTATTATTTTATGACTCATTTATGGAACAACAAGCAATGGAAGCAGGTGAGGAATATTATGATGGGGAGCGTATCGAACTGCAGCCAGAACATCCGGAAATTGATTTGAATTGGAAGTATGAGCCATATTTTAAGGTACTTTTCCAAAAGAATATGCTTCTACAATATGCTATTCAATTTCTGCTATTCGCATTTGTCTCTATTGTAATGCTGGCCTCCATCGGAATTATTGCATTTACAAGAAGCCAAACTATCGGTTTGAGTAATAAGCAGGTGTATGATGATATCCGCAAATTAGGAGCAGATAACAGCTATATTTTACGATGTGTTAAAGGGCAACTTAGTAAAGTATATGTGTTCCCAACGATTATTGGAGTTGGAATCATTTATTTGTACCAGTGTATGACATATTTGCAAAATGATGGTGTATTTCATCTATATGAAGGAAAGGCAGCATTATTAGATTTAGGGCTCTGTTTTATTGTTGGTGTTTATCAATACATTGGTTATCGAATTTCTTTAAGAGAGATAAAACGTATTATCGGTATACAGTAATCAAAAGGCCATCAGATGGGATATCCTATCCATTTCTAATGGCCTTTCGTAAATCAATATATATACGGTTATGTAATGAAAGAGATAAACCACTTATCAGGTATGTTCAGAATGTAAACGGTAATATGTTCTGTATAGGTGTGGAAAGGAAGAGATAAATATGTATAGTTTAACGTTGGAAATAAATCAAAAATGTAATTTGAAATGCAAATATTGTTATCTGGGAGAAAAGAATGGTGCAAAAATGGAAATGGGTACAGCCAAAAAAGCGATTGATATGGCATTTCAAAAGGTAAAAATGCATAAAGATCGTCAACTCTGGATTGACTTTGTTGGTGGAGAAGCTTTTTTGGATTTTAAAATGTTAAAAAAACTGGTCGAATATGTAGAAAAGAAAAATGTTGCGGAAAGAAACAAGTTATTATTCTCCATTACAACAAATGCTACTATTTTTAATGACGAAATTTTAAACTTTTTGGTTAACAAGAATTTCGCTTTGAAAGTAAGCATTGATGGAAATAAAGAAGTCAATGATCGTAACCGGGTTTCTACTGCCGGATACAGCGTACATGACAAAATATTAGAAAATTTAAGATATATTCAGATGTTTGAAAAGAGAACAGGAAGATATGTACAGGTAACAAATGTAATTACACAAAATAATTATAAAGATTACTTTGAAACACTGGTTTATCTAACAAAAGTTCTTGGGTTTAAAATGATAGATACAGCAATTGATTTAACCGTATCTTGGACAGAAAAACAAATACAGACCTTGGAACAAGAAATTAAAAAATCTTTCGAATATTTCATTGAGCAGGCTAAAGCCCAAAATGGATTTTATTGGGAGTTTGCAGAGAAAGTAATAAAATTCAGGGAGCCGGCAAGAGATGTAGGTAAAGAGAAATTTTATTGTTGCGGTGCAGGGGTTATTTCTGCCTATGTAAGAACCGACGGAAGTATTTTCGCTTGTCCTGGAAATTTGGATGCGGAGGTATGCTTAGGGAGTTTACAAGATGGTTTCCAAAGAAAAAAAATACAGGAATTAAAAAACTTTAACAGTATCCAAAATAAAGAATCTAAGAAATGCGAAATTGCAGCATACTGCGTAGAAAGTTCCTGTATTATGCAGAATATCGCTGTTACAGGAGATAAAAATAAACCAGCCCCTATTTTCTGCAGATTACGGAAGCTTATGTTTGAGATTTATCAGGAGCACAAAGCAATTATTAAATGTATAAAAATGTAAGGGGGAGGTATATTGTATGATCACATTAGATGATTTAATAGTAAAAGAAGGAAATAGTAAAGTAGTTCTTTTGAATGCCAAAAATGGACATTGGGTAAGGATGAGAAAAGACAAATATGATATGTTTTGTTGCAGTGAAAAAAATCGCAAAGTATTTGAAGAATTGGTGGAGAAGAAATTTGGTCTGTTAGGAGAAGAAAAAGGCCAGACGAGAAAAAGTGTTTATTTTGCAGTGACTGGGCGTTGTAATTTACAATGTGAGTTTTGCACCATGAATTCAGGACCATACGTGAGTACAAAGAATGATTTGAATATAGATGAGATTAGAAACGTGCTGATACCTGAGTTGTTGAAGGTTGATCCGCGCAAGATAGTGATTACAGGTGGGGAACCACTGATGAGAAGGGATATACTGGAAATATTGGATGCATTTTGTCATTCTTTTGAAAAGCAACGAATAGTTTTGCAAACCAATGGGCTTTTATTAAATGCAGACTGGGTAAAAAAACTTGCTGACAAAATCGGAGTTTTAGAGATTAGTATAGAAAATATTTTTGATGATCTAAAGCTTCAGAAAATAATGGAAAGCATATTTGAAGCAGCTAATGAAGCAGATGTATTATTATCGCTGTCTTTTGTTGTCGATCAAAATAGTGAAAAGCATTTAGAGGAGGCTATTGAGATTTGTCACAAATATCATGCTATTCTAACTACTAGAATTATTACCTTGGTAGGACGAGCAAAAGAAAATAACGCGGGCGATAAGTTGCTTGAAGAAGATAATGCATTAAAAATTCAGTTGAAGATGGTACGTTACCTGTTAGAAAAGGAATATTTTGATGAAGGATTAACTGCCAATTATTCTGGAGATATTCAGCCTCAGAGAAGTTGTGGTGCTTTTGGTAATGTAATTGCCATACATCCTGATGGAACCACTTTCATGTGTGCAAACTTTAAAGACAAGCAGTTTTCTATGGGAAATGTGAGAGAAAACTCAATGGAAGAATTATGTGAGGATTTACTAAAAAAAACAGAAGATCCTGAATTGGAAAAAAAGTTTTGTGTGGACAAAATATTGATGTGTGAAAACTGTTGGGCAAAATATTTTTGCTCAGGTCCTTGCGCAGCTGAGGTTGCTGAAAACGGAGGAATTCCGGAACTGGTAGACAGTAAATGCTTGTCGAGAAAAGCATTGTTAAATTATTGTATGTTTTACTATGAGCAGAAAAAAAGCAAAAAAGAAAATTTGCAGTTTTTAGCACAATACTTAGAAGAAATACTCCGAGGGGTAAGAACAGTATAAAATAATCATTTAATATAAGAGGTGTAAAATTGAAAGAGTACAAAATAAGCATCGTTGGTGTGACAGATTTTATTATTATTTCTCCTGATGTTTTAGGATTGCTTTTGCAGCAAATTAGAGAGTTTTCTGAGAGACAAATGGATATACCGGCAGAGTCTATTATGCCGGTAGGATATACGAAATATCTTGAAGCAGTATTGAATGGCAATCGAGATAAAAAAATGTTCCATTTTAAGCAAATTTCAGAAAAAGAATTAAAAAAAGAGCATATCTACAGGATATTGGAACATCAAATGAAAAATCTAAAAATCGAAAAAGATGAATGCTTTGAAAAATTTGAGCTTTTGGCGGAAAATTCTGAAACTCAATATACATACAGTATGGAGTCAAAGAAAGACTTTTTTTATATCTGCCAAGATGCAGAGAGTAAATTTACCTATGTGTTTCCAGACGGACGCCAGGAAAGGATAACACTTAGTTGCCGGGAATAATATAAGTAGGGAATGTTAGTTAAATAGGAATGCGGAAATAAGGATATATCTATTAAAAATATGACATATCCTTATTTTCATGGCTGATTGGGCAATGTAAAAGGTCGATTAAACAAGGACAGTTGTCTTTAGGGAGATTTCTGATAAAATGAATATGATTTTTATAATAAAAAGGTGTGGGAGAAAATGATAAGAAGAACAGCAGAAGGAATGGCATTTTTTTTTGTCAAGAGAGGGGCAATCGAAAAAGAAGATAAAGATATATATATTTATGGATCAGAGTTACTGATTTCAGAGATTATTTGTACATTATTGGTTGTCGTCATCAGCTTATGTACAGGGAAATTTATAGAAACCGTTATTTACCTATGGTCATACATAATGCTTCGTGTCTATGCCGGCGGATACCATGCCTCGTCTCATCGAAATTGTATTACGATATTTAATCTGTGTTATATAGGTGTACTTTGTATAGTAGAAGCACTTAGGTATTTTGATATTTTAAAGCTCCTTGATATTGTAACTTTTATAGCAACAATAATAATCTTTAGTATGGCGCCAATAGAAGATTTGCGGAAGCCATTAGATAAAGAAGAAAAATATATCTATAGAAAAAAAAGTAGAAAAAGAGTTTTATTATTATTTCTTTTTGTTATAATAATGAACAGGATATTCCCACAATTTAAAGGTAAAGTATGCTATGGAGCGATCGCAATTTGTGAGGTTTCATTGTTGCTTTTAGTGGGATATATAAAAAATAAGAGAGTAATTTATCATAAAGAAATAATGTGAGGCGGGAATATGATAACAGTAGCAGTATGTGATGACTCCATGGCAATCGTAAAAGCTATGCAAGAGCATCTTAAAGAGTATGGGAAAGAAACCAATCATGAATTACGTATTTTTACTTTTACAAGTGGGGAGGAATTATTAGAAAACTATAGTTGCAAATATGATATTTTGTTTTTAGATATTAAGATGACTGGTATGACTGGTATACAAGTGGCTCAAAAAATAAGGGAACAAGATAAGAAAGTTATTATCATTTTCTTGACATCACTAATTCAGTATGCAGTGGATGGATATAAAGTTAATGCGGCTAATTATATAATAAAACCTCTTAAAAAAAAGCGACTTATGATGGAAATGGATCACTGGATTAGTGAGTTAGAGCAGAAAGAAGAACCTTTTATTACTATACATAATGATAGTGGTACCTACAAAATTCTATTGAAAACAATTAGTTATATTGAAACATTTAATAGAAATATTTTAATACATAGTTCACAAGGAAATATTTTATGCTATTGGAAAATGAAAGAGATAGAAGAAAAGATTAGTCAATATGGCTTTTCACGTAATCATTCTTCTTTTCTTGTAAACCTATTTTATGTTGAAAACATTGAAAAATCAGATATTAAATTAGTTACCGGAGAATTGCTTCCAATAGGCAAATCAAAGAAAAAAGAATTTATGCAAAAGTTAGCTTTGTATTGGGGGACACAAGCATGAGTTATGAAGTGTACCTTACAGTAAAAGATATTCTTATTACAGTTTTTGAAACTATATGTTTGTTTGTATTATTGGGAAACGAAGAAGAACGAAATAAGTATGGGAAATACATTTTGGGCACTATTTTGTGTATGGCAACTATTATTAGTACTCATTTAAATGTACAAGTTTTTAACAAAATGTTATTAACAGAAATATTAATTACTGTATTAGGTAAATTTTTCTACAGAAGTAATAGAATAAAATTGGCAATATACGGAGCTATATATTTAATATTACTATATGCATGTGAATTATTGGTAATTCAAAGTTGGAATATCTTTAATGAACCAGTATTTTCTACAAATATTTTAAAAGAGGATTTTGTATGGACAATAGTTATTTTGGCTAAATCCTTATCACTATTTTGTATGGTTGTTTTGAAAAAAATTATCGGTAACATTAGGAAAATCAGCAGAATTTCAGATGGTTTTCCGATTATTTTATCATCTTTACCATTTTTAATGGTGATGATTTGTTTATATATTACTATGCCACAAATTCATGATAATACATATAGAATAATTTTTCTAATTTGTGATGTTTGCGTTTTCGGACTATTTATCGCAAGTATTTTATTTACAGAGTATTATATTTCGATACAAAAAGAAAAACGAGAAAAAGAAGCAACATTGTACGAATTCAAAATAAAAAATGAATATTATCTCAAGAAAGCAAATATAGAGAGTGAAATTAGAGAGATTTATCATGATTTAAAAAATCATTTTTTACTTACAGAAGAATCAGAAGTAAAAGAAATATTAGAATAAATTACAAAATTGACACAAAATAAAAAATATGCTATCTTAACAAAAGAAAAAGGGAATGAAGTTCTCCCTCGAAGAGATTCGAAACCGCTTATTAAGCTGATGACTTCTGTGTAATGAACACAGGGGTTATCAGCTTTTTTGATGTTTGGATCATATAAAAAAGTAGAAAGGATTTTAGGAAAATGCAAAAGAAAGATTATATGATACAATTGCTAAAATATTTTATCATGGCAATCGTTGTAGGAATTATTGTAGGTGCGATCGATGCCTTGTTTGGAAGAGTGCTGATCGCAATCTCAGAGTTCAGGACCATACATTATCAATATTTGCTGCCATTCCTGCCAATTGCTGGACTGGTGATCACAGCAATGTATTACGTATTCAGTAAACTAAGTCTAAAAGGAATGAAACTCATTTTCGAAGTTGGCCAGCAAAAAACAGATGCCATCCCATTACTACTAATTCCATTAGTAATGATCGGAACATGGTTAACGCATCTATTCGGAGGAAGTGCTGGCAGAGAAGGAGTTGCAGTTCAGATCGGAGCAACCCTGTCTCATGCACTCGGAAGAAAATTAAACTTCCCAGAGAATGGAAGAATAATGTTAGTCATCGGTATGGCAGCAGGATTTGGAGGGTTATTTCAGACACCATTAAGTGCAACATTCTTTGCAATCGAGGTAATCGTAATCGGGAAAATGGATTATGGAGCACTACTGCCAGCATTGGCGTCTGCATATATAGCAGCATTTACATCTCATAGTCTGGGGTTAGAAAAATTTTCAGTTGCGATTAAAAATACCATAAATTTAACTGGTACGAAAACGATCATATCAGTAATCATACTTGGAATTTTATTTGGACTGACTGGAAGATTGTTTTCTTTTTCATTAAGTAAGTTAAAAGCATTTATGGGAGAAACGATCATGAATCAGTATTTAAGAATCGTAGTTATGGCAATTCCATTAGCAGCATTATTGTTTATTATTCACGGATCAAGATATAGTGGACTTGGAACAAATATAATCTCAGCAGGATTCGCAGGACAGCCAATCTATAGTTATGATTGGCTCCTAAAGTTATTATTTACGATTTTTACACTGGCAATCGGATTTCAGGGTGGAGAAGTTACACCACTGTTTTCGATTGGAACATCTCTTGGAGTGATTCTTGGAGGTCTGCTTGGATT
>ENA-OPLX01001083-OPLX01001083.1-human-gut-metagenome-genome-assembly--contig:-NODE-1083-length-10345-cov-2.011176_pt1 | contig 10345 bp, 7 predicted proteins | sample MGYA00241447_ERZ501726 | MGnify/ENA primary metagenome ERZ501726 (study PRJEB25962, sample SAMEA2042617) | human gut metagenome | biome: human gut; feature: human-associated habitat; material: faeces...
TCAAGGCTTATAACCTCAGCGCTTATAGGACCGTCAACTATGGTTGTAATCTCTTTTACAACATCAATAAAAATTTTTCCTTTAGATACAATGTCAATATCAAATGGACATCTGACTGCCGCACAGACCAGTTTCTTTGCTGCCTCTACGTCATTAATCTTAATTGTCTTATTTGCTGTTGTCATATTCGGTAATCTCCCTTTCCTTTTGGTCTCCGTCCTATTGTCAGGACTTTTATATTGATTTTTTGACCCAGTCGTATTATACTGATTCACACATTGATATACAAACGTTATTTTTCTATATCAGATATTCTATTTTTATATAGCATAAGGAGCCGACTGTATCATGATTCTTGATTATTATCGTATTTTTTACTATGTTGCCCAGTATAAGAGTTTTTCCAAAGCAGCCGACGTTATGGGAAACAATCAGCCTAACATTACCCGGTGTATGAATATTCTGGAGAATGAGCTGGGATGTAAACTTTTTATCCGTTCCAATCGCGGAGTACAGCTGACCATTGAAGGAGAAAGACTTTTTGAACATGTATCAATTGCAATAGAACAGCTTGTATCAGGAGAAAATGAACTTCTCAAAGATAAAGGTCTGGAAAGCGGACTTGTAAATATTGGTGCCAGTGAAATCGCACTGCGTTTATTCCTGCTGAACGAACTGGAAGTCTTTCATCACCGTTATCCACATGTGAAGCTGAGGATTTCTAATCATTCCACACCACAGGCAGTTCAGGCACTGGAAAACGGTCTGGTAGACTTTGCAGTAGTTACCACACCTGTCGCTCTGAAAAAACCACTTCAGAGAATTCCCCTCTATTCTTTCCGCGAGATCCTTATAGGTGGAGAGGAATATGCGGAAACAGCTTCCAACAAACACTGTCTTCAGGATCTGCAGGATATCCCTCTGATCGGGATTGCTCCCGGAAGCAGTACAAGAGAATTATATACACAGTATTTTATGCGCCATAACCTTCCCTTCTCACCTGATATGGAAGTGGCAACTACTGACCAGATCTTCCCTATGGTGCAGCACAACCTGGGAATCGGATTCTTCCCTGAAGAGCTTGCTGCTGAACATATTGCTCAGGGGAAAATCGTCCAGATTCCCATTGAAGAGCCTCTTCCTGAACGAAAGATCTGTCTGATCCGCAATGTAAAAAGGCCACAGAGCATTGCAGCACGCAGCCTTGAAGAACACCTCACATCACACCGGGAAACAGAATAACTGTTACTGCAGACAGCAGTACCCCCAAAAACAGGGATCACTCCTGCAGATATCCGGTCTGCAGTGGTAATCCCTGTTTTATTGATGTTATTTATTTAATCCTTTCATGGATAAGCTGATACGTTTTTTCTTCATATCAACTCCGATTACTCTTACATCTACGATATCCCCTACACTCACCGCTTCCAGAGGATGTTTGATAAATCTCTCTGTCATCTCGGAAATGTGCACCAGACCGTCCTGATGTACACCGATATCTACAAATGCACCGAAATCAATAACATTACGGACAGTTCCCTTCAGCACCATTCCTTCTTTCAGATCTTTCATTTCAAGAACGTCTGAACGAAGGATCGGTTTCGGCATGTCATCACGAGGATCTCTTGCCGGTTTCTCCAGTTCCTTTACAATATCACGAAGTGTGATCTCACCGATTCCCAGTTCTGCTGCCATCTTCTTATAGTCTTTTACCTGCAGGGAAAGTCCAAGGAGATTTCCTGCCACAACATCATTTGGCTTATATCCAAGTTTTGAAAGAAGTGCAGATGCTGCTTCATAGCTCTCAGGATGTACACTTGTTGCATCCAGAGGATTCTTTCCACCTGAAATACGCATGAAACCTGCACACTGTTCAAATGCCTTCGGTCCTAATTTCGCTACTTTGAGAAGTTCTTTTCTGTCTGTAAACTGACCGTTCTCTTCTCTGTAAGCTACGATATTTTTGGCAATTGCTTTGCTGATACCGGAAATATACTCAAGCAGAGATGCAGATGCTGTATTTAAATCTACACCAACTTTATTTACGCTGTCTTCTACAACGCCGCTTAATGCTTCATCCAGTTTCTTCTGGTTCATATCATGCTGATACTGACCCACACCGATAGATTTCGGATCAATCTTAACCAGTTCTGCAAGCGGATCCTGTACACGTCTTGCAATGGAAGCCGCACTTCTCTGTCCTACATCAAAGTTCGGGAATTCCTCTGTAGCCAGTTTGCTTGCAGAATACACAGATGCTCCTGCCTCATTTGTGATAACATACTGCACCTTTTTTTCCGGGATTTCTTTGAGCATATCTACGATCACCTGCTCGGATTCACGACATGCTGTACCGTTTCCTACTGAAATAAGGGATACACCGTATTTTTCGATCATACCTTCCACTGTATCCTTGGCAGCACGGATCTTTTTTTCAGTAGTCGGAGCTGTGGGATAGACAACTGTTGTATCTAGAACTTTACCTGTTGCATCTACAACTGCCAGCTTACAGCCTGTACGGAACGCCGGATCCCAGCCGAGCACTACATGTCCGGCGATTGGAGGCTGCATCAGAAGCTGTTCCAGATTCTTGCCGAATACATGGATCGCGCCGTCTTCTGCCTTATCAGTAAGGTCACTGCGGATTTCTCGCTCGATAGCCGGTCCGATCAGACGTTTGTAACTGTCTTCTACAACTGCTTTCAGAATCGGAGTTGTATTCAGGTTGTCTTTTTTGATCACTCTCTTATTCAAATAACGAAGGATGTCTTCCTCCGGTGCATTTACTTTAACAGTGATAAATTTCTCTTTCTCACCACGGTTTAACGCAAGAATACGGTGTCCTGCCAGTTTCCTGATCGGCTCCTCGAATTCATAATACATCTCATATACAGACTGAGTTTCCGCATTCTTTGCTGTGGAAGAAATACTTCCGTTCTTTGTTGTCAGGTTACGGATGTAGATACGATAGTCTGCTTCATCGGAAATACGCTCTGCAATAATATCTTTAGCTCCGTTCAATGCTTCTGCAACATTCTTAACACCCTTTTCTTCGGAGACATACGCCCTAGCTTCCTCTTCTACCGGCTTGTCTGTCATCTGCAGAAGAATGATATCTGCCAGTGGTTCCAGCCCTTTCTCTTTGGCAATTGTCGCACGGGTACGACGTTTCGGGCGATATGGTCTGTATAAGTCCTCTACTACAACCAGTGTCTGGGCATCCAGAATCTGTTTCTTCAGTTCCTCAGTCAGCTTGCCCTGGTCTTCGATGCTCTTTAATACCTGATTCTTCTTATCTTCCAGATTTCTCAGATACGTCAGTCTCTCAAAGAGTGTACGAAGCTGCTCATCATTAAGGGAACCTGTTGCTTCTTTTCTGTATCGGGAAATGAATGGGATGGTGTTGCCTTCGTCAATTAATTTGACTGCGGCTTCTACCTGCCATTTCTCCACTTTCAATTCCTGTGTGATTACCTGAATAATATCCATTAATTTTTTATCTCCTCTTGTTGCTTTTCAGAATGCAGATACGTGTAATCGACCCTTGCATCCACATTGTTTTTCTTCTATAGCATAAAAAACGCTCTTGTGATAGGGTATCAATCTGGCGTTCATTTGTCAAGTGTGGGATTGATTCTGCCAATATGATACATACTGCCGGAATAACATTAGCCAAAATATTCATCCAGTTGTCTGATAAACTCTTCCGGCACTTTCCGTTCAAACGGAAAAATTTCGATGTTTCCCAGTCTGTCCGCGATATATCCCAGTAAGATCGCGCTTCTCTCCAACGACCAGTCCGACAGAAGTGCAATGGTATCATGACGTGTATGCATGCCAAATCCATCCCTGTTTAATGTCATAGCCGGAATACCTTTCCACGCAAAGGTGTTAGAATCGCTTCCCCAGATCTGATTCTTTGTAGACATGCCGATTCCTGTCTCATGAGCCATATATGTGATCATATTGCAGATTGACGCATCACCTGTCACTCCTACAACCGTTCCGCCCACAAGCTGTCCTGCGAGGTCTACATTCATATTGAAACGATGAGCCGGAAGTTCTGTTTCATGTTCTTTAATATAGTTCCGACTTCCAAGCAGACCTTTCTCTTCTGCACCAAACCATACGAATTCCATTGTTCTGCGTGGTCTGTGTTCTTTGAAATATCTGCAAAGTTCCATGATGATCGCGGCACCGGACATATTATCGTAAGCACCAGGTCCCTCCGGTACTGAATCATAGTGTGCAGTAAGAGTCAGGATCTCCTCTGCTTTATCTGTTCCTTTGATTCGTGCCACTACATTTCGGGATGTACGTGTCACTGTCTCCTGTTCTACGGACAGGCAAGCCTTAGCTGCCCCTCTTGTCACTAGTTCGACAGCATCTTTATAATGAATGCTTACACCCGGAATTCTGTTATCGTAATTTGCCGCTTCTATCCCGGCTGCTTTTTTCTCTTCACCTGGCAGATTCTTCGGTAAGCTGTATGCACGCGGTGTCAAATCTACGCCCTCGTCCAATGGGGAACCGGCAATACTGATAAAACCGGCTACACCTGCTTTCACCAGTTTCTGGTACAGTTCCTTTCTTACCGGGTCATTTACCATAACAATTTTTCCTCTGGCATTTGCGAGGCTGATCTCATCAGCATTCTCCACATACAAAAAAGATTCATTCCGTCCATTCTCATCTGTATTGGCACATCTTCCATATCCGGTTACGATGTATTCTTTTGCATATGGTTCCGTTATCGTAAGCTTCGCCTTTTTTACCTGAAAAGTTTCAAAACAAAACTCTTCCAGATGGTTCTCCACACCAAAACTATTCAATGTTTCCTGAATAATCGTTGCTGCTTTTTCCTCTCCTACAGTTCCTGCCTCTCTGATATAATCAAACTCCGCCAGAAACTCCATCTGACGTTTTCCACTGATTTCATTTGTGTTCATAATTGTAAAAACCTTCCTCAAATATATTTATGCTACCAGCAATTATTCCTATTATACCATTTACGTATAAGCTTTTTCCACCATTATAAATGAGAAAATTCAGTAAAACCAAATTAATAAAAATAAAAAAGACCTTTATCAACATTTTTACATTGTGTCAGTTAAAGGTCTTTCATATTATGATTTTATTTCAAGCTATTGAAGTATTCATCCCATGGTTTTGGTTCGTTATCTTCTTCCTCTTCCGGAATTGTCTGACTCTGCAGGCCGTCCTGTACTTCTTTACTCTCTGAAGAATCATATGGGTTATCCTGTGTCGTTCTATTATTTTCCACAGAACCATACAAACTATCCTGGGTATTCTCACTTGCTGCATTATTCTGCACTTCTTTGTTCTCATCCGAAGCCACTGATGAATCACCTGTCACACTCCAGAACTGCTGCGGATGCGTCTGATCTTCCTGTGGCTGTTCACTCTGTGAATAACTGTCAAACATAGGATTCACATAGTCTCGTGCCACACGTTCTTCTTCCTCTTTCTGCACTTTAAGCTCCCCTGTCAGATCACGATAGAACATTACTTCTGTCATGGCCATATATGGAAATATCCACAAAAGTGCAATATAGAATGTAAAAACAGAAAGAAACATCAATGGGATAAAGCTTATCTTCAGCATCAGATATCTTCCGAAGTTTCCATGCATCATCTCCAGACTCTCTTTCATAGCCTCTGTACTTTTCAATTCCGGCTTATCTGCCAGAATATAATAAGTCATCTCCAGAGGAATGACCAGAATCTGATAAACAATCATTCCAACGATCATCAGAACAACACCTGTATACAGCCAGGTAATCAGCCCCTCCACAGAAGCATCTTCACCCGGAAGATTCGCATTACTGTAAATCGTATAGGGCAGCATGGTAAGCAGATTCAGTACTGCCATAAAAAATCCGGCAACGATCACTCTGTCCGGGTGATGTCTGTAAAAATAAAACAGATCATTTAATGAATATGCTTTCCCTCTGGCAATATTCAGATACATATAATTCATACCTGCCGCTACCACATTGATCAGCAGAGTCAGAATAAATGTAAATGCATACGACAACACAATATCAATTGTTTCCTCTCCCGGAAATAAAGCTGAAGATATCATGCTGCTGATCAGGGCCAGCGCCTGAACTGCAACAAATGCCAAGATCAGTATCCCATATTTTCCTGACATGGCCTGCTTCGCATAGTTTTTTAATTCACGTCTCGATGTCATGTAATTCTCCTAAATCAGTCTGCCAGACCAAAGGCATCATGTACCGCATTCATTGCGCGCACGCCGTCCTTTTCATTGATCAGAACTGTCACACGAATCTCGGATGTAGAAATCATGTTGATGTTTACGCCCTCATTATAGAGGCTCTCAAACATCTTTGCAGCTACTCCGGGATTACTCATCATTCCTGCACCTACGATGGAAAGCTTCGCAATATTTCTCTCAGAATGAAGCTCTGCAAATCCAAGTCTTGCCTGATTTGCATCCAGAACTGCAACTGCATCATCCAGATCATTTCCATCGACTGTGAAAGAAATATCCTTTCTGCCCGCACGTCCGATAGACTGCAGGATCACATCTACATTAATATTCTTCTTCGCAAGGGTATCAAATAATTTAAAAGCTACACCCGGCTCATCCTTTAATCCGATTACCGCAATTCTCACTGCATCTGTATCCAGCGCAACACCGCTGATCAACATTCTCTCCACTGTAACTTCCTCCTTTACCACAGTTCCTTCACTGTTGTTTAAACTTGAACGTACCACAAGCGGCACGCCATATTTCTTCGCCATCTCCACAGAACGGTTGTGAAGCACACCTGCCCCGAGAGTCGCAAGGTCAAGCATTTCATCGTAAGTGATCTCTTTGAGCTTTCTTGCTTTCGGAACCTTACGCGGATCTGCTGTGTAAACACCATCTACATCTGTATAGATTTCACAGGCATCTGCATGAAGAGCAGCCGCAAGAGCAACCGCTGTTGTGTCAGAACCGCCTCTTCCAAGAGTCGTATAATCATCATACTTGTCAACTCCCTGGAAGCCGGTAACTATTACAATCTTTTTGCTGTCCAGCTCTCTTCTGATACGCTCTGTATCAATTCTTTTTAAACGTGCATTTCCATGACTGCTTGTCGTATGCATGGAAACCTGAAAAGCATTCAGGGAAACCGCAGGAACTCCCAGTTTATCCATCGCCATTGCCATCAGTGCAACAGACATCTGTTCTCCAATGGTAAAGAGCATATCCATCTCTCTTTTCGGCGGCTTCTCATTGACATCCTTTGCCATAGTGATCAGTTCATCCGTATATTTCCCCATTGCGGACAGAACGACAACCACGTCATTTCCTTTTCTGTACTCTTCTATACAGCGGTTGGCAACATTAAAGATACGTTCTTTATTTGCAACCGATGTACCGCCAAATTTCTTGACAATCAACATTGTTTTACTTCCTCCATAATAAGTTTACAGGAAAGAGAAGATTCTCATATCTTCCCTTTCCTGTTCTGTTTACAGTAATCACTGTACAAATATTTATCTGAAGTATTGTATCAGTGTCCACCTTATCAGGCACACTATATGATACACGAAATCTGTCAGTTTATCAATCTTTAACTCGAATCTTTGCAAGTACCTGATCTCCGATCTGAGCCAGTTTCTCTTCAAATGCTCCCTGTGTCATTTCATCAGTGATAAATGCACATTCCTGCGGAAGCTGTCCCAGGCTGATGATCTCAACATCACCAAATACCTTCTTCGCTTCTTCTGCTGCTTCTTTTTTAATTCTCACAAAAAATCTTCCTGTCACTTCATCCAGTGGTTTCAGTACTGCCGGAGTGCTGTTCCAGTTTGTCACAATGTTAACATGGAGATGTTTTGCAGCATCCACAATATCACCAACTACAGCACTTGCTGTAGGCAGTTTACCTGCACCGCTTCCATAGAACATGGCATCTCCAAGCATATTTCCATGTACAAATACTGCATTAAACACATCATTTACACTGTAAAGAGGGCTGTTCTGGCCGAGCATAAACGGTGCTACCATTGCATAACAGGTTCCGTCTGCCAGTCTGCGGCTGGTTCCAAGAAGTTTGATGGTTCTGCCAAGCTTCGCAGCATACTCCATATCTTCAGGTGTGATCTTTGTAATTCCCTCTGTATAAATATCTTCAAAATCAAAATATCTCTCATAAGCAAGAGAGGAAAGAATTGCGATCTTACGGCATGCATCGTATCCTTCCACGTCGGCGGTAGGATCTGCCTCTGCATAACCCTTCTGCTGTGCTTCCTTTAATACAGTGTCAAATTCACAGCCTTCTGTGCTCATCTTATAAAGCATGTAGTTGGTAGTTCCGTTCAGGATACCTGTTACTTCGTCAATCTCATCTCCTGTAAGGGAAGAATTGATGACACGAATGATCGGGATTCCGCCGCCACAGCTTGCTTCAAATAAGAAGTTAATGCTCTTTTCCTTTGCAATATCCATCAGCTCGCGGCCATGCTTTGCAACCAGAGCCTTATTGGAAGTGCAGACATTTTTTCCTGCCAGAAGTGCCTTCTTTACAAAAGTATAAGCAGGCTCCACACCGCCCATAACCTCTACTACAATATCTACTTCCGGATCACTGACGATCTGTTCATAATCATGGACCAGAACCTTCTCTACCGACTGTCCCGGAAAATCACGAAGATCCAGAACATATTTTACATGAAGTTCCTGTCCGGCACGTCTGGAAATGCTCTCTTTATTTTCATTTAATACTTCAAATACACCGCTTCCAACTGTGCCATATCCTAAAATTGCTACATTGATCATTTTCTTTTACTCCCTGCCTAATATTTTCAGATAATGAATTCCTTCATTCTGTTCAATCGTCTCTACCATTGCTTCTGCATCCCCCTCGCCCGGAAGAATGTCCACACTCAGAGTAAGTGTGGCAATCCCATTGATAGGAATACTCTGATGAATGGTGAGAATGTTTCCATGAAAACGTGCAATCGTCTGCAGGACAACCGACAAAAGCCCCGGTTCATCGTCCATCTGGATAATAAAGGTGATCGTCTTTCCCCTTGTCTCTTCATGAAATGGAAAAATATCATCTTTGTATTTGTAGAAAGAGCTTCTGCTGATTCCTGTGCGCTCTGCTGCATCCTGTACAGTGTCCACTTTGCCGGAGTCCAGAAGTTTCTTTGCCTCCACAACCTTCAGCAGGACTTCCGGAACTGCTCGTTCCCTCACTACAAAATATTTCTTTTTCTCTGTTACTGGTTTCTGCATATCAATTTACCTGTCCGTTCTTTAAAGACATTTGTTTTTACACACTGGATATATTATCACACCACACAAAAATACGCAAGAAATATATTCTGCTGAATCATTATGGCGCACACACGAAAAAGGCTGTCCTGATTTCAGACAGCCTTTTTTATTCTTTTATTTCTTTTTCATTAGGATAACAACATTTTAACAGTATGAAATATCTCCCATATGCATGAAAAACAACTGCCTCTTATATGCTTTTACACTAACTGCCATTTGTTTTATAATTGTGCTTTTTTTCGCATCTGTGTGAGTATCTTTTTTTCCATCCGGCTGACCTGTACCTGGCTGATCCCTAACTGCTTTGCAACCTGCATCTGTGTCATATCATGAAAATAGCGATATTCGATCAATTTGCGGGATGTTGCATCAAGTTCTTTAAGCAGTTGTTCTAACAGCATATGGTTTAATAATTCTTCTTTTTCGTAATCTGCACTGACTCCGTTTTCTCCGATTGTATTTTGCGAGGAAACATTATTTCCGGCATATCCTAAGCTTGTTGTCTTATCAAAAACAACCTGATCTGCCATCGTAACCGCTCTTCCTTCCGACTCAAAGATCGTCCGGTAGATCGAATCTACTTCCGTATTTGCTTCTAAGGCAAGAACTATCTCCTCACGCGATAATTCTGTTGCTGCGGCTACTTCTTCAAGCGTTGCATTTCTGCCATTCTCCTGACTGATCTTTTCTGCCGTCCTTCGGACTTTATAGCTTTGTTCTTTTAATGTCCTGCTGACTTTGATCATACCATCATCCCTTAGAAAACGTTTGATTTCCCCTGTTATCATTGGTACTGCATAGGTTGAAAATTTCACTTGAAACTGTACATCAAAGCGGTCAATCGCCTTGATCAGACCGATACATCCAATCTGAAAGATGTCTTCCTGGTCATATCCACGTCCCGCAAATCGTTTGACAATACTCCATACCAGCCCGACATTTTCCTCTACTATCTGATTTCTAGACTGCCTGTCCCCTCTTTGTGCCTTTTGTAAAAGTTCCATTATCTCCATAATGCTGCCT
>ENA-OPLX01001094-OPLX01001094.1-human-gut-metagenome-genome-assembly--contig:-NODE-1094-length-10281-cov-2.851261_pt1 | contig 10281 bp, 9 predicted proteins | sample MGYA00241447_ERZ501726 | MGnify/ENA primary metagenome ERZ501726 (study PRJEB25962, sample SAMEA2042617) | human gut metagenome | biome: human gut; feature: human-associated habitat; material: faeces...
CTTTCCCTTCCAGATCAAAAGAATCCATATTCAGTTTCGTCTCAGCAACTTCCTCAACTTTCGGCGGTTTGCTCAGTTCCATATTTTTCATGGATGCCGGAATATTTAATTCAGGCATCTTAATTGCAGCCATGGGTTCTGCCCCCGGTTTTTCAGGTTCTGCCTCCAATTCCGGAACATTTTCAGGTTCTTTCTGTGACGCATCACTCTTTATGATTTCTTCCGGAATCTCATCTTCCCTGGTGATACCGGCCTCGTTAACCATATCCATGGATTCTTCCGAAAACTCTTCTTTCTCTTCCTGAGTCTTACCTCCAAAGACATCCCTGATCCCCTTTGAAATCTTTTCCTGAATGCCTTCCATGCTGACCTGAACTTCCGGCTCATTGTTTTCTGTCGTTTCTTCCACTTCTTCAGCTTCAGGCTCTTCCTGCGCTTTTACTTCTGTTTCCGTTTTTTTCTTCTCCAGTTCTTTCGCCTGCTCTGGTGTAAGAAGTTTCGGAACAAACTGTTTCTCAAATTTTGCTTTCTCAGCACCTGTCAGCTCACCCATTCTCATTTTAAGATCATAGGCTTTCATAACATATTTGCCTTCACTGAACCAGAGAATGATTTCATTGCATAAATCCAGACATTTCTGTTTTTCTCCTGCTTTGTAATACAGGGCTGCCAGTTCATATGACCATTTCTCTGTAAATTCCTGTTCTTTATACTCTTCCAGGATTCTGATCTGCTCATTTAATGAAGAATTTTTTGCCCTTGCAATCTTGTACTGCAGAATATATTGTGTACTGTCATTCGAAGCCACCTGCTTATACTCTTCAAAAAATTCTTCTGCTTCATTGATATCATCCATTCGCAGAGAGATCTCAATCAGACGGTAAAGAATATTTTTTCCAATAGATGCCTTATGATATGCAAGAAGGAAAATCTCCTTACTGTCCTCATATCTTCCGTTTGCTGCATATATTTCACCGACAACACATAAGGTGCGGACATTTTTGACGCGTCTCCAGTCTATGCTGTCTACAATGTTCATGGCACCTTTATAATCTTTGTCCTGAACCAGCTTATTAATCTCTTCAAGTTTTATCCGAAATTCTTCTTTATCCAATGCATTCACCAACTTTCCATAATTACGCTCAGTGTATCATAAGCCCGTACCCTTGTCAAAAGATTGTTTCTTCTTACACAGGCTGTGATACTGTTCCCTGAACTACCTGAAATACCTTATTTATCTGAAACTGATGACTGATAAAATCATCCAGCCCTGTACATGTTATCAATGTCTGGATATCACTGATACTGTCCAGAAGATAATTCTGCCTGCTGCTGTCCAGCTCGGACAGAACATCATCCAAAAGCAGAACCGGTGTGTCTTTTATTTTTCTCTTTACTATATATATTTCTGATAATTTAAGTGAAAGTGCCGCTGTCCTCTGCTGTCCCTGAGAACCGTATTTCCTGATATCAATCCCATTTGCCATTACACACAGGTCATCTCTGTGTGGGCCTGCGGATGTCAGTCTCATCCTCATATCTCTTTCTCTGTTGGCACAAATGGTACTTTCCAGTTTCTCTGCTGTACAGTCCGGTTCATAAATAACGTTCAGTTCTTCCAATCCCCCTGTAAGATTACCATGTATTTTTCGAACCGTTTCATTTAGTTCTTTAATAAATTCACTGCGCTTGTCAATAATCTTCCGTCCATATTCAGCCATCTGTATATCCCAGATATCCAGTGTATCTTTAAGTGAAGGCTGAACACTGAGATCCTTCAGCAATTTATTTCTCTGATTTACAATATGGTTATATGAAGCCAGATCTGTAAGATATATTTTATCTAACTGGCACAGTTCCAGATCAAGAAATCTCCTTCTCTCACCCGGACCATTTTTTATAATATTCAGATCCTCAGGAGAAAAAAACACCAGATTAACTACTCCGAAAAGCTCACTGGCCTTCCGGATAGGAAGACCATTGATCGCAACGCCTTTTGCTTTATTCTTTTTAAGATGCATATCAATCCTGTAGGAAAGCTCATCTCTTTTTACCATCATCCTGATATGAGATTCATCCTTTCCAAACTGAATCATATCCTTATCTCTGCTTCCTTTATGCGATTTTGTAGTTCCGCAAAGATAAAGTGCCTCCAGGATATTGGTCTTTCCCTGAGCGTTATTGCCGTAAAATATATTCGTCCCCTGTGCCAGATCGAGTTCCAGAGAATCATAATTTCTGAAATTTTTTAACTGAACAGATTCAATATACATTTATTCACCTGATCACTTTAATTTCTTTTCCATCATAAGAAACGATGTCACCTTCATAAACCTTTCGGCCACGACGGTCATCTACCTCTCCGTTTACTTTTACCAGTCCGTCAGTGATCACATATTTCGCTTCAACCCCGTCCTGAACCATATCTGCAAGTTTCAGTAACTGCCCCAGTTTTATAAATTCATCTCTGATCTTAATTTCTTCCATTTTCATTTACTCCCTATCTTGCCTGATTCTGGTTGATATTTACAGGCAGAATCAAATATGTGTAATTTTCCTCGTCATCCCTGATAAAACATGGTGCTTTTGGATTTACGAGGTAGATACTGATTGTTTCATCATCGATTACTTTGAGTGCATCGATCAGAAATCTTGGATTAAAGCCAATAAGGATATCTTTGCCCTCTTTATCAATATCAATATTTTCATTCATGGAACCCATTGCAGAATCAATACGTAATTCCATAGAATTATCTGTAATTTCAATAATGATCGGTTTCTTTTCTCCCTCTCTTACCAACAGAGTGGCTCTGTCGATACAGTCCAGAAATTCTTTTTTATTAATTTTAATTTTGGTTTCGTAATCGCTGGAAAGCATCTGATCAATACGGAAATATTCTCCGTCGATTAATCTGGAAACAACAATAGTCTGGTCAAACTCAAATAAAATATGATTTTTTGAGAAATAAATATTTACAATATCATCAATTTCACCGGATAAAATCTTACTAATCTCATTAAGTGTTTTGCCAGGTACCACCACTTTGCGGTCAGCATAATCTTTTTTCAGTTCCATACGTCTGATCGCAATACGATGTCCATCGAGAGATACTATTTTCAGGTAGTTATTTTTGATTTCAAAAAGTTCACCTGTCATCAGCTTATTGGTTTCATTGGAGGCAATTGAGAAAATAGTCTGTCTAATCATCTCTTTTAATGTGAATTGAGAGATAGTAAGACTTTCTTCTTTCTCAATCAGTGGGAGATATGCAAAATCTTCTCCGGATTTACCAGGTATCGTGAATTTTGCTTTCTCACAGGTAATGGTGGCAGTAAGTTTCTCATCTGTTTTAATAGTTACCATATTGTCTGGCAGTCGACGAATGATTTCATAGAAAATTTTTGCATCCAGCGCAATGATTCCTTTTTCTTCAATGATTCCATCAACAATTGTTTCTATACCGAGTTCCATATCATTAGTAGTAAATTTGATCTGGTTTGTAGTAGCATCAATCAGAATACATTCCAGAATTGGCATTGTTGTTTTAGAGGGAACTGCTTTCAGTGAGATGTTTACACTTTTGAGCAAGTTGATTTTCTGGCAAATGATTTTCATAATGTGTATAACTTCCTTTCTTGGGTGATGTGGTTTTTTATAGATAAATATATAAAAGGAATCCGTCGTCGCCGCCGTAGGGGATGTGAATATGTGAAAAACTCCATTGAAGGTTGATTTTTCAAGGAGTTCGGATATGGATAACTTCGTGTAAAGGTGTGCTTAAAGTATGTGTATAACTTGTGTATAACCGAAGCGCCCAAAAAGCGGCGAAAAGTTATACACACTTATACACATTCAATCAACATCTTATACACATGTTATACAGTCAGTTATCCTCATCCCTGTGGATTAATTTTTTTCTTTAAAGTTTCAATGGTGTTTTTAAGGTTTTCATCGTTGTTGATTTCTTTTTCAATTTTGTCGATGCCGTGCATAATGGTAGTATGATCACGATTTCCAAGACATTTTCCGATAGATTTCAGCGGAGTTGAGATGATTTCTCTGCATAAATACATGGCAATCTGGCGGGGGGTTACAATTTTGGAGTTACGCTTATTTCCACAGAGGTCATCCACTGTAACATCAAAATGTTCAGCAACCATGGAAATAATATAATCCGGCGTGATGACTTTCTTTTCATCAGGGGAAATAATATCCTTTAACGCCTGTTCGGCAAGTTCAAGTGTAACTTCCTTTTTTTCAAGTTTGGCAAAAGCCATCACCTTGTTAATCGCGCCTTCCAGTTCGCGGATATTGGATTTAATATTGTTTGCAATGTATTTGATTACTTCCTCGTTAATATCATATCCATCCATTTCTTCCTTCTTATGAAGAATTGCCATTCGGGTTTCGTAATCCGGCAGTGTGATATCTGCGATCAGGCCCCATTCAAATCGTGAACGGAAACGTTCTTCCAGGATTTCCATATCTTTTGGAGGTTTATCTGACGAAATAATAATCTGTTTTTTGGCACTGTGCAGGCTGTTAAAGGTATGGAAAAATTCTTCCTGTGTAGATTCCTTTCCTATAATAAACTGAATATCATCGACAAGAAGAACATCAATGTTTCTGTATTTTTCACGAAACTTGGTCATTGCCGAGTTATTTCCATTACGGATTGTTTCAATCAATTCGTTGGTAAACTCTTCACTGGTAACGTAAAGTACTTTGCTGTTTTCATCATGATCAATAATGAAATGAGCAATAGAATGCATCAGATGAGTTTTTCCCAGACCTGCACCGCCATAGATAAAGAGTGGATTGTAGGTATCACCCGGGGATTCGGCAACTGCAAGAGCTGCTGCCTGGGCAAATTTATTATTGCTTCCGACTACAAAGGTATCAAAAGTGTATTTTGGATTCAAATGAGCTTCCTCGCAGCGTGCGTCCTGAGACTGCGCTTTTGGAGAAACTTCTTCTTTTTTCGGAACATCTTCCGGCAATATGAAATTGATGTCACAGTTTTCCATTCCGGTAACTTCACTGATCGTTACCTGAAGTGGAAGTTTATATTTTTTACTTATATAATTGAGACCTACCTGCTCTGAAGGCACGATAATAGTGACAACATTGTCAACTACTTCGTAAACAGTAAGTGGTTTTAGCCAGGTATTAAAAGAAACGTCGGACAGATCATGTTCTGTCTTGACGATTTGCAGGATTTCGTCCCATTTTTCCACAACTTTGTTCATTTTCTGGTTCTCCCGGTTCGTATTACTTCTATATTAAATGTGTATTGATAATATTGAGTTTTCCACAAACTCTGACCGTATTCTTAAAAAAGACATAAATATCCTTATATATATTATAATAAAATGCCTGTTTTCGCAATGTATATTTGAGGGAAATGTGGAAAAAAGTTATCCCCACTTTTTATGTGGATTAGTGTGGATAACAGTGGAAAAGCCAATTCCGGTTACCATAATGTGACGTTATTCTTTTAAAAACGATAAAAAATGGGGATAATTTTATGCACAGTAAGAAAAGTAGAAATAAAAGCATTTTTTTGAAGATATGTGTAAAATAGACAGGAGAAAGTGGAAAGATATATAGGTATTCCACAAGTTATCCACAAGTTATCCACAAAATGTGGATAATATTACGTAAACCAATTATGTAATCCACAATGGCATAAAAAACCATTTAAATCTTTGTGTAAATAATACTTGACGAATCCACCCTTTATGAATATAATTGAAATGATGTTCTAATAAGTAAAGTTGGCGGGCAGGAGAGTTGTAGAATCCGGTGTCTGTCATACTTAAAAAGTTACAAAATTTAACATGGATAATAGATAAAGGAGGTGCTTTACCTATGAAAATGACATTTCAGCCAAAAAAGAGATCCAGAGCAAAAGTTCATGGTTTCAGAGCTCGTATGAGCACAAAGGGTGGTCGTAAAGTATTAGCTGCCAGAAGATTAAAAGGAAGAAAGCATTTATCAGCCTAAGAATAAGACCGCAATTATGTGGTCTTTTCTTCTCTTAAAAAAGAGATCAGGAAAGGGGATTCTATGCAAAGATCAGAGTCCTTAAAAAAAAATCAAGATTTTCAAAAAGTATACAGAAATGGAACATCAAAAGGTAATCGGTATCTGGTGATGTACGTACTGAAAAATCAGTACATGAAGAATCGTCTGGGAATATCAGTAAGTAAAAAAGTAGGGAATAGTGTGGTTCGCCACAGACTCACCAGATTGATAAGAGAGAGTTATCGGTTGAATGAAGCGGAATTTGAAAACAGTTTGGACATTGTAGTAGTTGCACGCCCACAGGCAAAGGACAGAACCTATCAAGAGATAGAGAGTGCGCTGATGCATCTGGCGGGAAAGCACTGCATAGCAGGTAAGAACAATGATAAAGAAGTTTCTGATCAGAATAATTAAACTCTATCAAAAGTATATATCACCGATGAAGAGAACAAAATGTCCTTATATTCCCACATGTTCTCAATATGGTTTAGAAGCAATCGAAAAATATGGTGCATTAAAGGGTGGTCTTCTTGCGGTATGGAGGATACTTCGCTGTAATCCTTTTTCCCACGGAGGCTATGACCCTGTACCGTAAAGACAGGAATGTACTTGAAAATTGAATATTGATCGATCGAAGGAACCTCCTGTCATTTATGGATTCTAGGAGGAAATGAACTTGGAAATGATTTTAGCGACAAAGAGCAGCACTCCTATCATTGGTCAGCTTGCGACCGTTATGGGATGGATCATGGATGGTATTTACAGATTGCTGAATATCTTTGGAATTCAGAATATCGGTCTTTGTATTGTCATCTTCAGTATCCTTATTTATGCTCTTATGACCCCACTGCAGATCAAACAGCAGAAATTCTCTAAGCTGAGTGCAATCATGCAGCCGGAACTTCAGAAAATTCAAAAGAAGTACAAGGGAAAAAACAACGATACTGCTGCAATGCAGAAAATGCAGGAGGAAACACAGGCTGTATATCAGAAATACGGCGTATCTCCTACAGGAAGCTGTGTACAGCTTGCAATCCAGTTCCCTATTTTGATGGCCTTATATCAGGTAATTTATAAAATTCCGGCATATGTAGGAAGTGTAAGGGATATCCTTGCATCTGCAGTTACCAGTATTACAGGTGTAAACGGATATACAGATATCCTTCAGCAGTTTATCACAGATAATAAGATGACAAGAGTTCAGCTTATTATGGATGGAAGTAAAGCTACAAGTAATTCAGTCACAGACTTTTTGTATGCATTATCACCTTCCCAGTGGAAAACACTTGCTGAGACAAGCCAGTTTGCAGGATTTACTGATACGCTGAACAGCACTGCAAAAGAGATTTCACATGTGCAGAATTTCTTTGGTCTGAATATCGCTGATCAGCCACTGACTTATATTAAAGCAGCTTTTGTAGGTGGATCTGCTCTTCTTGCTATCGTTGCGATTCTTATCCCGATTCTTGCGTGGGCTACACAGATGATCAACTTAAAACTGATGCCTCAGGCAGCACAGCAGAGCGGCGATTCACAGCAGGATGCAATGATGAACTCCATGAAGACAATGAATATGGTAATGCCGTTGATGTCAGCAGTATTCTGTTTCACATTCCCTGTAGGTCTTGGTATTTACTGGGTAGCAAGTGCTGCAGTAAGAAGTGTGCAGCAGGTTGTTATCAATAAAAAGATGGATAAGATCCAGATTGAAGACCTGATCAGTGAGAATATGAAGAAGATGGAAAAGAAGCGTGAGAAAGCGGGACTTCCACCTCAGAAGATTACAAATCAGGCCCATCAGAGCGCCAAGAATATCAATAAGATTGAAAAAGGCAGCAGCAATACAAATGTTGAGACAAGAGCCAAGAAGGTTGAAGAAGCTTACAAAGACGCTGCGAATGCAAAACCTGGCAGCATTACTGCAAAGGCCAATCTGGTAAAAGCATTTGATGAGCGTAATAAGAAGAAGTAGTCAGGAACGGAGGGGTTGGCATGGAGGATTATATCCAGTTTTCAGCGAAAACAAAGAGTGAAGCAATTACAAAAGCATGTATCGAGCTTGGCGTATCCAGTGACCAGCTTGAGATTCAGGTAATAAGTGAAGGCAGCAACGGATTTTTCGGAATCGGAAGCAAGCCTGCAGTAATTAAGGTTCGTAAGATTGAGTCGGTTTCTGAGGAAGAAGAAATGAAGGAGATCGTAGAGACAGTGAAACTCGATTCCTTCAAAGAGGAAGCCCCGGTTCAGGAAGAAAAGAAAACGGAAGCTATAAAACCGGTAAAGAAAGAAATCAAAGAGCCGAAAGCTGTTTCTGAGAAACCAAGACAGCCAAAACCTGTAAAGGAAAGGGCTGCAAAAGAAAAACAGCCGAGAGAATTCAGAGAGCCAAAAGAGAAACAAGTCAGAGAAAAGACGACTAAACCGGTAAAGCCTGTTGAGATCCTTACAGATCCGGAAGAGATTAAAGAAGTAGAAAACAGAGCAAAGGTATTCCTTCGTGATGTATTTGCGTCCATGAATCTTGGAGAAGTAGAGATTACATCTGAATATAACACAACGGACGGAAGTCTGGAAGTTGACTTTGAAGGCGAAGATATGGGAATCCTTATCGGCAAGAGAGGCCAGACTCTGGATTCTCTTCAGTATCTGACGAGTCTTGTGGTAAATAAAGGTAAATCAAATTACATTCGTGTAAAACTTGATACAGAAGATTACCGCAAGCGCCGTAAAGAAACTCTTGAGAACCTTGCAAGAGGTATTGCTTATAAAGTAAGAAAAACCCGCAAGCCGGTTATTCTTGAGCCAATGAATCCTTATGAGAGAAGAATTATCCATTCTGCATTACAAAAAGATAAATATGTAGAAACACATAGCGAAGGAGAAGAACCATATCGTAAAGTGGTTATTACCTTAAAAGACGGCGTTGATACCGGTTATGAAAATCGTGGAAGATATTCTCGTAATCGTTCCTATGGAAAGAATAATTATCGCAAACCATATAATAAGAAAAATGCATATAACAGAGATGAAAGTGTAGAAGAGACAGTTTCAACAGATGTAGAAGCATAGTCAGGTCTGCATAAAATAATCCGAATCAAAAAGTATGTGTTTGATGAGATGGTAAGGGGGCTGGAAGACAGCTCCTTTTTTTGTGAAATAGGAAAAAGACTTTTTGTGTATTGGAGGAAGTTCAATGGAATTTGATACAATTGCCGGTATTGCCAGTGGAATGGGTGGAGGAATTGGAATTATAAGAATCAGTGGACCGGAAGCTTTAAAAGCAGCCGGTGCTATCTTCCGGACAAAAAAATATCTGAAAGATCCAAAGAAAGAATGGGATCAGGCTTATTTTGAAAAAAAAGAGACACACACGATCCATTATGGAATGATCGTCAATGAAGATGGATCGATGTTAGATGAAGTAATGGTTCTTTTGATGAAAGCTCCCAGAAGTTATACTTGTGAAGATGTTGTTGAAATTGATTCTCATGGTGGTCCTTTTCTGGTACAAAAGATTTTAAAAAGAATATTACATCAGGGAGTCAGATTAGCAGAACCCGGAGAATTTACAAAAAGAGCTTTCTTAAATGGACGTATTGATCTTGCACAGGCTGAAGCCGTTATGAAGATGATATCTTCAAAAGGAGAATTTGCGTTAGAAAGTGCAACGAAACAGTTAGAAGGACGTGTCTCAGGATATATTGAAGAAATCCGACAGGAAATTTTGCATAATATGGGATATATTGAAGCAGCATTAGATGATCCTGAACATTATGAACTGGATGGATTTTCAGAAAAATTGCATGAAATGCTTCAAAAAGAATGTAATCGTTTGCAAGAGCTTCTGGATAATTTTGAAAATGGACGAATGAAGTCAGAAGGTATCAATACTGTCATTGTCGGAAAGCCAAATGCCGGAAAATCATCTTTAATGAATCTTTTGCTTGATGAAGAAAGAGCGATTGTTACAAATATAGCCGGAACAACGCGTGATATATTGGAAGAAACCGTTCATATAGGCAATATTGTGTTGAATTTAGTAGATACGGCAGGAATTCATGATACAGAAGATATTGTGGAACATATGGGTGTTGAAAAGGCAAAAGAATATCTTGGACAGGCTGATTTTATTATTTATGTTGTGGATGCAAGTATTCCTCTGGACGAAGCAGATCATAAGATTATAGAACTTCTTTCAGATAAGAAAGGAGTAATCTTAAAAAATAAATCAGATTTGGAAAAGAATCTTGATG
>ENA-OPLX01001095-OPLX01001095.1-human-gut-metagenome-genome-assembly--contig:-NODE-1095-length-10280-cov-3.204792_pt1 | contig 10280 bp, 15 predicted proteins | sample MGYA00241447_ERZ501726 | MGnify/ENA primary metagenome ERZ501726 (study PRJEB25962, sample SAMEA2042617) | human gut metagenome | biome: human gut; feature: human-associated habitat; material: faeces...
ATCATCTATCTTTACGCTGTTAGAGCTTTGCATTATTCCTAGCTGGGCTAAGGTAGGATTATCTTTAGCTCCCTGTGATCGCATCATCTCTAGCACTTCTGCATATTGATGATCGTTTTTCATGTTATCCCCAGTACCAGCCATGCTATCCCTCCTTAGTATCCATCATTTGTTTTAGAGTTACTGTTAAGCTCATGGTAGCTACTCCATTTTGCCATGTATGAGTATCTGCATCTATCCACACTACACCGCTGAGCCCTGTAGAGCTATCTCTTACTACCGCCCCTGCTCCTGTTACTGCCTCATTGAGGTTTACACACTCCAGAGTAAAGGTTTTCTCAAGTTGTTTATATCGTACTTAGTACCAGTGATAGCCTGTGCATCCTTAAGGAGCCTATCCATCTCCTCCTTAGTACCGCCATAACCCAGCTTAAGGTTATCCAGCATCGTGTAATTTTGCTTTGCAAAGCCTTGATAAGCGTTCTGGATGGATCCCATATCAGTACCCATCTTGTTAGCGTTATCCGCCATATCTATCATAGCTTTGTTAGCAATCTCAGCGGATTTATTTGTATCCCCTGCACACGCACTCAAAAGAGAGGCACTAAATGAGGTAACATTTTCCATATACTCATTAGCGGATAAGCCTGTAGTTTTATATGCTTGATTAGCATACTGTAACATCTTATCTACCGCTGAGGTATCTGTACTACCATCGCTATTAGTCTTTGTGTACAGTGTTTCCACACCGCCTATACTTTGCTGTAGTTTAGCTCCCTCTCCTAAGGATTTACCCATAAGAGCTGTAGCTCCTGCTCCTGCAATTCCTACAGCGATTGTTACGCCTTTTGCAAGGCTCTTAAGTGTACTACCGATCTTACCCAGTACAGCACTAGCTCCATCCTTTACCGCTACCATAGCCTTTACAGACATATTACCGATGGATTTTAAGCTACTGCCTATACCGTGGAGGATCTTACTAGCACCGTCTTTTACTGCTATAAAAGGTTTTGCTACCGTCTTTCCTACGGATTTCAGTACACCGCCTACCTTACCCAGAGGAGCACTTGCTTTATCCCTCAAAGTAACAAAAGGCTTAGCTACTGTTTTCCCTACGGATTTTAGGGAGTTTCTAACCTTTGTGATCCCACTTGTGGCTTTATCCCTAACAGAGATAAAAGGCTTAGCCACCAGCTTTCCTACTGTTCGTACACCTACCCTTATTTTATTTAGTCCAGATGTAGCTCTATCGTGGATCCCTACCGCTACAGAGGTAACTTTATCTCGTAGCCCACCTAAGGTATTTTTAATTTTAGCTAAGCCCTGTGAGGCTAGATCTCTGATTTTTACAATAGGAGTAAAAGTAGTGGCTATCTCTTTAAGCCTCTGCTTAATCTTGCCTACTGTACTAACTGTAAGATCCTTTAGCTTAATCACTGGAGAGAATACCTTTTTAGTAAGATCCTTGATCCTCTGGGTTATTCTCTCCACCTTTTCTGTAGCTTGATCGTCTACCTCTGCTCTGGTTAATGCTCTCACATTCCCCAGCCTATGCACTCTACTCTCTACCTCGCTGATAGTAGGAGAGGCATTATCCTCTACCTCCACCTCTGGAGTAGCTGTGGTAGTATTGACGGTATCTAAGGTATCCTGTATAGCACCAATAACCCCAGAGGCGTTATCCTGTAAGGATACCTCTGGGGATACTGTTGTATTGCCTACACTATTTACAGTTTGTCTAACGCTCTCTACTACTCCAGAGGCGTTATCCGTAGCATTGATAGTAGCATTAACCCTTGTACGCCCCATCTGTTGCATACTCGCATTAGTTTTATCTACCTGCTCCGAAAATTCACGCTGTAAACCTAGATTTTTCTTAAGGGTAGCATACATATTATCTTTTAAATAAAGTTTTGCACCAAACTCTACCGCCATATATGCCACCTCCTCTATGTGAGTAGATTGATATTGTACATAACACTATTACTCTTATTTGCCCTCTCTAGCTCTTTGTTATTATCATCTATCTCCTGCTCATAAAAAGCCTGTAATACTAAGAGCTCTCCTCTAGGCAATTTATAAAATACAGATGGGAGTACTCTACCGTGTTTCCAGTAGTAGTACATCATCTGGGTAAGCCCATCTGTACTTATGAGTTTTTTACTTCTTTAACCGCATTATCTCCGAAACCTGCCAGCTCAGAAATTTCTCCGTAAATCTTAGCGATCTCTCCAGAAAGTAAGATCGCTCTTACCAGATCCTTAGGAGTAGATACCTTAAACTTACTCATAAGCTCCTTGTTTTTAAACATCGGAGCACCTGTAGCATCTACTACGCCCTCGATTACTGTAAAGAGCTGGAGCTGAGTAATATCAATATCTGCATCCTTGCCCTTTACATCAATGCTCATATCCTGTATCTCCTCAAACTTAGCTGGAGTAATCGCCTTAATTGTGAGGATAAACGGAGCACCGTATACCTGTGATAATCTGGTAATCTCTACCTCCTTAGTAGGGAGCTTAATCTCTCCTACATCGGAGCCTAAGAGGAGATCTAAGATATTAACCGCCTCTTTCTTTTCTGTTTCCTCTGCCTGTACTGCCTCTGCATTTACATTCTTTGTAGCCATGTTATAACCCTCCTTAATTTTTCATATAATAAAAATAAGGGGAGGTTTTACCCTCCCCAAACTGCACTCTTATAACTCTTACTGAGGAGTAATCTGATCTAAGTACTCGTACCCTGTAAAGGTAAACGGAGCCTCTGTTTCAAGAGGTTTCTGAGCCTCCCAATCAAAGAGAGTAAGATCATCCATCTGTACTCCTGTGATAGATACACGCTCTGCACCGTAAGCATCTGGATCCGCTAACTTACTGATAAGCGTAAAGCGTACATCCTGCTTATTTCTAACCATGTTAGCTACCTTAATAGCCATTCTGGAATTTACCTTGTGCATAGTGAGAGATCCTGTACCCTTACATCCGACAACCTTGTTATCAGTGAAGAAAGTACCGCACTGTTTAATCTCCTCTTTTGTAAACTCTACCTTTGCCTGTGCCTTATAGCACTCTCCTACATAGTCTCCATCTAACCAGAGCTCTCCAAAGGTACTCTTTATCAGATCCTCATACAGATCCAATGGGTTATATCGTGTACCCAGTATATGGATCTCTCCATCTGGCTCCAGTGTAGGAAAAAGAGAGCTATAAAACCACTCCTTAAGGTTACTCCTCTGCTTTTCTGTTCTGGCATTTTCCAGCCCTACTAAGTCATCGCCTATAATTACATCAAAGTGCTTAGAAATAACCGCTCCAGAGGCTCCTAGTGCTGTTAGAGTAGCCTCTTTCTTAATAATGCTACGCTTATTTACAGTAAACTCTCTATCATTCCACACATTATCCTTACTGGTTTTCCAATCTCCGAAAATCCTAATAAGATCCTCATTCTGCTCAAAGTGAGTACGAACCTCTTTAAGAAACGCCTCCGCCTGTGTTTGTGTTTTTGATCCTATCATAATACGGATATTAGGATCTCTTAGGATCCTTGTAATACAATAATCCACATCGCCTACAGTACTTTTACCGAAACCTCTAGGGGCTAGATCCAGCGTGCTCTTACTATTCGATATGTTAGAGATAATACTCTTATGGAGATCCATTACATTTCTCTTAGTAATGTAGGTGCATACCAGATAATACGCTATCTCAAAATCTGCCTCCTGTATGAGGTACTTTATCATAGCATCTCTTTCTCTCTGATCCTGTACCTCCCCTAGCTTATTCTCTACTAGGGATACTACTTTATAATCTAACACATCCGCCTAACCTCCTTTCTACGCATAATAAAAGGGAGCCTGTTAGCTCCCTACATCGTTACCAGTTTGATAATAAGTACTATAGCTACGATCCACAGCGTAACCACATTAAACGCCTGTACATTCTTATAACGGTTACTCTCTGGCATAGCATAAACCAGAGAGTATCTACTACCGATAATCCTACTACCGCTATGGTACAGAGAATAAATACCAGCTTTAATAATCCTGCTACCATGTTCTACTCCTCCTCTCACGCTCCTTATACTCTGCCTCCTCTCTGAGGTCTTTATAAGTCCTACCACAATATCTACACCTCCAGCCCCAGCCCTTTTTATATGCTGGCTTATGCTTAAGAATATAGAGTGTATGTTTGCATCTTCCTAAATCACTCATTACAGTACGCCTCCTTATATGCTCTCTGGATCTTAGGGATCTGTATAGCCATCCAATCTATCATCTCCTCATTTTTAGCCCAACACTTACTACCGTAGGCATTTTGCCATAAACCGCTCTCATAGAGAAAAGCGTGTACTATCTCATGGCGTAGTACCTTTTTCTGATATGCTACCAGATCCTTTACACTCTCCGCACTCTGCTTATAGTTAAAAATGAGGATCTCCTTTACACTAGGATCACACCATCCATCCGCCTCTCTATCGTATCTATAATCATCCTCATCTATAATACGGATACTGTATCTGGTTCCTAAGATATGTACCTCACTATTAAAATCTCTGTGAGGCTGTGTACTGCCTGTACTCTCAATATCATCTAAAGATACTGTTATCTCCAGCCCTGTATCACAGAGCTTTACTGTAGCTGTATTCTTTGAGGTGCTGTACTCCGTTACCTCTCCTACCATCTGCTTATATGCCTTAAGATATACAATCTCTCCAGTAATATCTCTGGTTATATCTCCACTTACTATCTGCATTACTCTTTATCCTCCTTTTGTCTATTCTCCAGTTCCACCCTACTGTTAGAGCTTGCTACACATAAACCCATAGTTATTACTCCTACAATGCCTCCTAATATAAAGCATCCAATCCCTACTAAGATAATCATATAATCCTCCTAACTGAAAAGGAGAGCCTTTTACAGCTCTCCCTCCCTAACCTCTGCCTTTATTTAACTGTTTCCCACTCCATAGGCTCCAGATCATCAAATACCACAGGTACTCTCTCTCTAAGCTCCTTTAAGAGCGGTACTGCTACCTCTAACATCTGCGGATGAGGCTTTCCTGTAGATCCGCAAGCTCTGAGGCTTAAGAAGTGCCTCCACTCTCTAAGGTTAGCTGTCATTACTACCTCTGTTTTGAGGCTGTTAGGTAATACAGATCTTGCCTCCTGTGGAGTTCTTCCCTCACTAATCAGATAATTATAGGTTTTCTCTGCTCTCATACAGCTATCTACCCAGTTATCCATCTCTGGAGTATCCTCATCAAAGAATACAGGACGGATAAAAGCTACATCTCCGCTTTTATTGTAATTACAGTATCTTGTACTTTCCTGTGCATAGCTGGCTACTCTGTGGCGTACAATCTCATGTGATACACCTCTATCACAAATAAACTTTACACTAAAAGAGTAGTGCTCCAGCATCGCCATGTGATTACTCTTAATGAGAGCTCTTACCATCTTCTCAGCGGATCCCTCTGTGATTTTATCCTCACTCTTATAACATACTCTTGCTACTCTCTCGATCTTCTTTAAGATTTCCTCCCCATTAAGGGGATCTAAGATCTCATATCCTGCATCTACAATTCTCATCTTATGCCCTCCTATTCATAACTTTAATATCAGTAATATCATTTATCTCAATAGGAATTACATCAGAATGATGTTTACTAGAGCTGTCTACAGTAATACTATTTAACCCTATCTCTACTATTCTTCCCACAGTATATCCTCCAGAAAGACTGTGATTATCATAGCATACCTCTACTACATCTCCTACAGCCACATCGTAATGAGCACATCCGCTTTTGCATACTTCTAATTTATGTGTAAAACTAATATTCTGCATAATAAAGCCCTCCTTACAGTACCATAGCTAAGCGATCCTTAAGCTCTCGCTCAATGTACTCTCTTACCTCAATCGGATTAGCATTACCTGTAATATGTACCTCTGTGTATCCGTTTCCCTCTTTGATCTCCTCCAGCTCTACTCCTGCCATACCAGAGATAATATCTTTAATGGTTTTATCTACGATCTCGGCAATCTCCTCATCGGTCTTACCGTTTCTCTTGCCTGTGATCTCGATATGTCCTACAGAGCCTCCAAACAAACCTCTTAACATAGCATCCATAAAATCCTCATGCTTAGGCTTAGCTTTTCTCTCCGCTCTGGCTCCCTCGATAGCATCAATCTCAAACTGGATAAACTCCTGTGCTTTCTTAAGATCCTGTACAATATCATCCTTATGCCCTGCTCTGGAGATGTACTTTACAGCACTCCCTAAGTTGAAATTTAATCCCCACGCTCTGATCACATCCTTAGGCTGTGGGTTCAATCTGTTATAGTGTTCTGGGTTAATAGCATTACTCATATTATGCTTACCTCCTTATGTTTGATAATCAACTTAATCACATAAACCTTAAAAAGTTAGACTTACTTACCTTTTTTCTTTTTCTTTGTGCAATTCTTACAAAGGGCTCTGTATTTTCCCTAGAGAAAAACCTTATACCCATTGTGCAATCTGCACTACTTCTTAACACTTTTCATAAGCTGAGCGATCTCATCTAAGCGATCCTTAGCATCCTGTGAGAGTTCCTGTGTACCGCCACGCTCTACACGCTCTGTAGCCTCTCCCATAAGGAGCATATCCAACTTAACAAGCCTCTCAAAATCGTTAATATTCTTTACTTTTACCTTGCCCTGTGCAATATCCTTACTAAAATCAGCCATAAGGTTATTGATAAGGATACGGTACTTAGTCCGTACATCCGTTAGCTCCGCTGTGATCTTAGCCTCGTTACTGTTCTGAGCGTTCTCTATATTTCTCTGTGTTACTCTGGCTACCCAGTTAAAAGCCCTGCTCCAGCCTGCTACCGTTCTCTCCGTTCTTCCTATGGTTTCTGCTACCGCTCTAAGGGATCTCTTATCTCCTAAGCCATAATACAGCTCAAACGCTTTTCTCTGGAGCTCATTCTCTTTACTCAATGTATTAGGCATTACTCCGCCTCCTTTCTCCTCTCTTATGAGGCTATTTTCTTTGCTCTTTGTGAATGAGGGGGATTTTCTACAGTTTTACTTACATTCCTGTTGTTATCTGTTAATTCCCTCTATTTTCTTTCTATCTATCTTCCTTACTATGTTTTCTTTTATAGTACTGAAATTAGTTTTTATATTTCTTTGTGTTATTACATTAACTACTCTTATATGTTTATTTAGTATTATTGCTTTATTTAAGCCTCTTTTCCGCCCTCCTCCGCCTTTTCCTCATTTCATAGGAATTTCAGTAAGGAGAATGAAATTAAATAGAGCTACCTCTTACAGTAGCTCTTTCTCTCTTATATGAGTTGTTAATATTCTTATGATAGTTTCTTTCTCCGCCAGCTCCGCCTTTACACCTCTTACCTCTCGGTATACTTCCTCTCGGATCTTATTACAGGTATTTCCATGATCTGTGAGCATCCTGTTATATTTCTGTGTCATTCTGTCTATAACATTTTGATCTACTCCCAGATCTTTTAGATCTCTTATTTCTTCTGCTAAGGTACTTTCTCTTACTCCGCTCATAACCATTTTTCCGCCTCCACGCTCTTTTTTATAAGCCTCTCTTTAAAAGCCATGTAATAAAGCCCTCATCTGGAGTACTCTCTACATACTCATTGTATCTATTGCTAAGCATTACCAGCTCATCCTCCGTAATCCTTACACTGTTGGATCCGAAACGGAGCATAGGGAGAGTAGTTTTCTCCTCTTTCTTCTTTTTCTCCTTAGGTACTTCTTTCTCTGTAAAGATCTCTTTAAGATCTATCTCTGTAAAGCCCATTACCTCTAATGAGTAATCTACCGCCTGCAACTCAAATAACTCCTTTTTGAGTAACTCATCATCCCAATTACTTAACTCTGCCAGCTTGTTATCTGCAATACGGTAAGCCTTTACCTGCTCTGGAGTGAGATCATCTCTTACTATGTATGGTACTCTATCCAGCCCTGCTAAGATACTAGCCTCTCTCCTCGTATGCCCTGCGATGATAACCATATCTGCATCTACGATAATCGGATTAGTAAATCCGTACTCTTTAATGCTTTCCATAACCTTTTTTACTGCATAATCGTTAATTCTAGGGTTATTCTCATAAGGGATAAGATCCAGCGGATCTGTGTACTTTACTTGTAAATCTTTCATAGCCTCATGTACCTCTCTTTCTATTTATTTCCTAAGCTATGTAATTTTGTTTCATTAGTTAGGGTACATATCTGTAATTTTTATGCACCCTTTTACAGATCAAACTCTCCATGCTCTGTATAAGAGCCTCCTACCTGCTTAAATTGCACTCTCTGATAACTATTTAGGTTACTAAGAGGGATCTCTGTTTCTCTCCTCCGCTTTTCCTGCTCTGGAGTTTCATAGGGATTACTCATTTTCTTTCTTTTATCCCTATCTGAGGATGTATAGTAATCCAAACCTCCTCTATCTGATCCGATGTACCCCAGCTAAAAGATCCGTTTAGGATCTCCCAGAGCCCAAACACTACGGAGGTTTTATCTACCTCTTTTGCGTTATAAAAATGCTTTCCAGCTATGCTCCTGCCCTTGTAAAAGATCACTTTCCCATCCATGCCCCTTACAGGGAAAAGTACTGTTTTATCCTCTGGATCAAACCCCAGCTCATAAGCCTCTAACACCCAGTTAGCTATCCGCCTTTTATGTAAGTACCTACACGCCTCCTCACTCTGTAGGAGGTTCTGTGTGTACTGCTTTACTAAGCTCTCCTCCAGTACTGAGGATTTAGCTGTGGATCCTCTGTACATATCCAGATCTGGGAGCTCTCTCTCCTCCGTCTGGTAGTTGTACTGATTTACCAGCCACTTAAAGCCCTCTACTGGGCTACTCAGCCCTAACAGATCCGCTACAAACTGAGGTAGATCCGCTGTGTATCCACAGGTGTAGCAATGCACCGTACCAGCCTCATAGGTCTTATCCTTTGTTACCTTTTGCTGTAGGAGCACTCCGCAAGATGGGTTATGCTCCTTACCGTTTGCGTGAAAAGGGCAAGTACACATAAGATCCGATCCTGTGTTTTTAATCTCCTTAAGTAGCCCTGCTCCGTAGAGCTGGAGCTTAAGATCCTTAAGTACCTGCTCTACTGTGGCTACTATTGGAGTTTTCCAGATCGTTATCACTTTTTAGCCTTTGCCTTTTTAGGAGCTGTGAGCTTAAGCATTACTACCTCTGTTACCTTTAAGGCATCTGCTAATACTTCCTGTGGCAACTCTCCAGCCTCTACCGCCTTAAGAGTTGCATCCTCATCTACAACCTCCTTAGTTGCGATACAGCTAGTAAGGTTTCTCTCATGGAGTTCTGCTAAGAGCTTTTCCTCATCCATGCTCTTACGCTCCTGCACAATTCGCTCAAAGCGGTATCCAGCCTCATCCGTGTAATCACTTTCTCCAGCCTCTAACATCGCATCCTTAAGGAGTGCCTTGTATTTCTCCTCCTCTTTCTTTGCACTGTCTAAGGCTAACTTTCTGGCTTTATAAGCCTCCTTTAACTCTGCTAAATTCATTAGCTTGTACCTCCTTTAAAAATTAAAATATATTCCTAAAACTACTGTTAAACAGTAGTGAATAGGTAAAAAAAATATAAGGAGAGGAGCTTTAGTAGCTTTCTCCTACTGTTTAGTAGTATAATGGAGTATTTACCACTTGTCAATAAAAAATTCTGTTTAACAGTAGTTTTTGTATGTTTTACTTTACTTTTCTACTGTTTAGGTGTATTATTTAATCATCCCTCAAAGAGAGGAGGTGATACAATGGCTAATAATTCCTCTCTCACGGATAACTTTGTAAAAGCTCTGAGTTACTACTTAGCACTATCTGGAAAGAGTAAGAAAGAGGTAGCGGATGGTATTGGAATACCGCCTACTACTTTCTCCTCTTGGAGTAATGGTAAACACTTACCAGATATGGATAGGCTCCAAAACCTAGCTACATACTTAGGAGCCCCTGTTAGTGAGTTTTTCGATTTTACCGCTAACACTTCTACTCCAGATCCGCTACTTACAGAGCTCACAGATATTTTTTCTGAGTTATCTACTGAGGATAAGCTCTTAGTGAGGGATGTAGCTCTTAGGATCTACAAACTCCAACACACAGAGGAGTAATCCTCTGGGGAGCCAGTCTTATATAGGCTGGCTCTTTCTTTTTATTCTGCTACCAGTATTTTCCTAAAGCTACTGGTAATATTTGTTAAAAAGCTGGGATCTGTGGCTCACTCTCACGCTCTCTAAGAG
>ENA-OPLX01001096-OPLX01001096.1-human-gut-metagenome-genome-assembly--contig:-NODE-1096-length-10276-cov-2.332551_pt1 | contig 10276 bp, 7 predicted proteins | sample MGYA00241447_ERZ501726 | MGnify/ENA primary metagenome ERZ501726 (study PRJEB25962, sample SAMEA2042617) | human gut metagenome | biome: human gut; feature: human-associated habitat; material: faeces...
CGCTGTCCCTTACACAGCCGACACGGTGTAATCCGCATAAATGTCTCGTATTCCTGCTTGGTGGCATCCGATCCTGTCTCCCGGTATCTGCGCTCCACATTCCGAATCAAGCCCTCGAATGCGATCGGATACTGTCCCTTGCCGCGCTGTCCTTCATAGTAGACCAGAACCTCTTTTCCTCCGGTTCCATGCAGCAGAATATCCTGAATTTTCTGCGGATATTCCCCAAAAGGTGTATCCAGATCGAAGTGATATTCTTTTGCCAGTGCCTGCAAGATCGCATTTGCAAAAGATCCCGGCTGCTGACAGCTCTGCCACCCCAGCACGGTAATCGCGCCCTGGTTGATGCTCAGCGTGCGATCAGGAATCATCAGCTCTGAATCAAATTCCATCTTATATCCAAGTCCGTAACACTCCGGGCATGCCCCGAACGGGTTGTTGAATGAAAAGCTTCTGGGCTCGATTTCATCAATGCTGACGCCGCAGTCCGGGCACGAAAAGCTCTGGGAAAATGTCAGCATTTCCTCATCGCTTCCCACACGTTCTACAAACAGAAGTCCCTCCGACAGGTTCAGGACATTTTCGATCGAATCCGTCAGTCTGCGTTCGATTCCCGGCTTCACAATCAGACGGTCAACGACGATTTCGATATTATGCTTGATATTTTTATCCAGCTGGATATTCTCCGCCAGCTCATACAGATTGCCGTCAATGCGGACTCTCACATAGCCGCTTCTCGCCGCGCGTTCCAGCACCTTCTCATGCCGTCCCTTTCGTCCGCGCACAACGGGTGCAAGCAGTTGCAGCCGCGTTCCTTCCGGAAGTGCCATGATCTGATCCACCATCTGATCTACAGTCTGCTTGGCAATCTCTCTGCCACACTTCGGGCAGTGGGGAATACCGATTCTCGCATACAGCAGACGGAAATAGTCATAAATCTCTGTTACCGTACCTACGGTAGAACGAGGGTTACGGTTGGTGGATTTCTGGTCAATGGAGATAGCGGGGGACAGTCCTTCGATGCTTTCCACATTGGGCTTCTCCATCTGGCCCAGGAACTGTCTCGCATAGGAGGACAGGGATTCCATGTAGCGTCTCTGTCCCTCTGCATAGATCGTGTCGAATGCCAGAGAGGACTTACCGGAACCGGACATACCGGTCAATACCACCAGCTCGTTTCTGGGAATGTCCACATTAATGTTTTTCAGGTTATGTTCATTGGCACCCCGGATCTTAATGTACTCCCGGGGACGCATCTTCTTTGCTTCTTCCATTGTCTTGCCTTTCTTAAATAAAATATCGTTCTCCAATTATTCAGAGCCCCATTCGCAAAATCGCATCTTTGATGCTTTACTTTTATTCCATATCATTTAATTGTTTCTTTAATTCAAGCATTTTATCTCTAAGTTCTGCTGCCGCTTCGAAATTCAGGTCTGCCGCTGCTTTCTGCATCTTCTTCTGGATCTCGCCGATTAGCTTCTCCAGTTCCTTCTTCGTCATGGATTCGGGATCCTTCTCAAAGCGTACCTCTTCCTTGGCGATTACCTTGGAGATGCTGATAAGATCACGCACCGCCTTTTTGATAGTCTGGGGGGTAATACCATGTTCTTCATTATATTTCATCTGGATCTCACGACGTCTGTTGGTCTCATCCAGTGCTTCCCGCATGGAGTCCGTGATGGTGTCCGCATACATGATGACATGGCCTTCCGCATTACGGGCCGCACGGCCGATGGTCTGGATCAGGGAAGTCGCACTTCTAAGGAATCCTTCCTTATCCGCATCCAGAATGGCCACCAGAGTGATCTCCGGAATATCCAGACCCTCTCGCAACAGGTTGATACCTACCAGTACATCGAACACATCCAGACGCATATCCCGGATGATTTGGGCACGCTCCAGCGTATCAATGTCAGAATGCAGATATTTCACCCGAATACCTACTTCCTTCATATAATCCGTAAGATCCTCTGCCATCCGCTTGGTCAGTGTGGTGATCAGTACCTTATGATGCTGTGCGATCTCCTTGTTGACCTCTCCGATCAGGTCATCGATCTGTCCCTCTACCGGGCGCACCTGTACTTCCGGATCCAGCAGACCTGTGGGACGAATGATCTGCTCTGTCCGCAGCAGTTCATGCTCCTTCTCATAATCGGAAGGAGTGGCGGATACGAACATCATCTGGTCGATATGCGCCTCGAATTCCTCAAAGTTCAACGGTCTATTATCCAGTGCCGAGGGCAGACGGAAACCGTAGTCCACCAGTGTCTGCTTTCGCGAGCGGTCCCCGGCATACATACCGCGGATCTGTGGGATCGTCATATGGGACTCGTCCACGATGATCAGGAAATCATCCGGAAAAAAGTCCAACAGCGTCATGGGCGGTGCTCCCGCAGGAAGTCCGTTCAGATGTCTGGAATAGTTCTCGATACCGGAACAGAAACCGGTCTCCCGGAGCATCTCAATATCGAAATTCGTCCGTTCCGCAATCCGCTGGGCCTCGATCAGCTTGTCTTCGCCCTTGAAAAACTGTACCCGTTCCTTCATCTCTTCTTCGATATTGTCACAGGCTGCCTTGATCTTCTCCTGAGATACCACATAATGGGATGCAGGGAAGATCGCCACATGATTCAGCTCTGCATGAATTTTCCCTGTAAGAGGCTCTACCTCTGCGATCCGGTCGATCTCATCCCCGAAAAATTCGATACGGATGAGATAATCGCCGCCCTGTGCCGGATATACTTCCACCACATCTCCCCTGACACGGAAAGTGGCACGCTGAATATCCATATCGTTGCGGTTGTACTGAATATCGATCAGTTCCCGCAATACCTCGTCACGATCCTTCACCATGCCGGGACGCAGGGATACGATCAGATCCTGATATTCGTCGGGGCTTCCCAGACCATAGATACAGGACACGCTGGCCACTACCACCACATCCCTGCGTTCCGCCAGGGATGCTGTCGCTGACAGACGCAGTTTATCGATCTCATCATTGATGGAAGAATCCTTGGCAATATAAGTGTCCGAAGACGGCACGTAAGCCTCCGGCTGATAATAATCGTAATAGGAGACAAAATATTCCACGGCATTTTCCGGGAAAAATTCCTTCATTTCCCCGTAAAGCTGCCCCGCCAGTGTCTTGTTGTGGGCAATGATCAGCGTCGGCTTATTCAATGCCTGGATCACATTGGCCATGGTAAAGGTCTTACCGGAACCGGTAACACCCAGCAATGTCTCAAACTGATTGCCCTGCCGGAAGCCTTCCACCAGCTCCGCAATGGCCTGCGGCTGGTCTCCGGTAGGCTGATATTCGGAATGTAATTTGAATTGTGAGGGTTCGTTCGATGGATTCATGATGCCTCTCCGTGCAAATATGTTACTGGAATAACACAGTTCGTGAACGTATTCGGTTCTAAAATCATACAGACATGATCCTGTTCCCGGATACGTTCACGGCTGAACTGTTATCTATTTTTTCACGTTACGCACAGATTATAGCAGAATTTTTTTGAAAAGTACAGATGAATTCGAAAATATGTTCGGTTTGCTGTTTCCTCTCCACATCACAGCGCACAGACGTTTTCCGGCTTTCCGTCCAAATAAGCGTACACGTTGGAAAACTCAATCTTCGCTCTGCGTACCATGGCTTCCTCCGACAGGAATGCCACGTGTGGTGTCAACAATGTATTTTTCGCATGAAGCAACGGTTCCTCTGCGGGAATGGGCGGCTCACAGTCAAATACATCCACCGCAGCTCCTGCGATCCGTCCTTCGTTCAAAGCCTGTGCCAGTGCCTTGCTGTCTACGATAGGGCCTCTTGCACAGTTGATAAAAATGGCTGATTTCTTCATCAGTGCGATCTTCTCCGCACTGATCATTCCTCTGGTCTCCTTGTTGTTCGGCGTATGCAGGGAAATAATATCACACTCTCTCAACATCAGGATCCGCACACATGACTGCGGAAAGTAATGCTTTGGTGTAGAAATGTCTTGGATTGGTGTAGATTTCTTCGCTGTCCGCTATCTCTACAATGGAGCCAAGATACATAACCGCTACCCGGTCACACATATACCGCACAACACTAAGGTCATGAGAGATGAACATCATGGTCAGTCCCAATTCTTCCTTCAGTCTGCACAGAAGGTTGATGATCTGTGACTGGATCGACACATCCAATGCCGATATCGGTTCGTCGCAGATGAGAAGTTCCGGTTCGATGGCAAGTGCTCTGGCAATACAGATCCTCTGTCTCTGGCCTCCGGAAAATTCATGGGGATATCGATTCATCATTTCCTCCGGAAGTCCTACCATGCGGAACAGCTCTGCCGTACGCTCCTTTTCTTTTCCGGGACATATTCTGTGTTCCTTTAAACCCCGCATGATTGCTTTTCCTGCGGTATGTCTGGGATTCAGGGAAGAATACGGATCCTGAAATACGACCTGCACCTTTTTGCAATATTCTTTTCTTTCTTTGTGCGTCAGCCGGTGTTTCCTGTAATCAGCTCCTGCCACCCATTTTCCATCGTAAAGGATCTCTCCATTAGTGGGCTGGTTGATCTTGAGGATTTCTTTTCCCAGAGTGGATTTTCCACATCCGGATTCTCCTACAATGCCTAACGCTTCTCCGGCATAGATGTCTAAATTAATGCCGTTTAATGAATGTACTGTTTTTCCGCTTCCAATATCAAAATATTGTCGAAGATCTTTGATCTGTACCAGTGCTTGTCTTTTCTCCATAGCTTTATTCCTCATCCCACAGTAAATGGCAGCTTGCTTTATGCTGTCCTTCGATCACTTTCTCCTTCGGCTGCTCATTTCTGCACTTCTCCGTACAATAGCTGCATCTGTCTGCAAAAGCACATCCCTTTGGAGGATTCAACAGGCTGGGAGGCATTCCCTCGATACATACCAGCTTCTCTCCCTTGGTCTGGTCTGTTGTAGGTTTTGCTGCCAACAGCGCTTTTGTATACGGGTGCATCGGCATCTTCATCACCTGTCTGCAGGTGCCGGTCTCCACGATCTTGCCCGCATACATTACAGCTACTTTATCTGCCATATTGGCAACGACTCCAAGGTCATGCGTGATCAGCAGAACGGAAATTCCTTTTTCCTGCTGGATCTGCTTGATCAGCTCCAGGATCTGTGCCTGGATCGTTACATCCAGAGCAGTTGTCGGTTCATCTGCAATCAAAAGCTGTGGATCACAGGCAAGTCCCATAGCGATCATAACTCTCTGCCGCATTCCTCCGGAAAACTCATGTGGATATTGGAGCATTCTTTCTTCCGGTCCCGGGACACCGACTTTTTCCAGCATCGATATTGCCCTTTGTCTGGCCTCCTGTTCACTTACTGTTTCGTGAACTCTTACCGCTTCCTCGATCTGCTTTCCGATCCTCTGCGTAGGATTCAGGCTTGTCATAGGATCCTGGAAGATCATCTGGATGTCCCTGCGGGCCGCTTCCCGGTCGTAGACAGGCATGTTCCAGAGATCTTTTCCGTTATAGGTGATCGTTCCGCCGGACGGCTTGTGGAGCTTTACAAGGCAGCGGCCCAGTGTGGACTTTCCGCATCCGGACTCACCGATGATTCCTAATGTTTCCCCTTCATAGATATCAAAAGACACATCGCTCAACGCGTGGAGAAGTTTATTCTTTTCCCCTAACTTTTTTCCGCGGATCACAAAATCCTTACTGAGATGATCGACGCTCATGATTACATTTTTCTGCATGTCTCATTCACTTCCCCTCGTGTTAATCTGTGCTCTCCGTCCTGTCTGTGGCATGCCACGAAATGTCCGGGAGCGACCTCCTTCAGCGGCGGTACCTGATTTTTACAGATCTCCGTGGCATAAGGACAGCGGTTATAAAAGTTGCAGCAGTAACCGGTAAGACGGAGATCCGGCGGTGTTCCGGGGATCGTCTTCAAATCCTCTTTCGCGGAGCTGCTGAGTTTCGGCATGGAGTCCAAAAGACCCCAGGTGTACGGGTGAAGCGGCTCTTGATAAAGAGTCTTTGTGTCCGCATATTCTACGGTATTTCCTGCATACATGACCATGACGGTGTCGCACATCTCCCAGACAACGCCGAGGTTGTGGGTGATGAGCAGGATCGCGGTATTGAGCTCCTTCTGGAGGTCCTTTAAGAGCTCAAGAACCTGTGCCTGTACGGTCACATCCAGAGCGGTCGTCGGCTCGTCGGCGATGATGAGCTTCGGATGTCCGCAGACGGCCATCGCGATGATGACACGCTGGCACATGCCGCCGGAGAGCTCATGCGGATACGCGTCCATTCGTTTCTCTGCCTCCGGGATGCCGACAAGCTTTAATGCCTCAACGGCTTTGTTCCAGGCGTCCTTTTTGCTGATCTTTTCGTGCTCCCGGATCATCTCGACCATCTGGTGGCCGATCTTGAATACCGGATCTAAGGAGGTCATCGGGTTCTGGAAGATCATGCAGCACTCATCGCCTCGGAATTTTTCCATCTGGGATTCAGAAAGACTCCGGATATCAACTCCGTCGAAGATGATGGAGCCGTCCACGATCTTTCCTGTTTTTGCTGGCATGAGCCGCATGACGGAGGCACTGGTGACGCTTTTTCCGGAACCTGATTCGCCGACGATCCCCATGGTCGTTCCTTCTTTCAGTGTAAAGCTGACGCCATCGACCGCTTTGGAAACGCCGCTCGCCTGGTAGAAATATGTTTTTAATCCATTTACTTTTAAGATTGCATCGTTTTCACTCATAGCCTGCACCTCCTACTGTTTCATTTTCGGATCCATGACATCGCGGATCCCGTCGCCCAACAGGTTGAAACCGATGACGGTCACAAGAATGAAGGCGCCTGCAGTTCCGGCTACATGGGGAGCTGTTGTCAGACAGTCACGGCCGACACGGAGAATGCTGCCCCAGGATGCGGTCGGAAGCGCGATGCCGAGTCCGAGGAAGCTTAAGGAAGCTTCGGAAATGATCGCACTTGCGATACGGAGTGTTGCGTACACGATGATCTGGGATACGCAGTTCGGTAAAATATGTAAGAATAAGAGTCTCACCGGGGAGACGCCGACAACGCGGCAGGCGTTGCAGTATTCCTCTTCCTTTACGATCAGGACCTGACCTCTCGTGACACGGGCAAATCCCGGAACACTCGCGATACCGATCGCCAGGATGACGTTCATGACGCCGTTTCCGAGAACGGTGATCAGGATCATGGCTAACAGGATAAATGGGAAGGAGAACATGCCGTCCATGACTCTCATGAGAACGGAATCGATCCATCCACCGAAATATCCGGCAGTGAGTCCGATGAGTACGCCGATGAAAGCGCCGACGATCGTGGCACCGACGGCGACGATCATGGAGACGCGGGAGCCATAGATGATACGGGATAAGATATCACGTCCGAGATCGTCCGTTCCGAAGAGATGTCCCGGCGTTCCGATCCCCTTAAACGGCAGAACAGGATTGATCGCATTCGGGTCATACGGCGCGATGAGAGGAGCAAACACGGCGAGGATGACCATGAAGGCAACGATGAAGAAGCCCACGAGAGCAGTCTTATTTCTGGTTAATTTATGCCATGCATTGTTGGCATTTCGTTCTTTTAAGAGCATTGCGATGTTGGCGTCTTTTCCAAGAGCATCGCCGGATGCGGAAGAAGCTGCGGCAGCAGCAGGTTTTTTCCTGAATAATGTCATGGTCTATCACCCCTTTTCCAGTTTTACTTTCGGATTCAGGATCGCGTAAGCGATATCGACTAACATGTTGCAGAAGACGAACATGATCGCGGAGAAGAGAACGGTTCCCTGGATCAGGGAATAATCGCGATTGTTGATCGCGGTGTTGATCATGGTTCCCATGCCCGGCCAGGAGAAGATGCCCTCTGTGATGATCGCACCGGTAAAGGTTCCGGCGATCTGAAGTCCGAGAACGGTGATCAGCGGCGGGAGTGCGTTCTTTAATCCGTGGATCAGGATGACTTTCATTTTCCGGATGCCGCGGGCTCTGAGACATCGGATGTAGTCACTGCTCATGATGTCGATCATGCTGGAACGCATGGTTCTCGCGAAAGTCGCCATCGGGATCGTCGCGAGACAGAAGCCCGGCAGGATCATGTGACTCACCACATCCCCGATACCTTTGGAGATGTCGCCCATGCCCATGACAGGCAGGAGATTCATTTTAACGGAAAACTGGAGGACCAGCATAAGTGCCAGCCAGAAGATCGGCATGGACACACCGACGAGCGTGATGACCATGACAATGTAATCGAAGATCGTATTCTGCTTTAAAGCAGCGATGATGCCGACGCTGGTTCCGATGATGAAAGCGAAGAAAAGTGCTGTCAGCGTCAGAGTCAGTGTATTCGGGATCCTGGAAGTGATGAGCGGAAGAACGTCCTGGCGGTAACTGTAGGAGTAACCGAAATCACCGTGGACGAGTCCGTTTAAATAGAGTGCGTACTGTTCCGGGAGCGGTTTATCGAGGTTCATCTCGGCTCTCATGGCTTCGATGTCCTCCGCATTTGCCTCAATGCCCAGGATCGCCACAGCCGGATCGCCGGGCAGCATCCTTGTCAGGCAGAAGGTCAGTGTAACGACGACCAGAAGTGTGGGGATCGTCTGCAATAATCGTTTGATGATGATCTTTCCCATAAAAATCCAATCCTTTCATGACTGTCCGGATCCATCACCGGGACTGTGAATGGGGGAACAGTCGATTTTTGCGAACATTTCTACAGAAAAAGGGAAACAAATCAGATTTGCTTCCCCTTTCTGCAGATTTTGTAATAGTTTTATTCTTCGATCCAGATATTGTTGAACGGTGTTGCGACTAACATCTGGTTATCAGCACGGAGAACCGCGTTATGTACTTTCGGGGATACTGCCCAGTTCCGGCACTCGTATGCGTAGTAGATACCGGTGTATTCGTTCATAACTTTCTCAATTGCTTCCTTGTAGTATTTGGCACGCTCAGCAGTGTCAGTGGAGCCAAAGCCTTTGTTGAGGAGGTCATCCATCTCCGGATCATTGTAGCCGCCTGCGTTGGAGGAAGCGTGGATGGTCTGGGAACTGAAGAACTTTCCAAGGAAACCGTAAGGATCCGGGTTGCTGTTCCAGCTTACGCCGTAGCTGTTTACGGTATCAGCCTGCCAGGAATCGACAACGGTTGCGGACCAGTCGGCCATCGTGGAGGACTTGATATCAAGTGTGACTCCGATCTGGCTCCAGTAGTACTGTAACATCTGCGCCATCTTCTCACGGTATGTGGTGGATCCGATGTAAAGGCTCATGGTGAAGCCATCCGGATAACCGGCTTCCGCGAGGAGTTTCTTTGCACCTTCCGGATCGTAGGAAGGTACGAGGTCATTGTAGGCAGTGTCATATGCGAAGGAGTATACCGGTAACGGCTGGTAAGCTCTTGTGCCCTCACCGTACTGATAAATGCCGGCTACCATGGAATCGATGTCGACTGCCATTGTGAGAGCTTTTCTGACATCTGCATTTGCAGTCGGACCATTCTGCATATTAAAGCGGACGTAGGTGACAGCGGAGCTTGCGGTCTGGAGTAAGAGACCTGCATCCTGGGCACGCTTGATCGCTTCGCCCTGGAGATACATCGCGATATCGACCTCACCGGTCTGTACTGCGTTGATCGCCTGATTGGAGTCGGAGATGATGCGGAATTCAATTCCATCGACGTTCGGCTCGGTCCCCCAGTAATTGTCATTCTTCTTTAAAACAACCTTTTCATCGGTTACCATCTCTTCGAGGGTGAATGGACCGGTACCAACGATATGGGAACCAAACTCATCTCCCCAGCCTTCGACTTCCTCTTTCGGAAGAATGACGTTTCCGATCTCAGCTAACTGGTTGATGAACGGTCCTGCAACGGACTTCATATGGATCACGACCTGAGTCGGACTTGTCACTTCGCAGTAATCGAAGAAGTCACGGCAGATACGGTCTGTGGTACTTTCATTTTTGCTTCGTTCGAGAGAGTACTTGACGTCCTCTGCAGTCATCTTTCTTCCGTCCTGGAACTTTCCTTTCTGGAAATAGACATCGTCTCTTAAGTTGATGGTGTAGGTGAGACCATCATCGCTGGCGGTGTAATCCGTCGCGAGACATGGAAGAAGTTCTTTGTAATCCTGATCCCAGATAAATAAAGTCTCCATGACGTTGTACATGATGTGGTTTTCATACATCGTGGAGTAGGATTTCGGATCGAGAGTCAGCGGGGAAGATGGCATGGACACTACCAGTGTTCCGCCCT
>ENA-OPLX01001100-OPLX01001100.1-human-gut-metagenome-genome-assembly--contig:-NODE-1100-length-10241-cov-1.419203_pt1 | contig 10241 bp, 14 predicted proteins | sample MGYA00241447_ERZ501726 | MGnify/ENA primary metagenome ERZ501726 (study PRJEB25962, sample SAMEA2042617) | human gut metagenome | biome: human gut; feature: human-associated habitat; material: faeces...
GTCATTGTACCGAAAAAGATACCGGTTCCCATGGATGGCTCCAGTACGTTTCCTTTTTTCAGACCGAAACGTGTGAGCGTTTCGTTTACTGCCCTTGCAATTTCCGGGTTCGTATAAAAAGCATTATTTACGCTTGCCCTTGCATTGGCGTATTCCTCGTCTGTAAGCATTTCCTGCAGCTCGGCGTATTCCTTTTCCCAGCCTTTTGCATTTTTGTCAAATGCCTGTGGGATTCCATCCCATCCGGCATATTTTGACATTACCTTCTGCTCGGATTCGGTTGCAAGGCGTTTCTCGGATTCCACGTCTTTTAAGGCTTTGATTGCCTCAATATTCCAGTAGAATCTAGTTTTGTTTCCACCTTCATTCACTTCTCCAATTTTGTAACGGAAGTTATGGGGAAAGATTTTCTTTAAAGTGCTTACAACATTTTTTTCATGTCTTTTGTTTTCAACGTTCTTTGATTCCTCTTTATTTAAAAAGAAGAACATAAAGAAATTTGTAAGATTTTTTGTTTTCATAATTTTCATCCTTTATATGCGTATTTTTATATAAGATCACGCAAAACATCTGCGTGTTGCTTAGATTGATAGATTTATATGTAAAGCCTTAAAAGGCATAAAAAAAAAGAGCGCCCGATTGCGCTCGATAATAAAAAGTCCACAGAAGATACTGCGGACTTTGATTAATTTTTATTCAGTTAATTTTATTTATGACCGAAGTATAGCATACATCATTTTTAGTGTCAAATTCATCTAATGCTACGGCTACAAATTTTCTTTTAAAAGGCCTTCTGCGCATAGGTATACTATGCGCTTTCAACCAATTATTTGCTTCATAATCGTGCAGAAAATTCTTATGTGAAAAGGCATATGGCTCATAAGAACTTTTTAATTGCTGTATATTTTGCATTATTATAACCATTTTATTTTCCTCACTTCAGTTTAATATTTATGACCTTTTCTACATTTCACTTTTGCTTATTGCTCATTTGATTTTTTTTGTTTGAACCAATAAACATATGATTCTTCATCATGAAAAGCGCAGTTTGTTACTAAGTATATCATTAACCATGTGAACTACCCATCACCTAAAGGTAATGGGCTTCTAAGAGCCTTACGGCTCTGTTTAAGAAGTTTGATATTTGAGTTTCCACCTGATAATTCAGGCAATCCTTATTCTTACAGGCGTGTCCACTTCGCCCCTACCGTATAGGATGTTCATATCCACAACGCTACTTTTTCGCAGGATATTTAATGCACCGTTGACATCAGCATTGAATGTTCTGCCATCTGATGTTTTGTAAAGACCACGATGTATTCTGTTTCCACTAAACCGATACTCTTTGGGATTATCGGCGTTGTAAACAGGAATGGCATCTTTATCCCAGAATGAGGATTTTGATGTATAGGATTCTTCCTGTTTCACAAATAGGATACCGTTCAGTTCGCAAAGATACTCAAACTTGCTTCGTAACAGACCATAAGGAATATTTACAAAATTTTGATTGTTCTGCTTACCCATATGGCTGCCACGCTGAAATGTTTCATTATAACCGACAACGAGTATTCCTATATCATTATTGATGCAATAGTTTATCACCTTGCGAGCCACTTTGCTCATGTAATCATTGGCCTTGTTGTTATGGTCACGAACAATCGCTTTTTGTCTGTTTGTAGGTTTCCTGCCAAAATACTGTTTATCTTTTATGGATTGCAAACGTGCATTTTCTTTATTAAACCATTGGTTAATGGATTTAAGCTTTCTTCCGTCAATGATGAACGTTTTCCCACTGTTTGATACTGCGGTCACAAGATTATTGATACCTAAGTCAAGGGCAAGTGCATTGTTTTTATTAAGATTTCTTTGGATACATTCCGCTTCATATGTGTACTGAATCTCAAAGAACCTTGCTTTCGTTTTCGGTATGATACGTATTTCCTTAACCTTTTTATCAAGCAGTACAGGTGGGATTGTTATCTCAACAGGCTTATGGGTTTTCTTAAAGCTGTTTGAGTACGGAAGTATTAACTTATTACCATTCAGTCTTACAAAACCGATAACAAGTGTCGCATATCCATCTTTTGGAAGATAGTGTGGCAGTTTACAGTCCCTAAAAGCATATTTACCCTGCTTGGCAAGTTTAAGCAGACCAAAAAACGACTTGAAAGAACCATCAACCTCTTTTAGTATCTGCTGTGCCATATTAGAATTAAGTGCTTTGTAATTAGGACTATTCTTTAAAAGAGTGTAATTCTTCTCGTATTTAAGGAACTCGCCTTCTGTAAAGTAATACTGACGCACATTATAGATTGCTTCATTGGCAAGGTTTTTTGCAGTATGGCAGAGTTCTTTCATGATGAGGTAATCTTCTTTAGATAGACGTTTAACCTGTTGTTTTACCGTAAGATACATACAGTTTTTCTCCTTTCACAGACTCGAAGTTCGGACTTCTGTATGTATATTATAACATATATTTTACCAAAAAACCATATTTTCAGTAAATATGTATTCTATATCTGACGCCATTCATCCCACGGTCTAAAGACCATGGGTTTTCTGGCTGAAACATTATAAACATAGCACAAACTAAGTAAAGGATACCAAATTCCTTTATTGTAGAGATACCTGCATACACCCCTACGCATCCTAAATATGTAAGAAATCCACCTATTCCAAAAACACCAAGAGAAATCGTCGCATACGTTAACGCTATTCGTTTAGCTTCCTTTTCAGTGATTTCTATTTGTAATTTAATAGAAGCTTCCTTGTTCTTCCTATATTTATCCTTAGAGTTTTGTCCATTCATGTCCTTCTCCATTTTTTTTTAATTCTTCTGGTTCTTAATATATTTTAAGAAAGTTTTTCGTACATTTTTTTCATGAACGTTTCGTTCAGATGAATATTTTCATCTGCGCAGATTGATTTAAACACATCAATTTTAGATGTGCTTTCCCCCATTGCTGCTACATCAAGCCAGCTTGCAATCGAATCGATTTTTTCATCTGCTATTGCATCGGCAGAATTTGCTTCTTTGATTTCTGGAATCACCTGTTTTCTGGCATCTTCTTTTAAGCCGTAAAAAACAGTTTCAACCTCATTCCCGGACATATTTGAAACAAGATCGATCAAATATTTCTTTTTTTCTTCCATCGTCATACTATCAAATTCATTCTCTGTTACCTGCTCAAAATTGTTGTTCATAGTGTTTCATTCTCCTTTTATTTTTTTTCTTATATTGATAAAGGTGCACAAAACATTCCTTTATTCCCTTTGTTTCTCTTTCTTTCCAATTTTTCGATTAAACGGCATCCCTGATTTCCTTTACAAGTTCTGTTTCGCCTGTTTTTTCCAAAACTTCGGCTGCCGCAAGTAAAAGTTCTTTCAGTTTGTTTAGATATCTTGTCTGTTCAGCCGCCTTAATTGCTTTTTCATCAATAATCTCTGCTACCTTTGTATCTTCTGGAATAACATCAGCACAGCTCTTTTTGATTGCTTCTTTCTGATCTTCAAATAAATTGACTTTTTCAAGCACTTCATTAATGATCTGCTCCGTAAGGACTACTTTTGGCGGTTCATCCGGCTCATTTGTGCTGCTTTGTTCTGCTTTTTCCTGTTCGTTCTGCAAAACTTCGTTCAGCGTATCCTGTACCTCATTATAAATCTGAATAGTTTCTTCATCATCATCGTCGCCGACAACATCTTTAACAATCTGTGCAAATTCAACCTTCTTCTGGTCTGAGGTCATATGTTCCATACATCCTAAGACACCGTCTTCAAATTCCACATGCGGATTTACGGTATTTTTCGTATAAAACATGACTGAATGGATATCTGTACTCCGCTCTGTAAAAGCAGGAAATACAAATCCTGTTTCCGGCATGCCAACTACCCAGTCACGGATACGTGCGCCAATACGGTTTTCTGCTTCACGATATCCTAATGCCGGCTTCGTGAGTTCCACCGGGCAGATAGCGCAGAGAAGATACTCATACACTTCTTCCGATTCATCCAGTTTACTATTATCCGATGTTTTTGTCATAACATCATATGCATCGTGGAAAATAAGAATCAGGTAATTTCCTACACGATCATAATTGTCGATTACCATATCATAAAAAGTATCAAGCAGATCATCATTTTTCAGTTTACAATCACGCAGCCCCATTAAAAACTGCTGTCTTCCTCCAGCTTTTTCCTCTTCGTTCGGGAAGTTTAACTCAACCAGGTTATTGCCAATTTTTCCTGACAAAGTTTTTTTGGCGATTTCCAAATACTTATAAAATTCTTCATCCTCAAGATTCAAAAATGTTTCGCTGATTTTTGTGATTTTTTCCTTGTCAACACTGACATAACAACCGCACATTCTGGTGAATGTACATCCCTCCTTTTTAAATCTGCGTTTTAATTCTAATACGTCTTTGTTATCCATGTGCTTTGCTACCGTAATTTTACGGCTTTCCCCTTTCTTTGTATTTTCATAAGTGCTTGCGTGATTTCTCTTTTATCCGCTTATTCATCTCTATACTCCAATGAGCCGTCTGTGGCAAAAATTATTTCGGCATTTATAATTCTTCCGTTCTTGCTATTTGCGCCTTTTAATTTTCTGATGCATTGCATTTCGTCAATCAACTTGATGTATTTTGTATTTCCTTTAGCCGCAAACGATATGTTTACGCTAGGGCTATTGACGAAGCTTTTACGGCTAGTATTAACTGTTGCAACTGGAATGTATTTGGAGACAAACTCATTTGCCTTTGCATAAAGTTCATCCCAATTATAGCTGTCTATAGTCATGATTTTAGTTCCTTTCTTAAATAATTTGGTCTATACCCATATATTCCGCATTTTGCCAGTATTTGATTTCCCCAGTCATATCATTTCTTACAAGGGTGAATTTGCGCTCCTTTTTGTTAAAACGAGCCGTATGATAATTTCCGGTCTTAAAATCCATAGGCGTTTGGACATAACATTCGCAGTTTTTTTTCGGGTAGTTTTTATCGTTTTTATAAATGGTGTGCCATCTATACGGTTCAACCTTTTTTAATCTTCTTTTTACTGCTTTGTAGCATTCATGATTTGCGCAATTATAATCCAATGATAAAGTCATGCTATATTTGAATCTTACTCGGTATTCTATACGCTTTTTCAGAAAATAATTACACACGCTAAAAGGCGAAAATTCGTAAGCATTGCTTCTTAGAAATTCCATAAATTCAGCCTGTTCGTTTTCTGACAACGGCTCTACAAATTTAAAAATAAGCGAATATGACATCAGCCAAAATGTTTTATCATTTTTGAACTTGTTATACCGAGTATTCAAATAATAATACGGGAACAATTCTTCTCTTTCTTTCATAATTCCACCTTTTTTGTAGAAATATATTTTAAGTATCCTGTTTAGACGACTTATACCTGTCTCTCGATGCGGAACGGAACATCATAAAAAGCATTTCCGGCAATGCTTTTTCTCTGTTTCTGCGTTTCGCATTCTTAATTACTGTTAGTTCTTTCCAATTATTGCTCCTACTGCTTTCTGTCGGTACAATCACTCCGACAAAATAAGGGATTTCTTTTGATACAACCGCATATACTTCCTCTGGCATTACAAGATAGTTGTAATCACCGATAAAATTTAAGCCATGTCCCGAATGGAAATCTTCAACAGAAGATTTAATTTCATAGCAGTAAAAATCTCCCTTTTCAATACCGGAGACAGTATTATTCACAGGTTTAAATCTCATATAATCCACCCTGATGGCATGGCCTGTTGCATAATCAAACGTGACTTCTTTCGCCATATAGATTCTTGTATCATTATTTGGATTTATATACTTTTCTAGTGCTGTGGAAAGCTCCTTTGTAATTTCCGGTCGCCTACTCATATTTCCTCCATTAATTTCTAAATTTTCAGTTTAATTTCTTCGCCTACATACTCCTGCAGAAGAACATTGATATTTTCTGGGTAAGTTTTTACAACATATCCGGTATCAATAACAATTCCAACAACTTTATTGGTTTCATCAACTCTGATTTCTCCAACAGTTCCTCCCGGTACGCGGATTGCATATATACTCTTTTTTCTGCAATAGTCATCAATAAGAATATAATGTTTTCGAATAGAATTGGTTGTAAACCCTGCCAATTGATCCAGTTCATCCGTTAATTTACTCACATACATATCTGATGACAAACCATATTTATTTTTCAGAATCATGATTTTCTCCTTTTGGATGCAATCTCTTCTCTGCATCTTTTATACCAGCAATTAAAGTTGCTATCTGTATTGAAGCTAAAGTTTCTTCTTTTCTCGGTAACTGACATTTATTCATGATAGCGTGAATCCTTTTATCAATAGCCATCAGATTATCAAGATTGGTATTCAGTGTATTTCCATCCAAAAAAATCACGGTGCTATTTTCTGGAATTTGACCATAAGCATTTTTATATACAAACAAATGCTTCATTTCCCATTTGTCCGGCAATTCTGTTTTAATGAAAACATATTTAATCCCATTGCTACTTTTCTGAATGCGTTCAAAGCCGATAGGTCGTTTATTTTTTGGAACTTGATTTTTCTTAAATCTGGTTGTGATGCCGGGTTTAATATTTTTTCTTAACATACATTGGCTTAAGGCACCTTTTTTTATGTTAAGTTTGAATTTATCATTGAATGCAATCTGTATTTCATTCAATGAATGCGAAGGTGCATATGCTTCTAAGAAACATATTTCATCTTTTGAATACTTATGACCTGTAGTATATCCTGTAGTAATTTTGTTATCAGACAAAAAATACTCAACTTTCCATTTAGGAACATCAGTTTGAAATTTTTTATTTAAAGCATTCGTTATTTCTTCTCGACTATGCCCGGCAGCATATCTTTTTATAAATTTCTCTTCATCTTCCGTTAAGCGTCTGTATTTAACTTTTGGCATTATTTTTTTCCTCTAAGAAAAATTTAGGAACCTTTACATTTTTTGCGGAATCGTACTCTCCAATAACTTTTTGAGTTTCAATTGCTAACGACACGCCTGTTAAAATTTGCTGCGATACGTTTGACACTGCCTTCGCCCTATCAATCTCCGTCTTTAGTTCATCAGTGCTTAATGATGTATCTCCAAGTCTTTTCAATTCTGCAAATAAAGCTCCACTTAATTCATCCCATCCATTCTTCATATTACCGATACCTCCGTCATTCACATTTTTTCTTTCGTCTTTTTGCTAGCCGCAGCATTTCTGCGATATCTTCCATCCTAACGCTGCCTATACATGATCTTTTTTCCAATTCGTTTTCTACTGTCATAACGGCTGTACAAATTTTATTGTTTTCCTTCACTTTGTCATTATACAACCGTTCATATCTCAGCGCTGTTTTCTTCGCTTTGTTCAGGTTGTCCAGATTATTTGCATCTTTATATTTGATGATCTTATAATTCATGGAACGGATCATACTCTGTGTTAACATAAGTTGCTCTTTTTCTGGCAGTTCCTTTTTTATTGGCTTTACCTCAGTATGAAATCTGATCACTTTTTTTGAATTTCTTTTTTTATAATTGATCTTTTCGTTAAAATCAAAAATATCTAAGATTTCTGTATCCATTTCATCCTGTATATACTCATATGATTTATACCCGACCATAAGCCCTACTCCATCTGGAAGATAATCATTCCAAGACTCACCCTGTGAAATAATCTTTTCGTACAATTCATTTGTCACAACCAGATAATTGTAATTTCCATACCAGCTTTTCTTCGCATGGCTTTTTAAATCCTGCTTTGTGACTTTCAGCTCGTAACACCGGATGATTCCCTTCGAATCCATCAGGATATAATCACAGATTTCATTTCCATGACCATTTCCATAAAACCCGATCGTAATTTCCTCACATCCGTACCATCTTTTTTCTTTTGCAAGTTTTTCCAAACCCTGTTCTAATTCAATCGTTTCCGTTCTTTTCATAAAATCCTTACAATGAAGTAGTAGCTTAAAAGCGACACTTGTTCCATTAGACTTATTTATTTTCACCCAATTCATCCCATTTCAACGGATTCTTTATAGGTAAGGAAAAGATGTTTTTTCCGGGGATCAAATCAAAGCTGCTTTCTTGTAAATTTACTTTTTTACCTTCGGCATCTATCAATTTGAATCTTAGTTCTGTTCCATTTTGTCCGGCATACTCGCAAGTAAAATGTAAATCGGCATCTTGGTATAGTGAATCGAGACGGGTCTCTACGTTCACATCATATACATGAGATTCGGGTAATGCAAATAGGGTTACATCTCGAAGAATACCTCCGATTGGATGATGTGCGTATCCGGAAGCATAAGAGATTTCATCCAGGCGGTCGGTTACTTCCAGTTGGATTTCATTCTTTCTTCCAATGTGTATCTGTGGAGTGATATCTGTCTCCCAACGAGTAAAACCACCGTGATGTTCACGAATAAATTTTCCATTAACACTCAGTCTGGCATGACTGTATACACCGTCAAAACGTAAAATAACCCGTTTCCCTTTAAAGTCATCCGGTATCATGAATGTCTTTTTATAAAAAAATGGTTTGTCATGTTCGATGGCGAAACCTTGCATCGCAGCCTCGCCCGGAACTTGGATAGTGGTCCACCTGCTTCTAGGAGAATATTTAAAATCCCAGCTCCCGTTTAACGAAAAGATGGATTGACGAACTCCTTCCAGGCGGGAAGGCAAAGTGTAAACACGTCCTGAGGCGGGTGTGGCAATAGCCTGTATGTTTCCTGATAGTGAAAGCAGACAAGCCACTAATGCGAGTAATGTAGATTGGATTTTCATATTTCTATTTTGTAATTATATGATGGTGAATTTATCGAATATATTCCGGATATGTATCCACCGATGGATTGCTTTATATTCTTTCATTTCAGAGTGTTGTTTAAAGGGTGTTATTATCCTTGTTTAATAGTGGCAAAGTTAATTGGCCTTTGCGAAAAGAAGAGTCGTTGGCGGAGATAATACTTGTGTAAAAAGGATAGAATAGAAAGAAAAAATGCACAAAACGGAACGGTGTGCCTCTTTACTTAAATATAAGATTGTTTTTTTATCATTTGGTCATTTCGCGGGGAGTGACTCCCATTTGTTGTTTGAAGATGCGGGAGAAATATTGCGGCGACTGGAACCCACATTGAAAACATACTTCTTTTATAGACATTTCTGTATTGCGCAATAGCTCGACGGCTTTGTTGATTCTAATCTGGTTTAGATAATCCAGTGGAGAAAGATTCAGGTACTGTGAAAATAGACTTCTGAGATAGCGCTCGCTGATACCTGTATGCTCTGCTACATTATTGATGTTAATCTCCGAATGATAGTTCAAACGGATGTAGGCAATGGCTCTTTTCAATGTTTCGTTGGTACAAATGGGCAGATAGGCTTCGTCTTTATAGCGGTAAATCAGGATAAGAAGTTCTGCATAATACATGATCACGAGATATTGATAATATGAACTTTTTTCTTCCAGTTCATTAACGATACGTTGTACTACACGCATAATCCGTATGTTATTTACGATTTTTATCAACCTGTTCTCTTGTGAGAATAAAAAGACGGGAGTAAGGGCAGAGCCGTTCGAATCGACTGTGGCATTCAAGCTGAAATGGGAAAAGATTTCGGGTAGGAATTCCAATTGCATCAAGGTCGTACCATCTGCTCCGGCTTCAAACAGATGACTGATGTCCGAAGTGATAATCATAATTTCTCCTTCACGAAAAGTGATACTTTCATTATCCAGATGGAGAATGCAGCTTCCCTTTTTCACATAGTTTATTTCGATACGTAAATGCTGATGTGGTCCATACGTCTCACCGGGATAGAATGAAATGAAGCGAAAAACGTCAGCCAGGCGCTTGGTTTTAAGATTTTCTGTGATGCTTTCTAACAGTTCCCAAAGAGAATATTGCTCTGTCCGATTGTCCATGTTATTGCTTTAAGGTTTTATATACCGGATGTAAATTTACAATTTCTACTTTTACAATAAAAACAAATGATGGATAAAATTTGGGGGGATAATTTTCTTCTTTCAAATTCAGAAAGAACGTATAACAGTGATGGCGGAAGAATAAAAAAGAGTGCGTCTCAGCGACGCACTCTTTAAAGTATAGAGCCAAAAACTTTCCTGCCCTATTGGGAATCGAAACCCTATTATTCTAAAATTACAACACGGTTCAGGAAGTTCTTGCCAAACATGTTGGCTGTTCCACCAAAACC
>ENA-OPLX01001104-OPLX01001104.1-human-gut-metagenome-genome-assembly--contig:-NODE-1104-length-10204-cov-2.859395_pt1 | contig 10204 bp, 7 predicted proteins | sample MGYA00241447_ERZ501726 | MGnify/ENA primary metagenome ERZ501726 (study PRJEB25962, sample SAMEA2042617) | human gut metagenome | biome: human gut; feature: human-associated habitat; material: faeces...
CAGTCATGACACAAGAAAAGCTCCCTCACAGGAAGGAGCTTTGTCTACAGTCTGAGCCTGAGGCTTCTTTAGAAGCACTCAGGCTTTATCATTCTGAAAACTAGATCTGGAACTGATGCATCAGCTGTAACATAGTATGTACCTGCGCGGACTGTTCTTCGCTGACAGCGGCGGTCTCCTGAGAAGATGCGGAGTTGTTGTCCACGATTCCGGCCACATGAGCGATGTTTTCATCGATCTGCTGGACGCTGGACACTTCAGCCTGAAGGGCCTGTGCCATATCATCCATACGCTTGGTAGAAGCCTCGGCTTCTTCCATTACCTGATCCATGCTGGCTTCGGTTTCTTCTGCAATGGCGATTCCCTTGTTGACAGCATCGATGGTGCTCTCGATCAGCTTTGTGGTCTCTCCGGCAGCCTCGGTGGACTGTTCCGCCAGATTCTTGACCTGCTCGGCTACGACAGCAAATCCGCGGCCTGCTTCTCCGGCACGGGCAGCCTCGATGGAGGCATTCAGTGACAGGAGGTTGGTCTGGGAAGCGATATCCTCAATGACCTGAATGATAGAACGAATCTCCTCGGAACATTTACTGATCTCACCGATTGCGACTTTCAGTTCCTGCATCTTGGCATTGCCATCAGCAACCGTCTGTGCGGACTGCTTGGAGATATCTGCGGTCTCCTGTGCAACTCTGGCTTTTTCTTCAATACTCTTTGCCATAGCGTCGATCATCTGGGATGCTTCGGAAATCTTGGAGGCCTGTGCGGTACAGCCTTCTGCCAGATCGGTAGCTGCCTGTGCCAGCTGCTCGGAACCACCATCGATCTCCTGTGCGCTGACCTGAATGGTGGACAGTGTCTTCTTCATATCGGCAATGATCTTCACCATGGAATCCTTGATCTGTACAAAGTCACCGACATATTCTTCCGTAGGCTCTACACGGTAATTGCCCTGACCCATCTGACCTAAGATCTCGGAAATCTCGGTGATCATCTTGGTAAAGTTGTCGTTCATGAAATGAACGGCCTGCACCATGATGCCGACTTCACTGTCATCCTCCGGCAGATCCAGACGGCTGTCAAAATGTCCCTGCGCAAGTACTTTCATCTGCTCGGATACTTTTACAATGGGAATCAGCAGTTCCTGTTTTGCAAAGGTCAGTGTGGTGACAATCTTGCGGGCAATGGTCAGGAAGCAGAGAATGAAAATCACCATGGTAGTGATCATTATCAGATTCAGAGTATTTTGCTTCTGAGCCATACGTGCCTGGATATCATTGATACAATTATCTGTGGTTGCAGTGATCTCCTGTACGGTAGATTCATATTCCTCACCAAATACATAAGAAATAGCTGCTTGTGTATCTCCGGAACCGGCCTTATCCATGGCTTCTTCTTCCAGAGGAACCAGACCGTTGGACATTTCAGCAATATGGTTTAACAGTGCCCATTCATTGTCGGTCAGACCGTCTTTCTGAAGACCTTCCCAGGCAATGTCACGATTTTTGTCCTCGTTTAATTCCTTCATATAATTGTCATAGTAGGTCTGGTCTCCGGTGACTGCGTAAGACTGTACGGCAGCGGTCAGCGTCTTGGAACCCAGACGATACTGGTTCAGATACATGGTAGCTTCCAGCTGCTGGGAATTGATCCGGCTCAGATACATGTTGGATCCGATGAACAGGATCAGCATAACGATGCTGATGATCAGTATCCGATAGGTTGATCTTGTGTTTTGCTGCAGCATGGCAGACTGACTGGTTACTTTGCTTTGCTTTTTCATTTGAAATATAACCTCTTTTCTGTAATACATGGTGAACTGATGTGTTACGAAAATTTTTTCCTACAGTATACTACAATTATCGGAATTATACAAATCTTGCGCCTTAAAAAATACAGCAAAAACGCGTAAAATTATTTATACGAACCATCAGTGACGACTTACACCCTATACAGGAAGATGGTACTATAAAACGTAAGAGGCATGATTCGGAAAAGAGAAGATAACGGTAAAAATAACGATAAATAAAGATAAATAAAGAACCAGGGGTGGTTACATGAAAAAAAGAATAGTTGCCGTGACTTGTGTGCTGATGTTTTGTCTGGGGTTGATCGGATGTGGGACTGAACGAGCCGACAAAACGCAGCAACTGATCCGGGGTGCGGCACCGGGGTATAATGACGGTCTCATCCGGGTGGGGATGATCCAGACGGGAAAAGAGTCTGACTGGAGAGATGCCAATACCAATGATTATCTGAATACGTTCACCAAAGAAAGAGGCTACGATCTGATCTATATCGACGGCAATTCCAGTTCGGAGCGCCAGGTAAAAGCCATGTACGATCTGATCCAGCAGAAAGTAGATTATATTATCCTGCAGCCCATCGTGGAGACCGGATGGGAGGATGCCATACATGCCGCAAAGGAAGCTGGGATACCGGTCATCGTAGCGGATCGTAAAATCGCTGTGGATGAAACGGAATACGTGTCCTGGATCGGTTCGGATTTTGAAGAGGAAGGCCGGAAAGCTGTAACGTGGCTGGATCAGTATTTAACAGAGCAGGGACGGGAAAACGAGACAATCCACATTGTCCTGCTGGAAGGAACTGAAGGAGCTACCGCTGCCATCGGAAGAACGAACGGTATTTTACATGGAGTGGAGGAACATCCGAACTGGACTATCGTAGACAGGGGATGTGCCAATTTCACTCAGGGAGAAGGCCAGACCTATATGGAAAATCTGCTCAGCGAAGGAACGGTAAAGGATATTGATGTTATCATTTCGGAAAATGATAACATGATCTTTGGTGCCATGAAAGCACTGGACCGGAACGGCAAGAGCTATGGGCCTGAGGGAGACATCATTATGATCTCCTTTGACGCTTTGCACGAAAGCTTTGAAAATATGATGGCGGGGAAATTACATGCCACCGTGGAGTGTAATCCGCTACTGGCATCCACTGTGGAGACGGTCATAGAAGAACTGGAAGCCGGCAGAGAGGTGGACAAGATCTATAACACTGAGGAAAACATCTATACCTATGAAAATGCAGCCGACTATATAGATCAGAGAAAGTATTGATTTCCGAGGATTACGAATGAAAAAATCATTAAAATATAAAATCGTTCTGGCTATTGTTATCATCGTATGCATTATGGACGTGAGCTTCATATTTGTAAACTACGTCAATTATATGAATGTCAATCGGAATTACACAGATTCTCTGGCGCAGACTGTGGCGAATACCTGCAGACTGGTGGTAGACGGAGACAGCGTAACGGGCTATCTGGACAACAGACGGAGAAATACGGCGTATTACGAGGTATGGAATAAACTGATTGACTATCGCAACACCAGTGAAAATGTATTGCAGATCAGCGTGGTCAATTTCAGGGATGGTGGAGGCTGTTATGTGTATGACACAGATCTGACAGAAAACGGAGCATTTTTAGGAGATATACGCCCCTATGATGAGGTACAGAATGCTATAAAAGACGAGTTGATCGCATGTGAGAAAATAGAACCGTTAGAGTATAACGGAAGAAGCGATTACTACATTCCGCTGAATTCCTCATACAATATTCCGGTGGCTTATATTATCGTAGGAATTTCCACAGAAAATGTCAGAAGGGAGCAATTGACTTATTTAGGGTATATTACCATCATTGTTACATCGATTACGGTGCTTTTCGGAGTCTTTATGATCTGGTTTATGCAGCACAATGTGCTGGGACCGTTAAATGCCATGTCCAAGGCGGCTTCCAGCTATTCTATTGCCATTTTGCGGGATGGTAAGGAATCTCCCATCAGCCGGATGAACATCAGAACCGGAGATGAACTGGAACGGCTGTGTGAATCCATGAAGAAAATGGAGCATGATATCATTGCGTCCAGTTCCCAGCTGGCTATTGCCGATTGGAACAGCAATCATGACAGCATGACGCAGCTCTACAACAAGAGACACTACAAAGAACAGTTAAAAGAACTGCAGAATGACTGTACCATCGGTGTAATTTATTTCGACATTGACAATTTGAAACGCATGAATGATACCTTCGGACATGAAAAAGGTGATGCTGTGATCCTGAAAGCAGCGGAATTTATCCGGAGGTATCTCACGGAGCAAGCAAGAGGATTCCGTATTGGCGGAGATGAATTTGTAATGCTGATCAGAGATTGTACGGAAGAAAAAGTACAGGAACTGGTAAGTACCATGCGTGGAGATGAGAAAGGAAATTTATCGGATGTAACAGCAGAGTTTTACTGCCGTCTTGCAATCGGCGGAGCCTTTCGCAAGACAGCAGAAACTCTGGAAGAAACTATAAAACGGGCAGATGATGAAATGTACAAGAATAAACATTCCGTGAGAAAAGCCTGAAATTTTAGGCTTTATTGAATAGTCAGCCGGAAGCTAGCATCGTTGCCCTTCAGCCGGATCCGGTACAGATCATGATCCCATGCCGTTTTCAGGCGTGCGTCCGTGATCGGTAAAGTTTCTATGGCAAGCAGATCAGCCCCTTCGAAGGAGGCAGATGCTTCTCCGATGGAGAGTTTACCGTCAGAAAGAATAACAGGTTTTTCATAAGTAATAAAATTAAGAATAACATCTTGTGCATTTGTATGGTCTTCCAATACGACAGTGTTGGAAGACTTTTTTAATGTCACCCTGCGGACATAAGTCAGATCCGGCACAATAGCCTGTGCGGCAGGATAGGCGGCAGCCAGTTCCATGGAAATAGAAGGTTCGGCTCCGGTCAGAACTGTCATCACATTTTCCGCACGGTATTCCACACCGTCCTTCTGATCCGTACCGCAGATTGTAGGCAGGTTGTGATACCCTGACTGCATGGTCCAGATCTCGTAACGTCTGGGAGAGAAGGTCTTCCGGGTGTAGGTCTCCACACCGATATCCGCCAGAACGGGCAGTCCATTTTTGTATAAGGTGATGCTGCCGGTATCATTGTGGTTGTGACTGTCGGCATTGTCTCCGGCTTTGACTGCCAGATCCAGAGTATCGGAATGCACGAGGAACAGTCCTACGCTGGGATAATAGACATCCCGGTGGGAAAGTGTTCCGGAAGTATTCTGCTGCATCAGTTCTTCATAATGAAATACGGTCTGCATGCGATAGAACAGATTCCCACCGTTCACTTCATCTGTGACAAGCTGTCCCTGACCCGCCTGGAAATCTTTTGCGGCGAACAGGCAGAGATCCTCCTGCCCGGTGGCTTTGCCGAAGAGATATTCCCGTACTCCGGCACGGCCGGCTATAGGAGAGCAGTCAGCAAAATTAAAATAGTATTTATCATTCACATGCACGTTCAGAATATAGGATGCAATATTTTTCACCTTATCCCACCGGAACAGAGTGTCGAAATGACCGTCGGTAACCGTGTTCAGCACAGTCATGGCACCGTATAGACATAGTCCCGCATGGCGATAATATTGGGCACCCTCCTCGCAACAGCCGTCATTGCCGTAATCCTTGAGAAAATAATCACAGCTTTCAGCGGCCTTATGCAGAATCGCCTGTAATGTGACAACTGTGTCAGACGTATTCTCTGGCAGGAACAACGGAGCATTTCCGCAGAATGTGCGCACCGGAGAGGACAACCGAGAGGACATTTCCACACTCCAGGGCATCAGGAACGTGGTCAGCAGTACATTCTGTGTACACCATACGGTCCAGTTGCACATAGGCTCATCGTCATGTCCCATCCACCAGAAATGTGCGGTCAGGTAGGGCAGCAGGATCCGGCGCTTCAGATTGTCCTCGATGCAGGTCAGGATAAAAGGGCTGACCGCATTCAAATCGTCTTCCAGCAGATAAGCCGCACAGGCCAGCAAAGCTCCGGTCTCGCAGGCGAACAGATCCATGACGGGCCTGGTCACATCCGGCAGGATCAACTGCGGGGTATCGCGGATATAGGAGTTATGCGCGGGAAGCTGCCAGGCAGTCTCTTCGCAGATAGAATAAATACCGTTGAGAATATCATCCAGAAAACGTCCCTGATGTTCTACACATTCTGCCTGGATCAGATCATTTAAGGCATTACGTTTGGCAAAATAGAGGGCTTCAAAAGCAGCCCGGTCACCGTCTCTTTTAAAACGCATGTAATCTGTGGCACGTATCACCGGGAATTCATATCCCAGCTTTGCCTCACCGGCCTGAATCAGAAGTTCCTTCAATGCTGCCGGGAGTCCTTCATAAGCCTTTCGGTCCACAGCCTTCGGAAATGGGTGAAAAGGGTGGCTGTTTCCGTGGAATGCATTTGCTGTCTCCAAAAAACGCTTTTCTATACTTATCGGTTGTGAATTCATTTCTCTGATCCTGCCTTTCCATATTCATAATTCCCAATAAGAGACAAACCGTAATAGCAGTTAACTGAACTTATTGTTGACGTATTCCGTGGGGGAGACACCCTCCACCCGTTTAAATACCTTGCTGAAATAGAAGGCACTCTCGAAGCCCAGAGCCTCTGCGGCCTCGTAGACCTTCATATTTTCTTCTTCCAGCAGCCGTTTGGCTTCCGTGATCTTGCAGATGTTGATATATTCACTGAAGCCGGTATCGTTGTATTTGCTGAACAGCTGGCTTAAGTAATTCGGGCTGATGCCGAATACCGCTGCTACTTCATTCAGGGACAACCGCTCGCTAACATGTTCATTAATATATTTCCGGACGTTAGTTACGATGTGGTTTTTATAATCCTTTCGACGGGATTGGAACAATTCGCACAGCTGTCCGCAGAAGAATTGCAGCCACTGGATCACGTGATCCACATTGGACTGCTTATAGAGGGAACGGTAGCCATCCGGATCGTCTGCAAAAAATCCGGATACGATAGATTCGCCATCCTGCAGCAGGGAAATCGACAGATAGAGAATATTGCTGGCAGCGTCCAGAGCCTGCACATAGTGCCCAGGGTGATCCCGGAACAGATCGCAGAGGGACTGAATTGTAGTCTGCAGAATATCCGGATCATACTCTTCAAAGGCTCTGGTGAGATCATTTTTAAACAGGCTGATGTTAAAAGAATTCTTGGCGTTTTCCTGCGAATGATCGGTATCGAAAGCTATAATTGCGTCCTTGGATTCCGTATTTCGGAAGATCTGTCTCGCGTACTGGTAGGAGTCACAGATGGTAGCGGGAGTCTGAACCGGGATGCCGATGCCGCAACGCAGTGTTACATTATAGTAATTCTGCAGTGTTCCGCTGATGCTTTGCAGAATGTCTGTCAGACTTTCCACATAATCATCGGTATCGGAGGAATCCGCAAAGCAGAAAATCAGTGCAAAATGGCGCAGATCCAGAGACAACGCATAAAGAGGCAGATATTTAGCCCCCAGTTCCCGTATCATCTGTAACGAACTGGTGAACAGAGGCATCTGTTTTTCGGCAGACATCTGGTCGGCCTGAGGGCTGATGATCTCTCCGTAACAGCACACATAAGCACCGTAATCGAAATTCAGATTCAGATCTCTGCTCTGCAGACGGAACTGTTCTTCGGACTCGAACAGGTCATGCAGGAGACTGATCAGGAATTTGTCGTAAAAAGGATGAATATTTACGGCGGACAGCTGCTTTTTACGAGATTGGGAAATCTGTGTGAGCACCCGGCCTATGGCATTTTTCAGTACTTCCGGTGTCAGTTCCAGTTTGACCAGATAATCGGATACCTGATAAGACAAGGCATCCCTTGCCATCTGGAAATCCTCATAGCTGGTAAGAATGATAAAATAAGGGCAGTTATCCCCATAGCGTTCTCTGCATGTTTTCGCAAGCTCCAGACCGTTCATGACCGGCATTTTAATGTCCGTGATCACGATGTCAGTAGATTTTTCTTCAATAATCTTCAGCGCCGCCTGACCGTTCATGGCAGTTCCACAGATCTCGATATTCATTTCGTTCCAGTTCAGCATGGAACGGATTCCAGCCTGAACCAGAGGTTCGTCATCCACAATTAAAAGCTGATACATAGTAACTCCGTTCTGGACAGCTTCCTGTCCGGATTAAGTGTTTTCAGATGAAATAGTTTCGGATGAAACAGTTTCATTGTTATGCAGAGGAATATTCGGTATGTGTATGGACATCGTCGTATATTCCCCTTCTTTGCTTTCTATGGTAATGCCATATTCTGCACCAAATTGGTATTGTAAGCGTTTATGCACATTGCTGACACCGATTTCCCGGAAGAAATCCGCGGAACTGTCGTCGTTGGAGCGTAATACCTGTGCAGCTTTATCCGCTGTCATGCCTACACCGTCATCTGTGACATCAATACGGATCTTTTCGGTGTTGTCCGATGTCTCATAGCCGACATGTATCCGGATGTGTCCGGCACAGCCCTTCGGTTCGATACCGTGGAAAATTGCGTTTTCCACCAGAGGCTGCAATGTAAACTTGATAATCTCACTGTTGTACAGAGATTCATTATCCACCTGAATGTCCATGGTAATGGTGCCGCCGTAGCGGTAGCTCTGAATGGTGAAATAGTTCTCCAACAGAGATAATTCTTCCCGGATATCGATCAACAGGCTGGTGCCTTTGGAAATACTTTTTAACAGACGGGACAGGGAGGTGGTCTCGGAGATACCGGTTGCCCCCTGTATGGTTGCCATCCATTTGATAGAGTTCAGTGTATTATACAGGAAATGAGGATTGATCTGGCTTTGTAGCATCTTGTATTCCAGATCCTGTTTCTGTTTCTCATCTTCCAGTCGTTTCTCCATAAGTTCCGATACATTTTCCGACAGATCATTGATTCCCCGTCCGATATCCCCCAGTTCGTGATCCCATTCCACGCTGGGATCTCTGGAGAAGTCTCCGCCGGCGATGCGTACCATCCGTGTCTGCAGCCTGGATACAGGTACCGTGATCATACGATTCATCAACAGCATCAGAACGACACCGATAGACAAAATGCCGATCAGGATGCAGGCAAGGATTCCCATGAACAAAACCGCCTGATTGGTCCGCTCCGCATGTGAAATACTCTGACTTAAGTAGCAGTCCGGCATATTTAACGGAGTGGTGACCAGAATCTGTTCTCCCATGGTAGCACTGTGGATTTTGGAAATCTGTGTGGTGCCCGTGAGAGAATATGTGCTCAGGTCATCAAGAATACTATATTCGGGCGTAAATTCCTGCAAGCCTCCGTTTTCATAAATATAGGTATGTCCTGCAATGGACAGATAGAGAAAGCTGTCTGACGGACAACTGTAATCCTTCAAAGGTATGGTGAACAGATCTGCGGATATTTCGATGAACAGATATCCTGCCTGCCTGTTATTGTATTGGTAGGTAATGGGACGGATCACAGGTAATACTTTACGTCCCGCACGGTGAAAAGGATCGGATACAATACCGGGCGAAAAATCATAATCATCGGCAGTCAGTAATTCTTCATAATAAGGAAGCTCCGGAATCAGCGTTGCAAGATCTGCGGTAGAAGAGTACGTTGCGGTTACCACCTGCAGATAATGCTCCTGTGAGACAATGGCAATTCTGGGCATATAATTATAAGAAGAATTCCGGCTGCATTCCTCGTAGAAGGAATCATAAGTGGATACGGACAGGACAGAGCCGGGATTGGGGTTATGTTCAATATAATTGGCAATATTGGAATCTGTCTGGCAATATCTGACCAACCGGTAGACTTCATCCATACTGTTGTCCATAGACTCCGACAACAGGCGCAGGCTGGTCTCCGTGGACTGGATCAGGGTGTTCTGCAGATAGTGCCGGAATATGTAATAACTGAACAGGCTGATCAACAGACACATTCCCAAAATGGCGCTCAGAGTGAAGAGCAATATGCGATTTCGTATGCTTTTTGAGTGATAAACAGTCTTTTTCATGCTTTCAGTATAACATAACGAAAGAAAAACGGTAGTTGAAAAAGCAAGATGCTAAAAAAAGTGCATATTAAAATAAAAAAATACATCCTAAGAAAGTACTTTCAGAAAAAATGTAAACAAATTATAAAAAATTGTGAATACTATTATAAATTTTTCCATGTTATGTCCCGGTCTTTTTCGTTATACTTTAGTTACAGTCAAGGAACCGGTAACAACGGATCCGTAACAGACGTAACATAGTATCGAATTAACAGGAGGGTTTACATGAAAAAGAAAGTATTAAGTTTAGTACTGACAGCAGCAATGATGACTACCATGCTTGCAGGCTGCGGCAGCTCCGA
>ENA-OPLX01001110-OPLX01001110.1-human-gut-metagenome-genome-assembly--contig:-NODE-1110-length-10183-cov-2.887638_pt1 | contig 10183 bp, 13 predicted proteins | sample MGYA00241447_ERZ501726 | MGnify/ENA primary metagenome ERZ501726 (study PRJEB25962, sample SAMEA2042617) | human gut metagenome | biome: human gut; feature: human-associated habitat; material: faeces...
GGTTTTATTTAAACCGCCTCTGAAAGTAAAATGTATATTTTTGAGTCTTACTTTATACTCTAACTTCTTCTTTAAAATAATCGACCACAGTGTCCATAACATTATCAAAGAAGAAATCCAATTCTTGTGATAATGACATTTCTAAGTTGTTTGATTGTGCTTCTGTGTTGAATCTTGATAACATTTCATTTTCGATACGCATATACTATTAATCCTTTCCTAACTATCGGAGTGTTTTGCTTACAATTTTTATATCGGCATTTTTTTATGAAACTTTAGAGTTCATTTGAATATTGTTACAAATGTTTACACTCAAGCATCAAAATATACGTCCATACAGTGTTTTTAATGCCTGTTACAATATTGTCAAGGATACTTGTAAAAATATGCTTTTTGTATTAGAATTACCTTGTAAAAAAGACTATTTAAGGGGTGTATAAATGAAATTTGTTGCAAATAAAGACGACTTACTAAACGGGATTAAAATTGTAGAAAGAGCAACAGTTGTTAAGGGTTTGCAGCCGGTTCTCGCCAATGTTTTGATAGAAACCGCAGGTACAAATCAAATTAAACTTACTGCAACTGATTTCGACTTGTCTATTATTACACTTATTAATGCTAATGTTGAAACCGAAGGTAAATTCACACTTCCTGCAAAGAAGCTTGTAGAAATTCTTTCAAGACTGAATGATGAACTTATAAACCTTGAATTAAACGGCTCAACTGCAACAATTACAAGTAAAAAATCCAAATTCGATATTATTGGTATTTCAGCAAATGAATTTCCTCAAGTAGAAGAAAACATTGCAGAAACAGACTGTATGGAAATTGAAACACGACCTTTCACAAAAGCTATAAGAGAAGTTGTTTCAGCTGCAGCAGGGTATGAAACAAATAACCTGCTCTCAGGCGTTGTATGCGAAGTTAACCAGAATATTCTGGAAATGGCTGCTACTGACGGTAACAGACTTGCAAGAGTTAGAGAAGTTGTAAAGAATAGCTCAAGCGATGCGGAAAAACCTTTTGAAATGCTTATCTCATCAAAGGTTTTATCTGAGCTTTCAAAGATTTCACTTCTTGCAGAATCTGATACAATAAAAATCTGCAAAGAAATGAAAAAAATCGTAATAACAATTGATAAGACTAAGATTGTTACAAGGTTAATGCAGGGTCAGTTCCCTAAATACAACCAGCTTATTCCGCAAACATTCCCTAAAGAAGCTGTTGTTAATAAAAGTGACTTAATAGCAGCACTCGAAAGAGTTGCAGTTATGGTTAACGAGAAGAATAGTATTGTAAAATTTGAATTTGCAGACAATACTCTAAAACTCTCCGGAGATTCCCCTGATGCAGGTAACTCGCAGGACGAAATTGATATTAAATATATGAGTGAACCGCTTGTTATCGCATTTAACTACAAATTTATTCTTGAATTTTTGAAAATAGCAGAATCCGAAGAAATCTATGTTAAACTCAACAGCAATCTGTCTGCTACAGTCTTTGCGCCGGTTTCTGATGAAGATTACCTGTATCTGGTAATGCCGGTACAGTTGAGAGGATAATAAAAACAGGCGGAATGAAACCCGCCAGAAGGGTACTCAAGGCAGAATTCAAGCGGTGAATATGACAGAAAAGAGTGCCGGTAGGGGAAAAAACAGGTTAGTAGATTGGCGGGATGCACTCCGCCAGAAGGGTGTAAAATGAAAGGGAAAGCTTTTAAGTTCGGTGATAATATTTCAACAGACCATATCGCACCGGGACGTTTGTTCCACCTGCGTTCTGATTTACAAGAATTTGCAAAACATGTGCTTGAAGATGCTGATGAAAATTTTGCAAAGAATATGAATAAAGGAGATTTCGTTGTTGCCGGAAATAACTTCGGTCTTGGCTCTTCCAGAGAACATGCACCGCAAATTATAAAAATTGCCGGCGTTGGAGCTGTTATTGCCAAGTCTTTTGCAAGAATTTTTTACCGCAATGCCATTAACATAGGACTTCTCGCTATAGAATGCGACACTGATGGAATTGATGCCGGAGATGAACTAGATCTGGATATAAAAGCAGGAACTCTCAAAAATCTGACAAAAGGCACAATAACTGCTATTGAACCGCTTCCTGACGTTATGATTAAGCTTCTTAGAGATGGAGGTTTGATTGAACACATAAAAAAACACGGCGATTTAGTTTTAGGATAAAAAGAAAGGTATAAAATGGCTGATAATAAAGAAATTATAAAATGCCCTGCTTGCGGCGAAGATATGGTAAAAGTTTTAATACCTGATTTAAATATTTATGTTGATATTTGTTTAAATGGGTGCGGCGGAATGCTTTTTGACAATAGAGAACTGGAAAAATTTGACGAACCGCATGAAAATATTGATGATATTTTAACTGCAATCAAAGAAAAAAGTTTCAAAGAAGTTGATATCAAAAAGACCAGAATTTGTCCTCTATGCGATATTCCTATGGTTAAATTAGGTGAACAAACTGATGTTGAGATTGATGTCTGCAATATGTGCGGTGCAAAATTTCTTGATAATGGAGAATTACAGAAACTAAGAGCTCTTGCTTCCAAACAGCCGAATGACAATATTATATGGGAAGAATATATGCCAATGCAGATTAAGCAATCTTTAGGTGTACGTGCTGCAACGTGGATTGCAACTAATATAATAAAATCTTAAAAAGGGGCGGTTATTCAAACCCGCCCCTTACTAACTTTATTTGTCCCTTACATATATCTTAAATTGATATACAGCGAACTAATTATTAGTGATATTGCAACCACAATAACCCCGTATTTCATAAATCTAAGAAAGAACATTGGATGTCCTTCTTTTGCCGCTGATTCAGAAACGATTACGTTTGCGGCAGCACCAATCATAGTCATGTTACCACCCAGACATGCTCCGAGAGATAAACACCACCAGAGCGGAGTTGTGTAATCTGCCCCCATTGTTTTTTGAATCTCAACAAGCATAGGGGACATTGTTGCTGTGTAAGGAATATTATCAATAATACCGGATATTATTCCTGAAGCCCATAGGATAAGCATAGAAGCAGCTTCCTGAGAGCCCTGTGTAACACGCAGAATCCATTCTGCCATAAGCTTAATACCACCAGAAGCTTCAACACCGCCGATTATGATAAACAAACCGATAAAGAAGAATATTGTATTCCATTCAACATCTCTTAAAATATCAGTAGGTTTTTCAAATAGAAGCAGGAAGCTTGCGCCAAGCATAGCTGCAACACAGGTTTCAATATGTGTAATATCATGAGTAACAAAACCAAGAATTACAAGAGCAAGAACAATCATTGAACGAACCATCAAAGGAACATCTGTAATTGTATGAGTATTATCAATATTTGCAGCTTCTTTCATTTTTTCTGCAGTAGTTGCTAATTTTTTTCTAAAGAAAAGTACCATAACAGCTAAAACTGCAATCAGAATAACAGCAACAACAAGTGTAAGGTTATTAACGAAGTCCATAAATGAGAAGCCAGCTGCGCTTCCTATAATAATATTTGGCGGGTCACCAATCAATGTTGCTGTACCGCCGATGTTTGAAGCGAATACTTCGGTCAACAGGTAAGGAATCGGGTCAATTTCTAATTTTCTTGCGATTGCAAAAGTTATCGGCATAATCAGAATAACTGTTGTTACGTTGTCTAAAAAGGCACTTACTACAGCAGTGAAAATACCCAGTGCAATTAAAATTAATACCGGATGACCTTTTGTCATTTTTAATAGTTCATTTGCCAGATAAGAAAATACTCCGCTTCGTGTTGTAATGTTAACTATAATCATCATAGACACAAGCAGGAATATTACGTTAAAGTCGATGTATTGAACAAAATAAGTAGGGTTAAGTACCCCGTCCAATACTCTTGTCTGGCTAACAAGTCCGAGGAAAATTGTAATACCTGCACCAAGAAGTGCAATAGTAACTTTCGGGATTTTTTCAGTAGCGATAAAGATATACGCTAAGATAAGTAATCCCGCAGATATCAGCACATTGTGCGCTGATACAAAACTGTGAATTAATTCCATATCTTTCTCCTTTTTTTTATACTAATCAACAATATACACCTGAAGGAGGTGCATTCGCGTTGATTTCCGTCTTAAATAAAAGAGCTATTATATATGTATTAAAAATATTTTGTTCTGTATCAACAAATAATAAATTATTACTGAATGCCGGCACTTTTCCACAGTGTAATCCGGAAGAAATGCCATTATCAGAATTAGTGGACGGCAATATAAAATATTCTTCTTTATCGGCACTTACATAAATATCCGGATAAGACATTTGAGGCTGTGCTGAAACACTATTTTGAGAGTATGAAGTATCAGCACTTATATAATTTGTAAGTGAAAATACTAAAAATAAAAAACAAAAAAATATTTTAGCCAGTACTCTCATACAAGAATTCTATCACAAATGGATAAGGATATGGTATTATTAATTTTCATATAGAATATATAATAAGCCAATCGGAGTACTATTAGTGAAATTAATTATTAAATCTATATAGTAATAATCTGAATAACAAGAATATTTCTTTTTAACATACTTCAAGGTATTTGTCTTTATTAATGGGTTATCTAGTTTAAGGTCGTTGTGAAGAGCATTAATAAATTTTTGTGAATTCTTATCATTTTTAATAATTTCACATTTTTGTTCAATAATTTTGTAGTCATTATAAAGAACATCTGCTAAAAAAGTAGCAATAAGATTGGTGATTGCCTCGGGAATTATTAATAATGAAGCAAAGAGAACATCATCAATATTCTTTTTAAATAATTCCTCCTCTTTGTGCTTTTTTATAACATAAGACTTATAATCTGGAGACAGGTCAAAATCAGATAAATGTTTTTTTAATAAACCTTCAATAGAAAAATTATCACAAATAAACATTAATTTATTAAGGCATAATAGCTCATCTACTGTTAGCTTCTCTGCCATATCTTCTGAAATAACCTTATTAAGCAGAGCCTTTGCAATAATATTATCTTTTCCATACAAATCCATATACATAACCTTCAATTTAGTTAGTAATTTACTATCTCAATTTATAGTAAATCAAAAAGCTTTTCATTACTATAGGCTAAGTGGATTATTTTTCGTTTAACGTTTTGTGTTTTTCATTTAACGTTGTGGATAATATAAAAATAATAAAATACACTGAAACAGTGAATATTATAAAAAGATTTGGTAGAAATATAAGAATTCATCGAGAAGCGGCTAATTTAACACAGGAACAACTAGCTGAAAAATTAGATATCAGTTGCGGGAGTTTAAGCCGTATTGAATCTGGACGTCAGTTTGTTACTAGAACAACTCTTGAAAATTTATCCAAAGTATTAAAAGTACCTATTAGTGATTTATTCCTTTATTCAACACATTCTGCAACAATTAATGAGAACAAAATTGAGTTACTGCAATATATAGAAGTAATGAATGATATTGAGATAGAATTCTTCTTAAACCAGATAAAGGTTTATTATGAATTCAAAGAAAGACTTTAAACTTATTTAATCTTCGTTAAGCATGTTAATAAATTTAAAAACGAGCTTTCTTTTTTCATAGTCTAACTGCTCTAAAAGCTCAACTGTATAATTAAAAACCTCTGTATCTTTTACTGTTACAGTTTCTTCATCATAGCAAAAGAGTTTTACAATAGGCACATTCAAAGTTTCTATGATTTTCATAAGTATGGGATAGGAAGGAAACGTAATACCACGCTCTATACTCGAAAGTGTCTGAAAAGTAATATCAGCCTTTTCAGCAAACTTCATCTGGCTTAACCCCATTGTCTTACGATATTGACGCACCCTTTTGCCAAACTCTTTTTTTAAATCAATCATATTAAAACAATAAGTTAATTTAAAAAATGTCTCAATCAAACAGGTTAGTAATTTCTATGTACAATTGATATTATTCCAATTCTGAAGTGCAGTTAGGACATCTTGTTGCCTTTAGCGGAATACAGGAATAGCAGTAAGGGCACTCTTTTGTTGTAACCTCTTTTTCCTCTTCCTCTTTTTTGCAGACCGAAGCTCTAAGCGTGTTAATTGATTTGATGATAAGAAAAACTGCACAGGCAACAATCAGGAAGCTTATCACATTATTCAAAAACGCCCCGTAATTAATTGTCACCGCTCCTGCTGCTTTTGCTGCATCAAGCGAAGAATAATGAGTTCCATATGGATAGATTTGCAAATACAGATTAGAAAAATCAACCTTGCCGAGGATTAAACCTATTGGCGGCATGATTATATCTTTTACAAGAGAGTCCACAATCTTGCCGAAAGATGCACCTATAATTATACCCACAGCCATGTCGAGAACATTACCGCGCAAAATAAACTCTCTTAACTCTTTACCCAGATTTTTAAACATAAAAACTCCTTTTTAATATAATAGCGGAAACACTTTTCGTATTTCCGCCATCATTCCTATTCTTTCATCAATGTAGTTATTCCTTTGTGAATTCAGCATCAATAACATCATCGTCTTTTTTATCTTCAGATGCTGCACCTTGAGAATTTGCTTCACTTTGAGCATCGCCGCCTTCTTTTTGAACAGCTTCGTAAGCCTTTTGTGAAATTGCAAACATTGTCTGCTGAAGTTCTTCGGACAATTTCTTTAATTCATCAGAAGATTTGTTTTCATCCAGAGCCTTCTGTAAAGCTTCTCTGTGTTCTGTTAATTTCTTAACATCTTCTTCAGAAATTTTGCCTTCAAAATCTTTTACTATTCTTTCAGAAGAAGAAATCAATGAGTTTGCATTGTTCTTAATTTCAGCTTCTTCTTTTTTCTTCTTATCTTCAGATGCGTTAGCTTCTGCTTCCTTAACCATTTTGTCAATATCAGCTTCTGAAAGGTTAGAAGAGTTTGTAATAGTAATCTTTTGTTCCTTGTTTGTAGCTTTATCCTTAGCAGAAACATTAACAATACCGTTAGCATCGATATCAAATGTAACTTCGATTTGCGGAACACCTCTCATTGCAGGCGCAATACCTTCAAGTCTGAACATACCTAAAGACTTGTTGTCAGAAGCCATTGGTCTTTCACCTTGAAGAACATTAATATCAACAGCTGTCTGATTGTTTTCTGCAGTTGAGAATACCTGAGACTTACTTACAGGGATTGTAGTGTTTCTAGGAACTAAAGCTGTCATAACACCGCCCAGAGTTTCAATACCAAGTGTAAGCGGAGTTACGTCGAGAAGAACGATATCTTTAACTTCACCAGCAAGTACACCTGCCTGAATTGCCGCACCAACAGCAACAACTTCATCAGGGTTAACTGACTGGTTAGGTTCTTTACCTGTGTATTCTTTTACTAACTGCTGAACAGCAGGAATACGTGTAGAACCGCCGACAAGAACTACTTCGTTAATATCATTTTTACTCAAGCCGGCATCTGATAGAGCTTGTTCAACAGGTTTTTTACATCTTTCTAACAGGTCATGAGAAAGCTCTTCAAACTTGGCTCTTGTTAAAGATAATTCCAAGTGTTTAGGACCGTTAGCATCTGCTGTAATATACGGAAGGTTAATAGTTGTTTCAACTACTGATGATAATTCACATTTAGCTTTTTCAGCAGCTTCCTTAATACGCTGCATAGCCTGCTTATCATTAGTTAAGTCCATGCCTTCCTGTTTTTTGAATTCTGCACAAATCCAATCAATAATCTTTTTATCAAAGTCGTCGCCGCCTAAGTGAGTATCACCGGAAGTTGAAAGAACTTCGTGAACACCATCACCGATTTCAAGTATAGATACATCAAAAGTACCGCCGCCTAAGTCAAATACAAGAACTTTTTCTGATTTATCTTTTTCCAAACCGTAAGCAAGAGCCGCAGCAGTTGGTTCGTTTACGATACGAAGAACATCTAAGCCTGCGATTTTACCGGCATCTTTTGTTGCCTGTCTTTGAGCGTCGTTAAAGTAAGCTGGAACTGTGATTACAGCTGATGTAACTTTTTCTCCTAAATATGCGCTTGCATCATCTGCTAATTTTCTTAAAATCATTGCAGAAATTTCTTGCGGAGTGTAGTCTTTTCCGTCAATATTCTTTTTGTAATCTTCGCCCATATGTCTTTTGATTGAAGCAATAGTTTTATCAGGGTTCAAAATAGCCTGTCTTTTTGCTAATTGACCGACTAATCTTTCACCTGTTTTTGAAAAACCAACGATAGAAGGAGTTGTTCTCATACCTTCTGCGTTTGCTATAACGGTTGGCTTACCGCCTTCCATAACGGCTACAACCGAGTTAGTTGTACCTAAGTCAATACCAATTGTCTTTGCCATAATTTATATCTCCTATAAAATTTTTCTTTCTACATTATTATTAAATCACTGTTTTTGACAAAACCTTAAAAAATAAACAATTTTTTAATATTTCAACCTGAAAGCTTGAATTTTTGATTTGTTTCTGGTTGAATAAAGAAAGATTGACAATTAAATATGCCGATGTGATGGAATTGGTAGACGTGCCAGACTCAAAATCTGGTGTAGGCAACTACGTGCCGGTTCGACCCCGGCCATCGGCATTTTTTACAACATTTACACTGGCGAGATATATATGAGAATACAAGCTGTTACACCAATAGTTAATTTCCGTGCGCAAAACTCCAGACGCACTATACAAAATAATAAATCAGTAACACCCGTTCGTGATGGTCTAAACACTGCAGGTGCCTGGTTTGGCTTTGGAGTCGGACTTGATTTACTTTCAAGAAAAATTCAATTTTCTAAATCTCCATTCAAAAACTCCATTGCTCTGAACGGCTTAATCAGCGCAGGAGCAGGAACTTTTGCATTTATGCAAGATAGAAACAAAAAATCTAACGCGGAATAACATAACCCCAAATAGGCTTACAATCATTTCCGATAAGTGTGATATAAGAAATTCTTTGCTTTTTGCATTTCGGAATTTTCATATAACCGTAGCCATATACAATAGAAGAAATATAATAATCTCCGACTTTTTGCTCATATTTATCAATAAATTCTTTTTTAGAAACAATCTTAGGGCTATTTTTCAAGAGAGCAAGTAATATTTTTCCTTCGTTCGGTGGCATAAGGTAAGAGCTATTCCCTACATAAATTGTAAAGGTATTCGGGTCAAGTAAAAAACCACCTCCATCAAGTAACCCTTGCTGTACCTGTTCTTCTTTACGTCGAAGAAGATTTTTAATTCGGGCAAGTAAACGTGACATATTACAAGGTTTTGTTAAATAGTCATCAGCCCCCAAGTCTAATGCGTGCAGTTCGTCCTGCAATTTATCTCTTGCAGTCAATACGAGTACCGTACCAATCTGTTTAGCTTTCAACTCTTTACATATTTCAAAACCCGAACGAAAGGGAAGATTGATGTCAAGCAAAATTAAGTCGGGAAAATATGCTGCTATTTCTGATACTGCGTTTTCAAAATCCGATAATCCAATCGTATCATATCCCGATTTTTCTAATAAGTTCAACAGTTCTTCTCGCATATAAACATCATCTTCAACCACAACTATCTTTGCCAATATGTCCGCCTCCTTTCCCATAATATTTATAAGCCTGTTAAGAATTGGGCTTGTAATTGAGCTTTCCTATTTCACGATTAGCTGTTCGAGCAACAGCCACACCGGAAATTACCATAACAAGAACAACAATAACAGCCATAGCAATTAAAAGAGGATAGGACTGTTCAAGGTGTGCCGCTCCTGAATATAAATATAGCTGCATGGCATATATCCCTACTGCTCCGCTGATACACGCTAATATAAGAGGAAGCAGGAAATACCATAATACTTGTTGGTTGATAGAACGCTTAATTTGTTCACGTCGTGCTCCTAAAATAGAGAGTGTTAGATACCTTGATTTTGTAGTTTGCATTTGCGTCAAGAATTGCAGGGCAAGTAATGCACACGCAATAATCAAAAACATAAATCCCATGTATAGTGTTGTATAACTTCCGGAAATAACATAAAATAATTGTCGCCCAAAATTATTAAGATAGCTTTCGTAATATAGACCAGATGGTTTTAACAAATCACGAGCTTCCATAATCGGTAACATTAAACCTTTTGTTTCAACAAGTTCATTAGGAATACAAAAGTTCCAATAAACCATACAAGTGTCTGAATTTACAAATTCTGAATATATCTCATCTGAAACAATC
>ENA-OPLX01001113-OPLX01001113.1-human-gut-metagenome-genome-assembly--contig:-NODE-1113-length-10161-cov-1.904116_pt1 | contig 10161 bp, 8 predicted proteins | sample MGYA00241447_ERZ501726 | MGnify/ENA primary metagenome ERZ501726 (study PRJEB25962, sample SAMEA2042617) | human gut metagenome | biome: human gut; feature: human-associated habitat; material: faeces...
GGATATCATCCGAGGTCAGTGTAAAATGATGTGGGCATACTTCTGCTGTCACCTTTGTCTTTTCCATCTTCGCATGTTGTACCATTTTTACTGAATCTCTTGTTGAGCAGTGACACAAATGTAATTTTGCACCGGTATCCCTGCTTAACATAATATCTCTTGCTACAATGATATCTTCTACTGAATTGGTGATTCCCTTTAACCCAAGTTCTTTGGAATGCGCATCCTCATTCATAACGCCGCCGTTTACAAGGTTGACGTCCTCACAGTGGGCAAGTACCGGGATATCGAGTTCTGCCGCAATCTCCATCGCCTCACGGTAAAGTTCGGAATTCATAACGGATCTGCCATCTTCCCTGATCGCCGGAATTCCCGCTTCGTACATGCCGCGGATGTCTGCTAATTCTTTTCCCTGCTGTCCTTTTGTGATGGCTCCCACCTGTAAAACATTCACGACACCAACTGTTTTTGCTTTATTTTGCACGTATTTCACAACATCCGGATTATCTACCACCGGCTTTGTGTTCGGCATCGGACAGATCGAGGTTACACCGCCATGTGCTGCTGCTTTTGTTCCGGTTTCAATAGTTTCCTTGTACTCAAAACCCGGTTCTCTTAAATGCACATGAAGATCGATCAGTCCCGGCATTACCAGACATCCCTTCGCATCTATTACTTTGTCGCTTTTATCTTTTATTTTAAGTTTCTCACCGATCTCGGTGATCACGCCATCTTCCAGATAAATATCGCCTTTTTTATCAGTGTCAGTAGCCGCATCTACGATACGTCCTCCCTGAATCAGAATACCCATGCAATTCTCTCCCTTCGTTGTCGTTTGACAATAACTTTCTGATATACATAATACACGAAACTTCTTCTTTTATAAAGCCTTTTTTTACTGATGTGCAGTCTTTTTTGCTTGACAATTCAAAATGCGGGAGATATAATCAGTTCATATCTGGATTATTTAATGTATAGTCACTGGTTTTTAGAGATTATATAACAGTATATAATCTGTAAAATCTGGTGATTTTTTTATTTGCCAGAAACTATATAATTTTTTTATTTTTTATGGAGGTAACAACATGAACAAGGGAACTGTAAAATGGTTCAACGCAGAAAAAGGTTACGGATTTATCACTGGTGAAGACGGTGCAGACGTATTTGTACATTTCTCCGCTATCAATGGTGAAGGATTCAAATCCCTTGAAGAAGGACAGGCTGTAACATACGACTTAACAGAAGGTGCTCGTGGTATGCAGGCTGCAAACGTTACAAAATTATAATTTATAATTTTTGTTAACGCGAGAGGATTGAATTCCGCACTTTTCTATACGGATTAAACCTCAAAAAAATCCCCGGATCATCCGGGGATTTTTTATTGCTTTTCTTCTGTGAATCCATCAGAGATTCAATTTCTATTTAGCATCTGCGCTGTCTGCATCCGTTGTTGAATCTGCTGTTTCTGCAGCTTTATCGTCTGCTACATTTGTATCATCTGCTTCTTCAGATTTATCTGCGGTTTCCGTTTCAGAATCATCTGCGGTTGTGTCTGCTGCATCAGCATCTTCACTGTCTGTATCAGTGGAAGCTGTTGTATCTTCTTCCTCCGCTGTATCTGCATCAGTGCTGTCTGTACCATCGGATGCATCTGTTGACAGATTCGAAATGTAATTGTCAAGTGCAGTAGTATCCATTACTGTATTCTGAACCACATTCTCTTTGGCTCCTGTCACTTTTACATATGCAGAATAACCAATCCATGCAACAATCACAACACAAATGAATGCCCAGGCAAACATTTCCAGTCCAAAAAGTACTTTTTCTTTTCTGTCTGTTTTGTTATGCAGTCCTTTTCTGGCCTTATAAGCATCGACTTTCTTCTGGCTCATGATAGATCTCCTTTGCATCAATATTTCGTATTTTCTGATTATAGCACACTTTACTGCAAAAGAAAACAATTAGTTTATACTGCAACGATCACTCCGCCGTCATTTGCATACATAGAACTTACACCCGCTGTATCAAGGACTACGATCTTTGCAAGTTTCATTCTCTCTTCAAAAGCCTCTTTGAGCACCTGTGCTCTTGCCGGACAATTGCAGTGACTGATGGCAAGAACCTTCTCTGCACTGTCCGGAGTTTTCTCGATTACCTGCTCTACAAGCTTGATCAGAGCACGATTCATGCCTCTTGCCTGATCCAGCTGGCAGATATTTCCATCATCCGTAGAACCCATGACCGGTTTGATTTTCAATGCACTGGCCACTAACGCTTTCACTTTGCTCAGACGGCCGTTCTTTCTCAAAGTATCAAGATTCTCAAGTATAAAAAATGTATGCTGTCCTTCAATATAATGTTCCACAGTTGAAACAACTTCTTCAAAACTCATCCCTGCTTCTTCGCATTCCTGTATCTTCATTCCGATCAGGCTTTCCCCGATGGATGCGGAACGTGAATTAAACACATGTATTTTTTTATCCGGATGGTCTTCCATAATAAGATCTCTGCCAAGCAACGCACTGTTATAGGAACCACTCAGCTCAGAAGACAAAGTCACTGCATAAATATGCTCAGCCTCGCAGTCATATGCTCTCATATATCTCTCAGGTGACGGGCAGGCTGATTTCGGACATTCCGGGCAGGCTGCCACTTTATCAATAAACTCTGCCTGATTAAATGTTTCATCATCTATGATCTGTTCAGCTCCTACCATCAGAGTCAGTGGAATGGATTCAAAACATTCATCTTTCTTCCATTCGTCCAAAAGTTCTCCACAACTATCTATGATAATCTTATATCTCAATTATATCGTCCTCTTTTCCATTATATGTAGTATTCAATACCAGATATATCTTATCACACCGCTTTACGTTTGAAAAGACTTTTTAATAAAAACACTGTTCTTTTTTTCAAAAGTGCTTTATAATAAAAAGACGCTTCCCGCAAAGTGCAGGAAGCGCTGCCTGATCCACAAAATATGTTCAGAAATATGCAGCAATCCAGAAGTATTTTTTTAATTCTGAACAGCTGTAAATCATGTTATCAGAGAGGTGTTGTATGCTTGCTTTAAAAATTACTGATGTAAAAGATTTTATGAATAAACTCCTGATCGGTGAGGTATTTGACCGTTTTTCTCTTGTCGAGGCATCTGTGACAACCTTCAACACTTTTACCATAAACGGAAAACTTCATTACGATTTCTTTGATACTGACACAAAGGCTGCTTTTGAGGAGAATTCCACAGAATATTCCCTCTGGCATGATGTAAAACCTTATTGTTTTTCTATCATACGCGGCAGACGCACACCTTTGAATTTCAGGATTGTATTTGAACTTTCTCATGATCAGACACAGTCGTTGTTAAAAAATGAACAGCATATTGCAGATATTCCTGTGCAAAGCTTTTATCTGAATATCCGGTACAAGAACCAGTCCCTTTTATGTACAACAGGTGTTTCTTATACTTCATTCAGTCCGGATAAACGTCTGGAACATCTCTGGGATGATTCCATGACTGTTTTTCTCTCCAGTCATCACATTCCCTGTGAGAAATTATGAGTAGATTCTGTTATCAGTCTTTATCCGAATAACGCAGATAATAGACCAGAATATCTATAAACTCACTGTTCGTCGGTTTATCTGCCATTGTACACCCTGCCATTTCTTCCAGTGTATCCTTATGATTCATCCAACATAAGTTTACCAGTGTTCTTATGTTGTGTTCTACATTAGACGGCGTTGATTTATATTTTCTTGCAATGACCGGATAAATATCTTTGGTGACTTTTACCGGTCGCTCATAAATTTTCTGTGCCATTTCTACTGCATCCACAACATAATAATATCCTTTATACTTTGATGTTGCACCCAATTTTCTAATAACTCCATAAACTGCACTCATACATCGTTCCTCCTGTAACTTCCATAATCTGTGTTTTTACAGATTTGGATATCTCATTTATTTACACACATTTCTCTATAAGTAAATGAAAGTCACGATATTGGCTGCCCGGAAGCACCATTGCAGTCACTATTCTCTGTAACCCGTTATATTTTCTGCGGATTCGGCATATTCATTAAAATATCGGCAACTTAATAATAGGAATTCATAAGACATTTGTCAATACCAATGTAATTGTTTTCCACAAAAATAAGGAGCAAAAGTTATTCTCCGCTCCTTATTTGATATTCTGCTATTCTGACAGGCGTATCTGTCCTCTCATTGATCTGCCGGCAAATTGCCTGCTTTCTATCTTATTTTGCAATCATCAGCAAAATTTCATTGCTTCTCTGAACAAATCTGGTCATTTCGTCCGGTGAAAGCTGTTTATGGCTCATCATCGCAAGGTCATACAACTGTTCACAGATAAGCGGAGCCTTGTCAGATTCCTGATTCTCTGCCAGATATTTAACCAATGGATGATTCGCATTCAGAACCAGTGTTTCCTGTCCGCCAAACATATTCGGATCCATTCCATACATATTATACATCTTCATCATATCCTGCATACGGCGGCTCTCTTCGGAAAGAGTCATCATTGCTGATACATTTTCATTTTTCAGATTCTCAACATGTACTTCCAGTTTATCTTTATTAAGGCTCTTGCGGAAAAGTTCTGTCAGTGCTTTGACAGTTTCTTCATCGGCAGTACCCTCACCCTTCATTTCTTCGGTCAGATCCGCATCAATACGCTTAAACTGTACTTCCTGATGTTTCTGCTCAAGACTGGAAATAAATGCACTGTCAATATTATGTTTCAGGATAACGGCATCTTTTCCTGCTTCCTTAAACATATTGATATACTGACTCTGCTGAACTTCATCAGTTACATAGAAAATTACTGTCTTCTCAGGTTCTTTCGCTTCCGCATTGTCTTTGTTTTCAGACTCTGCTGTATCTTCTTTCTTTTCTTCTGTCTGAGCCTCAGTTTCTTCTGTTTCTTTTTTATTCTCTTCAATGCAGTCCTTTAATGTGAGATATTTGCCATCAAGATTCTTAAAGAGTACATAATCTCCCATTTTCTCTGCAAACTTAGCATCTTTAATACAGCCATATTTAATAAACGGGCTGATATCATCCCAGTATTTCTCATAAGATTCTCTGTCAGTCTTGCACATTCCGGTAAGCTTATCTGCCACTTTTTTGGAAATGTATTCAGAAATCTTCTGTACAAATCCGTCATTCTGCAATGCACTTCGTGACACGTTCAATGGAAGATCCGGACAATCGATCACACCTTTCAGAAGAAGCAGGAATTCAGGAATTACTTCCTTGATATTATCTGCGATAAATACCTGATTGTTATAAAGTTTGATCGTTCCTTCAATGGAATCATACTCTGTATTGATCTTCGGGAAGTACAGGATACCTTTTAAATTAAACGGATAATCCATATTCAGATGTATCCAGAATAACGGTTCCTTATAATCCATAAATACCTTGCGGTAGAATTCCTTGTATTCATCATCTGTACATTCATTCGGATGCTTCATCCAGAGCGGATTAATATCACTGATGGAAACCGGACGTTTATTGATCTTTACTTTATCCTTTGCAGGAGAAATTTCAACAACTTCCTTTTCACCTTTATCATTTTCTTTTTCTTCTGTCTTTGCTTCCTCATGAATATGTTCAACAACTACATCATCGTCTCTTAACTCAGATTCATCAATTGTCTCATATTCCTGAGGTGCATTTGCTTTGGAAAGGTAAATATGAACCGGCATGAAGGAACAGTATTTCTCAAGAATCTCACGCATACGGTACTCGTTTGCAAATTCCAGGCAGTCTTCATTCAGGAACAGGGTGATTTCTGTACCAATCGTATTCTTGTTACCTTCCTGGATATCATATTCTGTTCCACCATCGCAGGACCAGTGTACAGGCTGTGCACCTTCTGTATAGGAAAGTGTATCAATATGCACTTCATCCGCCACCATAAATGCAGAATAAAATCCAAGTCCAAAATGACCGATCATCTGATCATCTGTAGTTTTGTCTTTATATTTCTCAAGAAACTGAGTTGCACCTGAAAAAGCAATCTGGGTAATGTATTTCTCTACTTCATCAGCAGTCATGCCAATACCATTATCGATGAATTTCAGAGTTTTCTCATCAGGATTAACAATTACCTGAATCTCCGGTTTGTATCCTTCCGGAAAAGTATATTCTCCCATTACTTCCAGTTTTTTCAGTTTAGTGATCGCATCGCATCCGTTGGAGACCAGCTCTCTTACAAAAATATCATGATCGGAATATAACCATTTCTTGATGATTGGGAAAATATTTTCACTGTTAATTGATAAATTTCCATGTTTTACAGCCATGCTGTCCACACTCCTTTTTGTTTTTAATCATTTGCCGCAACTTTATCTGTCAATATACTGCATTCTTATCTGCTCTGCCTCCGAAGCCAAAACTATCCTCTCCTGTTTATCCTTTGAAATAGCTTTTGACTCCTGTAAGTTGCTTCTCTGAAAGATATAGTAATACCATTTATTCCAAAAGTCAAGAAAAAATTAGCACTCACCAAAAATGAGTGCTAATAATTTTATATTTTACATATTCCCCTGTATTTTTTCTTCAGATAACTCTTATTTCTTTCGTCTTTTGTATACCACAACTCCCACAATACATCCTGCTGCAATCGCCAGAATAATCACAAACGGTGTGATATTAGTCGTATCTCCTGTCTTTACCGCTGATTTCGCAGTTGCTCCATTCGGCTGTGGAGTCGGAGTTGCAGTTACAGTCTGCGCCTGTGTAATACTGAAATTCACCTGTTTAGTATCCTGCTCCCCTGTATTCTTCCATTCACTTCCATTATACTTCTGACGGTCAAATGTAACTGTCAATGTGTAGGTTCCGGCCTTCGTAATTCCAAATGCAGCAGTATAAGGTGCACTGCTCCAGCTATTTGTATTGATCACTTTCCAGTTATACGGTACATAGCGGACATCTCCCTTTCCCGGACTTTCATTGTCCATACCCGCTCCGACTGCTGTAAATGTAATCTTTGACTGTGTTGTGTATCCATCTGAACTGATTCCTGTAATCTTATTATCTGTCGGATCTGCAATTTGCGCCTTGCGGGCAGCTTTAACCGTAAACTGAACTTTCACTTCTGCACTGATCTGCTGTTCATTATCAATCACAACTGACTCTGTATAGGAGCCGGCCTTTAAACCCTCCTTCGGGCGGATTTTAAATGTACAGCTCTCCCCCGGTGCAAGCTCTGTGGCTGAAAGTTTCCCGATTTTAAAGTTTTTACCTGACGGTGCATTTAAAGTTACATTTGTATTCCCCTCATTCGTCACTGTAACTTTCTGCGCTTCCGGTGCCTCACTATATCCTTCTTTTGCTTTTCCAAAATTCAGTTCTTCCGGTGTTACGGATAATTTATAAATCTTTTTCACTTCCGAAACAGTCGCAGAAGCTTTGATTGTTGTCAATACATCCTCCTGTCCTTCCGAACTGGTCTGGGCTATCTGAATACTGTCCAGGTAATTGCCGACTTTCAGACCGTTCACCGGTACTGCTGTAAATGCAGCAGAATCTCCCGGCTCCAGCACTGATGCCGAAAGTTCCCCAATATCAAAATACTCTGCATATGGCTGCATCAGCGAAACAGTTGTATTTCCTGTATTGGTAAGTGTAATGGTCGTCGCCTCAGGAGTATCATAACCTTCCTTCAGATCATCATAACTGAAAGATTCCGGATCTGCCTGAACTGCTGTGATCTGTTCCTGTTCTGCCTCTTTTACAGATACTTCCGCAGTTACCTGCGCTGCCACTTCCGAATCCTCTTCACTTTCAAATATCAGGGTATCACTGTAATCACCCTTCGTCAGACCGGTTTTTGGCTGTACCATGAACATAAGAGAATCACCTTTTGCAATCTGTATTCCTGATACAGCTTCACTTCCATCTTCGTTCATCACCTCAAAATAATCTGATTTCGGTATCTTTAAAGTGACAGTTCCATCCCCTGTATTTGTTACAGTTACGGACAGTGTCTCATTGGCCTGTGTATAATTTTCTTCGATATCGCTGAAATTAAGACTTCCTGTATTTACATCAAGAGACTGTGCCTCAAGAGATGCATCTGCATTGTCACCTGCCGATGGAGCCTCGCTGGCATCCGGCGTCTCTGTCGGTTCTGCAGAAGGCTCATCCGAAGGCTTCAGATCTTCGTCATCTGATGAATCATCCTCACCTTCAACTGCAATCTTCGCTTCAAAAGAAACCTCAATACCTTCTTCCGTCCGGTATGTGATCATATCATCATATTCACCCGGTTCCAGCCCTTCCCTCGGCTGTATCCATACGCTTACAGATTCACCTGCACTCAGCGGTTCTGTAATATCCTGAACCATAAAATGTTCCGGACTGATCTCCTGAAAATTCAAGTTCTCATTTCCGGTGTTCGTAATCTGCACATACTGTGCTTCCACATCCTCAAGATCACTCTTTACTGTTCCAAAATCACAAATCTGATCTTCGCTGTCCTCTACAGTGGCAGTCGCTTCGTAAGTCTTTTTATCTTTATCATCTTCACCTGCTGCCTGTCCATCTTTCTCTGATCCATCTGTCTGCACATTTCCGTTCTCATCCACCTGCAGCTGATCTTCTGTATAAATTTTCATCTGGGAATCATCAGTACCTTCTGTTGTTTCCTCCGGCTGACCTTTTGTGTTCTGAGAGTCATCTTCCTGTTCATTCCCTGCATTCTGCTGTACATCTTCTGTTCTATCTGTGTCCTGATTTTCAGAATCCTGACTGCCTTCTGCATTATCTGCTGTTTCTTCCAACTGTGCATTCTCTGTTCCATCTGCCGTTTCTGTCTGCTGTGTATCCTCTGCTTCCTGTTCCACTGCTTTCGCCTCTTCTTCAGTTGCAGCTACCTCTAACGTCTTTGCAGTAAGAGTACCTGTCAGTCCGCTTCCATCTACAGGGGTCAGATCAAGCACCAGTCTGCATCCCAAATCATCCTGAGTGATCGTATAGGTCTTCTCAGTACCTACCTGTGTTAACTCCTTCTCCCCTGTCTGTCTTGACCAGGAAAAAGTGAAATCTTCATCTGTAACCTCTTCCGGTGTAACCTTTGCATAATCTGCACTCACTACTACGCCTACAGCTGCCAGTCCCTTAATCTTAAGCTTACCGCCCAATTCTCCTGACGGAGCTGCCGCAAAAACCATGGATGGAATCATTGAAATAACCATCATCACAGTCATTACAACTGCAAGAAATCTCTTTCTCTCCATCTGTAGTCCTCCTTTTCATTTATAATAAGATTTGTAATTATTCAGCAGCCGCTCTGAAGGTACTGAATAATTACAGTTCTGTGATGCTTCTGTGTCTGTCTGCCCTTTTCATTCCCATCACAGACCACAACATCGTTTTTCTCTGTATAAAAGCATTATAGCATCACATTTTCCGGAAATGTAATCTGTATTTTCTCCCTTAAAACAACTTCAGCCCCTGAGTATCAGAGTTCAATTTTCTCCAATATTCAGGGACCGAACTGTGTTTTACAGTTATTTCTCCGATATATCACGTGATATCCATAATTTGACCGAACAGTTTTTATCCTTCTACTATCAGATATTTTCCATCCGGCAGAGCAAATACTTCACTTGCATCTTCCAGTTCTTCATCTGACATTCCTTCCACATCAGCGCCTGACTCTTCCAGATATTCTCTCACTTCTTCAATAGAATCCACAACCTGCGCCATGCAATCCTCAAGGAATGCTTCCGCTGCTTCATATGATTCTGCTACCGCCTGTGGAAAAAGCTGCTCCTGATTTTCAAGAAACGTATTAATACATTCTTCTGTAAACAATTTAAATAACCTCCTCAATCTTTCCCTTTGCCCGGATCAGCTTCTCAAGGACCGGTTCAACCTGTTTTGTCATATAGGACGTAGCTGCCCGTACCCCCTCCTTGGAATGCTCCATGGCAAAGCCATATTTTACCGCTTTAAGCATCTCTATATCATTATATTCGTCTCCGAACGCAATACATTCTTCCGGCGAAATATGATATCTTTTCTGATATTCTCTGATTCCTTTTGCCTTGTTTGTTCCAAAAGGAATAAAATCGATCCACTCATTTCCCGAAGTGACAACAACACATTCTTTTCCAAATCTGTCC
>ENA-OPLX01001116-OPLX01001116.1-human-gut-metagenome-genome-assembly--contig:-NODE-1116-length-10156-cov-2.452925_pt1 | contig 10156 bp, 9 predicted proteins | sample MGYA00241447_ERZ501726 | MGnify/ENA primary metagenome ERZ501726 (study PRJEB25962, sample SAMEA2042617) | human gut metagenome | biome: human gut; feature: human-associated habitat; material: faeces...
GCTGGAACGGATAGTTACTTCATCTTTTTTCTTTTTCAAATAAGATTCCCTCCTTATTTCAAAATTCATTTAGCGTAAATATGGCACTATAACACCATAGAATTTCTTACTCCAATGAGCATGGAATTTTGCCATCTGAAGCCAGTCTGTTTCATTTTCATCAAGAGGTTCAATGCCACTAAAATCAAATATCTGTCCCAAAACATCAATCCTCCTAACATCTATTCCACTGTCAGAAAATGCCTTTCGTATCGAGTTGCCATATTTGTTGCCAGCTTTCAGCTCTTACTCCAAAATACCTGACATCTAATCTACTCACTCAATTTGCGTTATCTAATCCAAGGCCACAACCTGACACACATTTTTGCAGTAGATATGTTTCCATATAAGAAAACCGAGCTTTCCGCAAGTCTTCTTACGATGATACCAACCTTACAAAAAGCCCGGAAATGCGCTACTTTTCAGCACTTAATTTTATTTTCTTGACAGCAAACATACAGTCTCAACGGTATTACCTTTTTCCCACAAGAGCCGCCTTACCTCTTGACCATCCCGATATATTGGGAAATTAAACTCTATTGACTTCAAAGGCTGCTCTGACTCCCCATTTGGATATATCTGAATTTCTTTTATGAGATAAGTAATAAGGCTTTTCTTTTCCTCGTCACTTATTATATCATAGAGCTTTCCAAAATTCAGCATAAGCTTGTAAATATTGTCCAGAGTGATTGTTTCCATTTCGATAGAACTTTTTCTCAGCTTTGCATCTTCAATCCGTTCTTCCAACTCTACAATCGTATCATACAAGGCATCAAGTCTTAAAGTCATGTCGTGGATTTTCCTTTCTCTGAAACGAGCATCAATAGGCAGATTATCAATCTCTCGTTCCAGACGGGCTTTATTCAAATCTACTTCTTTCAGCTTACTCTCGTAATTGGCAAGTTCCTTATCAATAGCTGTTGTATCGTTCTGTACGCCAATACGCTTTTCAATCTCTTTTGCAAAATACTTATCGCTTACCAATTCCTTAACAGCTTCAATTACAAGTGGCTCAATATCTGTTTTTCTTAGCGATGCTTTATAATCACAATGATGTCCTCGCTCCTGCTTATTTCTACCACAAATATAATAGTAAACCTCTTTGTATGTGCCGTCTTTATTTGTCCAAGCGTGTTTGTTCGTATACATTGAACTTCCACAAAGGGGACACTTTAATATCCCCGTCAAAAGGTGTGACCTATCCTTACCGATTTTGGATGGCTGTTTAATTCCTGTTGCCATACGCTTTGCGTGAACCTTTTGCCACAATTCCTCGCTGATAATTCCTTCATGTTGTCCATCTTCCAGAATGTAATCCTCTGCATGAACCTGCTTATATTCATTTTTTGTACCTTTTACCTTTTCTCGTGTTCTTCTGCCATAAGCAATCTTTCCACAATAAACAGGATTGTCTAATATCAACCGTATAAAATGACTGCTCCAAGTTTCCAATGTGCCGTTCTGACGAGGTATCTTCTTTATACCTTGAAGATTAAGATATTTTGCTACTCCGCCAAGTCCTATATCAGAATTAGCAAATTTATCAAATATAATTCTGATTGCTTCAGCTTCCGTTTCTTCTATCAAGAGCTGATTGTCTTTCAGATAATATCCGTATGGTGCAAATCCACCATTCCACCCACCTTGTCGTGCTTTTTCTCTCCGTCCATTCATTGTCTGTTCAATGATATTTTCTCTTTCTATTTCTGCAACCGCAGACAAAACAGAGATTAAAAGTTTTCCACTTGTCTGTGACGAGTCAATTCCTTCTTCAATACAAATAAGATTTATTCCATAAGATTGTACAAACTCTAATGAATTTAGAATATCCGCTGCATTTCTTCCGAAACGGGAAAGTTTATAAACCAGAATATAGTCTATCTCCAATCCGTTTTTTATATCGGAAAGCATTTTCTTAAATGCAGGGCGTCCTTCAATAGATTTTCCTGATTTACCCGCATCCTCATAGATACCGACAATTTCCATTTCTTCTCGGTCAGCAAATCGTTTTAATCCGTTTTTTTGTCCTTCAAGGCTATATCCGTCTACCTGCATTTCGGTACTTACTCTCGGATACAGGACACATTTCTTTCCTTCTCTGTTCATCGTACCACCTCCATAATTTTATAGGGAAATGTGATATGTAAGGCTGCGTAGCTTACGCAGCACAATCCAATTCTTGCAAAACTGTCTTTCCGTATTTTTCAACTATCTGCACCATAACATTGATAAATGAATTAAATACTTCGTTTTCATCTTTCATCTGTTCATTTTGCAATTCTGGATTTTGGATATAGTTTTCATTTCCCATAATGAGTACCTCCGCTATAAAACAAGCGGCTGTACTCTAAATTATAGAAATACAGCCACCATTTTACCAATGTGCAAATATATCCCTCATACCTGCTTTACACATTTTTTCATATTTTTTTAAGTGCAACACTAATGGCAAGAGCCTTGTTAACTCTTGCCATTATGTTATTGGGCATCATTCCCATATACTGTTTTAACCTCTGCTTATCAATCGTCCGTATCTGCTCAAGCAGGATAACAGAGTCCTTGTCAAGCCCTTCATAATTACTTACTGCGGTATGTGTGGGCAACTTTGCTTTTGTGTGTACTCGGCTCGTAATTGCTGCAATGATTACCGTCGGGCTGTGCTTGTTTCCTATATCATTGGAAATGATAAGTACAGGTCTTGTGCCGCCTTGTTCTGAGCCGATAACGGGATTAAGCTCCGCATAGTAAATGTCGCCACGCTTAATAATTCTTTCCATTGTGTTTGACCTCCCAGATTTATTTAGGCAGGTATGTTCTGCCTATGTAGGCAGCCAAACGCAAGGAAGTATTTAAGGTCGGAAGTATCTTAACAATATCTCTGTTCTTATGACCGCCTTTCGTTTGGCTGATATGATAGAAGCATTTCAACTTGTCCTCGACACCCCGAAATGCTATGGGAAGTCGCCAAACGGTCAGCAGCGAACTGACACCACGGGAGTTCCACCCCAACTGTCGTTCTGACAGAGCCGCCCTCATTGCCTGCGACGGTTTTATCACGCTCGGACTGTGACTGGACGGGAGTATCATTATCCTCTTTGTGGGTTATGGCGAAATCGGGAGCTGCCCGATATTTTGAGTCGGTAAAGATAGGCTCACCACCTTTCAATCGCTCGCTGCCGCTCGGCAGGTCGTGGCGTACCGCTGCACACGCTTATGCTCATCGCAATCACAAAGAGAAAGTATTTGGCGAATGGGTATTCGGTTGTCAAGGAGCTATCCCGTTTTCGCCACACAAAGGAAAACAGGGTAAGAGGTTTTTGTCCTCTCACCCTGTAGCCCGTGGGAAAGTGCTTTTTTGGACACTATCCTAAAAGTTTTTTTATTTTTTCTTTGAGCCTGCTCAACCGCTTATAAACGGTGTACTCTTTCATATCGAGCATCAGAGCAATTTCAGCGATAGAAAATCCCTGTAACTGCAACAGAACTGCCTGCAAAGTAAGCCTGTCCACTTTAATCAAAACTTGGTAGAGCTGCTGATTTTCGATGTTATCCAAAAAGTCCTCAACCGTTTTTATTTCGGGTGGTGTTGTATCCTCTGCGACTTCATCAAGGTATGTACCTGCTTCCTGCATACGCTGATAGTACCGTCTGTCAGAATTAAAAATCGCCCAATCATGAACACGGAGCTGTTCTATAGTGTCTTCGCTAACCCCCAAGCTCCGTAACTGCTTTTCCTCGGCTTCTTTCCAGAGCCGCCATTTCTTTTCTTCTCTGGCTTTGTTGTAAGCCATAATGTATACCTCCAATCTGAATTTTTTTGAGAAATTCAGATTGAGGTGGGCTACGGCACCCAATGCCAGAAGCAGGTTTATCCTGTGTTGCGACAAAAAACGACAAACAAAAAGCCGCAAAGGTACTAAGACCTCTACGGCAACACGCATAATTATCTCTATGATATAGATATGTGACTTCTACTCGAAAAGTAGAAAAGTGCCACGAGCAAGCAAGGCTTTTTTTAATAAGTTATCCTCACTTCTACGTGACACTATGTAAATAACTGCTGCTTCTGATAAGCAGCGTGATGGTCGTGCTTGACCAACACATAAAAATCCCTCCAAACTCGAAAACGGGTTTAGAGGGCAGTAAAATTTAGTCTGGGCGTGACAAAGCCGCCCACCAAAGCACCGTTTTTTTTATTCGGCGGGCTTGTCCTACCTATGGTTATATAAAAACAGAGCCGACAAACTGCGATTACTCACTTGTTCATCGGCTCTGCATCTTATGCGTCTGGCTCTTTGATGACGGTTATTTGTAAATTCTTTACATCAATCAATGTTTCCTGTTTACATTTTGGGCAGTAAAGGGGATAGTTTTTCAAAACTGTGTCCTCTCTGATTTTGTTTCGGGTTTTGTTTCCGCAAAGAGGACATAATAGCCATTCTGTCTGCTTCAAGTTACAACCTACCTTTCAAAATTAAATACATTTACTTACTATCATTCTGCGATAAGCTCCAATAACACGATTTCTGGACGGTTATTAAATCGAATAGGGATTATACTATTGCCAAGTCCTCTGCAAACAATCATATTTGTGTCACCTTTCGTATATAAGCCTGCATCATATTTTGGAAACAAGCCTTGATTTGGAGCAACCAAACCGCCAATAAACGGTAAACGAAACTGACCACCATGTGCGTGACCGCTTAAAACTAAATCGACACCACAATTTACATAGGCTTCAAACAATTCTGGGCGATGTGAAAGCAAAATAGTGTAATTGTCTTTATCTCCGATTAGTCCCCGTAATTTCGTATCAACCATAGCAGGAACTTCTCCAAACATATCCCCTTTAAGCGTAAAGCTTGGGTCGGAAAGTCCGATAAGCGTAATGTCATCTCCATTATATTCTAACTGCATTGCTTTATCTTCAAGGACAACTACACCAGTATTTTCAAGTTCTGCTTTAAGCTCATCATACTGTGACAAACTGGCTTCGTGATTGCCTGTTACATAATATGTATCTGCAATTTGAACAGCTTCTTTTGCAAAATCAAGGGCAACATCAATGTCCGTATGTTCAGCATCAACTAAATCACCCGTTATTACTATTATGTTTGGCTCACATTCTGACAGTATTTGTAACAGTTCTGCATTGTCTTCTCCGAACACTGCATTGTGCAGGTCGGATATTTGAGCTATCCGAAAACCATTAAATGCGGCAGGGATACGATTGCTTGAAACAGTCACCGTACTCAACATCAAAGCTGTATTGCTCCACATAGTCCAAATAATCAAAGCAGCAATCAACGTGCATACAGAAATCAAAGTTTTTTTAGATAATCGTTTTTTCATGGTGTTCTCCATCTTTCCTATATTATGATATAGAGCCAACCTTACAATTAGATGAATTTTGACTTACAAAATAGTAAGCTAAAAGAGGCAGACAATTCCGTTCAAGAATTACCTGCCTGCCCCTCTATGAATGCAATAATATTGAGAACTATTGCACACTAATTATATCTACGATAGATGTTTTCTCCAATTTTTTAATGGGGTTTCTTACTGCCAAAATTACTGCAATGGCAACAACAACAATAATGATACCAAGCTGAACCAGAGGAACACTCCATGCATCGCCCCATTTATAGGTTATAAGTTTGCTAAATAAAATCTTGTTACAGACTATTCCTAAAACGCTACCGCAAATAGTACCTGTGATTGCATAGGTAGATGCTTCGGCAATAATCATTTTAGCCAGTTGCCTGTTACTTAATCCAATCGCTCGAAAAACTCCGTATTGTTTCATTTTTGCCACCACACTCATAGCTATGCTATTTATGATATTGAATAGTGTAATCAATGCAATCAATACCAAAAAGCCATAAATGAAAAGCCCAAAACAATAGTAAGCCCCACGGGTGTTACTATTACCCATTCGCTCATCAGAAAATGTATATTGTGAGCCTACTAAGCGGTGTATTTCATTTACATCATTCTCTGTGGCATTTTGAGATAACTGTATATCAATAATACTATAATCCGTTTCACCCGTCAGTTTTCTAAAGGTATCCTCAGAACAAATGAGCTTGCCAACATCTTGACGATTATTAAATGGGCAGTCAGATAACATACCGACAATCTCCATATCAGCTTGGCTGCCATTCAAATTTAAGGTAATGACATTGCCTACCTCAATGTCGTTTTGTGGCTCAAAAACGATAAGTCCTGTATTACTTTCACTTTGTGCTTTTTCCAAGCTGCCGGACAAAACATAGTCCTTTGCCCAGTCAAACTGCATGTCTTCATATGAAATAAGGTCAACAACTTTTTCCTCGCCATTTACGATTACGGGAACATTGTAAGCAAACATTCGCCCATAAACATTTTTTACGGCGGGATTTTGCTGTAATTCCTCAATAAATTCAGCCTTTACCGAGCAGGTATCTTCTGGACTGATAACAGATATATCGGCAGTCCACGGCTGTAAAGGCGTCAATGTGTGATTCATAAAATCAATAGTTACTGAAAATGCAAGAAAAAGAATAATACTGATTGAAAATGAGCTAATCATTAAAATAAAATTCTTTTTGCTTGCTTTAGCATGATGAATACCAAGAGAAGTGTCTATCTTGAAAAACTTGGTATTCGCCGCTTTTTTTACAGGTTGTAAATCATTTGCATTTCCAGATACCGCTGCCAAAGGAGAAACTTTGGATGCTTTCTTAGCAGGAGAACGGGCAGCAAGGAGAACTGTCAACAAACCAACAACAATACCCGCTATAATACTTGGATAGCTTATACTAAAAGCAGGCATTCCACCAAAATATTGTGGACTAAGCTGCCGCAAAATAAAACACAATACCCAAACCAATACCATACCGCCGATAACACCAAGTGGAATTGCAAAGCGACACCAATTCATAACCTCTTTACGTACTAACTGCATAACCTGTTTAGGTGTTGCCCCTATGCAACGAACCATTCCAAAAAACTCTGTTCGCTGTGCCACATTAGTGTTCATACTACTTGCAATCATTAAAACGCCAGCCATCAAAACGAGGAAAAATAGAATTATTGCAACAGTATACACCTGTGCCATGAATGAATCATCACTCTGCCCCATCAAACCAAGCAATGTTATATTTTCGGTTACTTGTTTATCGGACAATCCGTACTGTTCTTTAATCTCAGCTATCTCTTTTGGAATGTTTCCTTTATTATCAAATAGCACGAAAAACATTGTATACTCAGATGGGTTAACATCTGTTTCATTGGAGTAAATTGTTCGAAAGCCATCTGTTGTCAAAAACACACCATAAACATCTTCACGCATAAGGTTTGCGGAATTTTTCATAAAGCCAGAAATAATATATGAGAATTCCGTTCCATTTGGCGTTGTAATTACAATTTGCTCACCAATTTTTAACTTTAGCGTATCCTTCGCATTGATTGATATCATTGCTTCATTCTCAGTTTTAGGAAACGTCCCTTCATCCAACACATTAAAAATTTCTGTAACTATGCTTTCATTTCCACCGCATATACTCACATTTTTTCCATGCAAAGTATATTCTTGTTCTCCTCGAAAATTCAGCGTACCATAATCGGCAACAGTAGCTACCTCTGGTCTGGAAGATATAAGCATTGCATCTTCATCACTAATGTTTTGTATGCCAATATGCCAATTTCCGTTTTCCTGCTGTGCCTGCAAAATCTGCCCTCTGATAAACATATCAGCCATACCGAAAATAGCTGTTACCAGAAAGACAGCCAATACAATGCAAATAATAGACATACGATTTTGCTTTCGATGTACTTTTGCAGAAATAGGAACAAGGTCAAGATAACTTTTCATTCGCATTACCTCCCAAGTCTGTCAGCACACCGTCTGTGACACGCAAGACACGGTCAACCATAGAAGTAAGACCGTTGTTGTGCGTAATCATAAGTATTGTTTGTTGGTAATGTCTGGATGCTTTTGTCAGCAAATCAATAACATCTTGGCTATCCTTGCTATCCAGATTGCCTGTCGGCTCGTCCGCAAGAATCAACTTCGGTTTTGTAATCAATGCCCTGCCAATAGCGACACGCTGCTGCTGACCGCCAGAAAGCTGGCTTGGCAAATGGTTTCTTCGTTCTGTTAAGCCGAGCAATTCTAATATTTCTTCTACATCAGAAGCTTTCGGTTTGCGATAATCCAAAAGAAGCGGAAATGCTATATTCTGTTCCACCGTCAATTCAGATACAAGCTGAAAAGACTGAAAAATAAAGCCGATATTCCTCCTTCTGAAAATCGTGCGTTCTTCTTCTTTCATAGAAAATAAGTTATTCCCATCCATCGTGACTGTGCCAGAAGTAGGAACATCCAATGCACCGATACAATTTAGCAGGGTACTCTTCCCAGAGCCAGACTCTCCAACGACAGCAACGAACTCACCTTTTTCCAGAGAGAACGATACATTTTTCAAAGCATCGACTTTTGCCTCACCAGTTCCGTATGTTTTACACAGATTTTGTACTTTTAAGATTTCCATTTATAAGTACCTCCTTTCTTACAAGGATAGAAGTAACAGCTTACAATCAGATGAATTTAACCTTACGATTCCGTAAGGAAAGACAATGTAAAGGTTGTTCCCTGTAATCGCTCGCTCTGAACAGAAAGAATACCGCCTTGTCCCTCAACAATCGCCTTTGCTAATGGCAATCCAAGTCCAATCCCTTGACTTTCTGAAGTATTTTTGCTTCGATAAAATCTCTTAAATATGTGGTGTATATCCTCTTGGGAAATGCCGTGTCCGTTATCCGTAATAAATATTCTAATCATAGCGGGCGTTTGTTCCCACGATATAGAGATTTTTCCCCCTGTATCTGTATGGTCAAGTGCGTTTTTGATAATGTTGCCAATGGCTTCGCCCGTCCACTCTATATCACAGTAAAGCATCTGTTCCAAATCACCATCTATCACAATTTCCTTTTTTTCATTGTCCGCCCGTGTTGTCAATTCACTAATTGCGTGATTAATAATATTCGGGATACTGTAATTGGATTTTTCAAAATAGATGCTCCCTGCATCTATTCTTGTGATTTTCAACATAGATTGAATAAGCTGTTCCATTCTCTTTAATGCAGTTCCAATCTTTAAGGAAAATTCTTTGACCGTTTCGAAGTTTTCTGGCTCATTCTCAATAATTTCCTGATACATCATAAGTGCCGACAGAGGCGTTTTTAATTGATGTGATATATCAGAAATTGTATTTTTAAGAAACTCTTTTGTCTTTTGTTCTGTATCATTTTTTGCTTGAAGCATAGTAGCCAATTGGTCAACAGAAGATAAGAGCTGGTAAATAGTTCCCTCGTTAGATTGCGGAAGGTGAACAGTATAGTTCCCATCTATGTAGTCCTTAATGATGTTTTCTGATTCCCTATATAGTCTTTCCCGACGATACAAAAACAGCATTGTACCTAAAAACAGAAGCAGCGTCCATAGAAATAACATCACAAACAGAGATGTCAGTATTGTATTTTTAACAGCAGATACATAAGGTAAATTTTCTATATCCGTGCTGTTTGAAAGACCAATTTCGGCTAAAAACTTATTTCCTGTAGTGCCTGCTTCCGTATTCATTAAGGCTGTTGCAATTACTTCCTTTGAAATTCCTTCTTCCAGTAAAGAAGTAGCAATCGCATTATTGTGTGTTAAAAACATTTCTTTGGTAGCCGCCGTTTGCGTGTCAATGACAGCTATTCCCATCAAAAAAAGCAGCAAAACAAGAGTAACAATGAAAATGCAATAATAACGGCTATGTTTATCATGTAAGAAGTTCATTCGTCCACCTCTTTCCACTGATAACCAAATCCTCGGACTGTTAGTAAATGTTCTGGATGTGATGGGTCTGTTTCTATTTTTTCTCGCAGTCGTCGCACATAGACGGAAAGGGTATTATTGTCTACATAATCTCCTGTGCTGTCCCATAACTCGTCTAAAATAATATCTCTTGTAATAATACGGTTTGCATTCTTTACCAACAGGCATATTAAACGGTATTCTGCGGCGGTAAGTTCTAATATTTTTCCCTTTAATAAGACACGGCTTCCTAAAAGGTCTATCTTAATATCG
>ENA-OPLX01001137-OPLX01001137.1-human-gut-metagenome-genome-assembly--contig:-NODE-1137-length-10009-cov-1.766225_pt1 | contig 10009 bp, 10 predicted proteins | sample MGYA00241447_ERZ501726 | MGnify/ENA primary metagenome ERZ501726 (study PRJEB25962, sample SAMEA2042617) | human gut metagenome | biome: human gut; feature: human-associated habitat; material: faeces...
GGGTAGTCCAGCCCGAGACAGTTGCGCATCTTCTCGTCCACCACCTCTTCTTCGTTAAAGGCTGTGATGAAGAGTGTCACGTCCGGCAGTCTCTTGTCCGGGGGGAGCTGTCGCCGGACAGGTTTCACAAAGAGTTCCTTCAGTTTGACCAGCATGTAAAGCAGTATTCCGTATCCCAGGTGGGTATAGAATACGAGGAAGAGGGAGAGCCAGAAAAGGGTTTGCAGTGTTGTCATCATAGTATCTCTTATTTTATTCGGTTCAGTAATTCTGCTTTCTTACTTGATTCTTTAAGCATGTTTACAAAGTAGAGTGCGTCTGCTTTGTTCGATTGGTTTGTTTTGTCTTTTTCATATTGCTCTACAAAGTGCGTAGCGTGTTCAACCAGGAACCGTCGGCAGTCAATGTTCAGCATGAATCCGTCCTGATAATTTCCGTAAGACAGTCCGGTGACAGCACTGTTACTTTCTATCGACTTGATGTCTTCTTTCTTCAGTCCTTTCAGGTTGATGGTGACTGAAGGGTAATAAAAATATTCCTGGCTTGGCAAGTTGACGATCAATTTCAATGTCGATCCGTCTGCGCTCTTTTCAATTTTCCCATGCATGCGATAATAGTTGTATTCATAATATTCTTCTTGACTAGGCATCCACATACAATCTTCACCATCTTTACCATAAGTGTCGTTCAGCCAAAGGAGGAAGTCGGTCCAGAAGGCATCTGTAGAATGTACACCGATGTTAATAGCGCACCGATCCACAGTAGGTATAGATCGTTCCTGCTCTATCACCTGTTTAAAGTCATCAGGACTATCATGAAAGACTCTATTTAATGTATGATTTTCTAGATTAGTAAGATTATGAAATGGATATACCTTTTCACCACCTTCTGCTGTGATAGTTTTTATATCATCTAAGTTAATTGCAGCAGTAGTATAATCGATGTTTCCATCAGGTTCTGAAAGCGTTTTACATTTTCTGCCCGATAATCTTTTTTGTATGCTATCTTGTCCAATAAGATAATGTTTTTGTATGCTATCTATGTTATGTATTTCCTTAGTGTTTACGTTATGAAATGCTATACTATTGCCATAATTAACTATATCAATCACATCTTCCCATAAAATGCCATTTCTTCCATAAAAACGATAATTGTCTTTGCTATATCCCAAATTTATTATTGATTCTTCGGCCATGTAGTTATCGTCTGCAGCTAATGTAGCTGTAAATGAAAATCTAACTTCTTTGCCTGTTCCATCAGTACATCCTAAGGTTTTTCCTAAATAGTAAATATCTGGTGGAAGATCATCTTGCTTTAATTGTTCATAATGATAGTAATATTGTCCCGAAAGAGGCTTTCCATTGATACTTGCCCATGTTCGTGGATAGATACTAGGCTTACAATCGTCTTGGGTAAGCATAATTAGCAAATGTTTGTTATATTTTAGAGGTGCAAAATAAACATCTAACAATTCTAAATTGATAGTTGAATTGGTTTTGATTGTAATCTCGGCTGTCACATTTTGATTTTCTTGATCAAAAGGGTATAAATATGCCGGTTCTCTTAAACTTCCTCCTTTATACAAGTCAACTTCTTTGATACATGAAGCTGCTAATAGTATCAAAAGGAATATTGCTATGGTTTTAATGTATATTTTCATGACTTTATTTTAAAATAGGTAATACGTTTAATTTTTGCATTGAGTGTTTGTGGCCAATTTTTGTTCATACAAGGCTTTTCTATTAATATATAGTAACAACAACATATTGTAAATACAATTGGAAGTAATAATGTAGCTTGTATTAAATAGTTCGAATAGTAAAAGTCAAATGGAAGTATTTTTTTAGTTAGTTTGCCTGTAAAATGAAATAATGGATAATGTAGTAAATAAATTGTGTAGCACATTCCTCCTATTATGTATAATACTTTTCTTCTACATATCCAATTTATAAAATATCCTTTGAAGACACTTAGAAATAACAAAAACAATGCTATACAAAAGTATAGTTGATTAGGATTCCATATAAAATAGAAGAGTAAATAAAAGCAGATGGATCCAACAATGTCCCATATGAAGTATTTTCTATATAACAGTTCTTTCTGTCGTAAGAATAAATATGCAATGGTAAACCCTACAAGAAAATAATGAAGATGGTTTAATATAGACAGGTGTAAATGTAATTGTTTCAATTCATTATAAAAGAAACCTTTTAATATTAATGAAAAACAAAATAATATAGTGATGCGAATATACCATGAATATTTTCCTGAACCGGAAAAAAGAAATAAAATTAACCATGGAGCCAATACATAAAACTGAATTTCCACTTCAAGACTCCATATGACTGGATTAAAAGGAGGCCATACACCATAAATTAGAGTGTGCGTATAGGTTATTGATGCGAATAAATGGTTTATATCCGCAAGTATATTTGTTTGAGAAGTTATGGCATATGCCAAATATATGATGACACATGATAAAATAAAAGGTACTTCTAAGCGAGTTAACCTTCTATAGAAATATTGTTTTAAAGAAGGTTTTTTACTGCCTTCTAAATAATGACGGAAAAAAGGTAATGCTATGACAAATCCACTAATTGCAAAAAAAAGCTCAACACCTAAACCACATCGATTAATGAACCAACTCCATGAATTGATATCTTTGACTCCTTGGTAATAATCATATCCGATACTTCTGCCAAAAAAGTTATTGAGATGTAACAGGCAGACTGTAAAGATAGCAAAGAAACGGAATCCATCTATTTCAGTGATATACCCAGCGGGGTTAATTGGACGATGTAATTTCTCGAATATTTCTTTCATGATTTTATTAAATTATCATCTTCATCCTTATATTCTTTCTTTCGCGTAAATACTCTACCTATATTTTTGAGGGCGTAAATAGCCCGTACCTTAAAACTGTTGAATAACGAGCCGTCAGCGCTGATGGTACCATATCCCGTGACTGCACGTGCCTTTCTTTTGCGTATAAAATATATATTTCCGTATTCTTTGAGTCGTAAAGCTAAAGAGCCATCCTCCCCCCGTCTAATATCTGTGCGGATACCTACTTGACGAGCGTAATCTGTACGGTATGCAAATACCAGTCCTCGTACACTTAATTCAGGACGTTTGATTGATTGTATCCATAAATGGATGTCTCTAATGAATTCATATATTTTTAATCCGACCCACGAATGTTCTTTATCGGGAATATAGCTCCATAATGAACTTACTGCTACAATTCCAGGACGTTCTAATGCATCAACCATTGTTTCAACATAATGTGGGGGATACATAGTGTCGGAGTCAATATTAATGTGATATTTTCCTTTGGCACGCTTTAATCCGCAGAGGCGAGCATGTCCACAACTATGTTGATGCTCTATTACATATGGAATGCCGGTTGCTTCATAGATTGTTGCTGTTTGGTCTTTGGAATCGTTATCTGTACCAATAATTTCTATTGGATATTTACATTTCATTTCACTTAGAGACCATAAACTCGCTAGTAGATGTTTTTCTTCATTATATCCTATAAGAGAGACTGTTACAAGCGGATTGTCAGATTGTAGTAGTTTCAGTTTATTTCGAACTTCTTCAACGATCTCTTGTGGAGCTTCAGAAAAAGGCTTCTCGTATACTTGTAAATATTTTGTGTACCATTTCATAATATTTTTCTTTTAATTAGTAACTGATTCAAATAAGTTTTTCCATTGAAGTGCTATGTTTTCTATTTTGAAGCGTTCTACGTTGTGGCGTGCACGAATTCCCATTTCTTTACGTACACTCTCATTCTCTATAAGGAAACAGATTTTATCTGCTAATCCTATTACATCTCCATTTTTTACTAATATACCATCAATATTATTTTCAATGATATCACGTGGTCCACATGGACAAGCAAATGCTATAGGAGGTACTCCACATACCATTGCTTCTGTGATGACCATTCCAAATCCTTCGAAACGTGAAGATAGAACAAATATAGAACTTTCACAATATTTCTCTATGATATTCCGTACACTGTGTTCTAATATACAGGTTTTGCCAATATCTAACGTATCAATCTGTTTTTGGAGCTTTTCTCGCATACCATCACCATATATGCGCAATATCCAGTCCGGATGTTTTTGGGATACAATTTTCCATGCAGATATTAGACGATCAAATCCTTTCTGTGGCATATATCTTCCAACTGCAATCACTTGTTTTCTGCTGCAGTCAGAATGTGACTCTGGAATAAATGAAAGAGGGTTATGAATAACGGTTACATTATTTAATTCTGTCCACTCTGTTGCATCTTCATGGCTAAGGACAATAAACCGCTCTAATGAACGTAACTTACATATAAGTTGTTTCATCCAAAAACGTTTGATTAATTTTTTTATAAAGTTGGGAAGTCCAGGAGGATTAAATTCGCGATAGTTTGATTTATTAAAATGTATCTCTCCTAATTTTATGCTTCCGTCTGTCATCTTATTGATAAAATTAATATCTCGTCTCAATAATGATATTGTAATGTTGGGCTTTATTTCATTTAGACATTCGTTCAAGCGTCTTCGAAAGACTCTCTGTTTTTTTAAGTATTCTAAGATGCGCCTATGGATAGGTGTTTCATATAGATGATCGTAATTGATTCCAAGTTGATGGATTGTAATATTGGGATGCAATTCATAATATGGAGGTCTATTTTCTCCATCCGTTAAAATGATATGTATCTCATAGCCGAAGAACTCAGTAAAGTAATTGGCCTTTAATGTTAAAACCCGTTCCATACCACTAGGATAGTATAAAGACGGAATGCAATAAGCTATTTTGATATTATTTTTCATGATTCAAATAACTTACGTAGTTTTTTTCCGAAATGATTTATGTCATTCTTTTTGCCAAATAGCCATGCATTTTTTCCACATTCAACAATTCTTTCTGGTGATTTTTTAAAATAATTCATGGCATTTGCTAAATCATCAACATCCCCTGCTTTGTAGATCTTTCCCATGTTGTTCTCAATGATAATATCTCTGTATGCTGTATTATCAGCTGCGATAATAGGCATACCCAAGGCTAATGCATCGACAAAACTAGTCATTCCTATAGCTGCAAGTGGATGCTCATATGGGGGAGTTGGAATAACTAAAACGGAACAGCTATTGAGTAAGGGCACCATTCTAGTGTCATCGGGTTTCTCTTGAATATGGATTTGAGTATATTTGCCTTCTTTGTAATTTGTAGGAATACTTTGGTTGTCACTAACGATAATTGTATGGCTTGCTGTCTTCTCAGCAGCACTCACTAATGTCTCGTGGTCACGTCGGGTTTTACCATTACTAATGAATATGATGTTCTCATATTGTCTTTGGAAATTAAGTATAGGGGCTAGGCGTTCATAAAACTTATGATCTGGTCCCCATTGCATAAATTCTAGCATATTAGCTTTTTGGGGCAGCTCCTTACACATGGCTTGATGAGCAAATTGGCTGATGAAAATAAGATGATCATATTGTTCTAATTTCAGCCTTATGGTGAATGGAGGGTGATAAAATATGGCAATAAGTTTTGGACGAAATAATTTTATTTGTTTTAATATTCCCAAAAAGTCTACTGTAAAATCCGCTCCTCCATATACAATATCATAATTGCGCGCTTTCCAATAGAGTTTAAACCATAAAGGTAGAAGTGATACTAATTTGAATATTTTATTTTTGTGATTTTTAGGAGTAATCAGCATATAGTCGATAGCGTATTCACCAGTTTCAAGAAGCTCATTAGTTCCGAATTGATGATGACTTGCAGAGTTCCCATTATTGTATGATTCTCTGGATTTTATCATGTCGTAATTATTAACAAATAAAACGCGTTTCATGTTTTTATTAAGTATTTAATTTATTTATAAGTTTCATTGATAACTTTTTGCATTTGCATTTTCCATGATAAATTTTCTACGGAATGACGAATAACATTTATGTTCCATGATTGGCTATGATAAAAAGATATCAATTCATGTATATTAATTGGAGTTTCATTGGCTGGTACTTTAAGTACATAATTGCAGTGGTCAAAGTCTGCATCAATTTCTGAATAGACAAACGGGATACCTCGGGCTGCATATTCTCTGTTTTTTAGAGTCTTTATATGAGTAATTCCACTTCGGTGCCGTCCTAAGCTACCTATGCCCATATCTGCCTTAGAAAATAGTTGGTCGAGGTCGTTTCCATGCATGTTTCCATATAAAATAACATAAGGCTCTAAGGCATTCTGTTTGATTATTGGCAATATTTCTTGACGTTCACGTTCTCCGCTTAATTCGCCTACAATGTGAAAATATACTTTGTATTGAGGTTTTGTAAGATAATATTCTGCCAATCCTTTGATAATACGATCGTATCCATGCCAATAATGTATTTCTGCCACTCCAATTAAATGTAGTTCATAAGTTGTATCATTTATTTGTTTTTTAGGTAGTATTGAATCAAAATCAATTCCATTTGAGATACGAATGGTAGGTCCTCCAAAGATGGTTTTGGCATCTGAAAATGTGATGATCCCATCAAGTAATTTTGCTAAATGATGGCGAAAACATTTATCAACCAATAGGTCAAGTTTCATCTTGAAAGTTATATATTCCTGATCATAAGGGTATGTTGGAATTTCCATTACTACTTTTACATCATGTTTCTTAAGCTGACTGACCAATTGTATTGTAAATGGATTAGCATTATGAAAAGAACGGATATATATAAAGCTGATTCCTTCAGAAATTATAAAATCTCTTATGGGCTTAAAACATATACGTTTTCTTATTTTTCCCCATGTGCTATGTCCGAAATCGACTAAAATGTTATTGTCAGCTATCCACTTCCAATGTCCATCTGATGTTTGTTCATAATAGCAGGTACATACGTCTAAACCGCACTCTTTTAGTGCTTTTATTTGGTGTTGGATTTTTTTGCTGATTCCGTTTGCTTCGTCGAATCCGTGAAATACAAGAAACAGTGCTTTCATTCTTTGTTTTTGTTTATGATGCTTTTGGTCTTACCGATGATGTCGTATTCACCGGTTAACTGTATGTAGCACCCAAATATAATGAAAAATATAATACTCTTTACAATTAAGGTCAGAAAAATGTTTCCTCCTTCTGTTAGTAGACTGAGTGGATAGAGTACGGCAGTCAGCAAGATGCTGATAACAAGCGGCGATATCAGTTGAGCTACAAAATTGCGCAGGCTGCGATGTAGTGTTACTTGATACATTATCCAATAACATTGTATGAAATTAACAGTAAATGTAAGTGTGATACATGATGCTACGGCTTCAAGTGTGCCAATCCAGAAAATACCCAGTAAGATACCAGTTACATTGAGCGCAGATGAAAACAAACCACACACAAATAGGCTTTTTGTATCGCCAGCTGCTTGAAAAATCGAACCAGAGGAAGACAGAATAATCTGCCTACCGATAATGTGAGTATTTGAAATATAGGGATTGATGGTATCCACTGGTCGCCAAAAATAATCAATGTTACTTCGCTGGCTGTAAAGTAGAGTAATACACTTAATGGCAGTCCAATGAAAGCCAAGAAACGTACAATGCGTTCGTAGCCTGAAGCCAAGCGTTCAAGATCATTTTGATAGTCGCTGAAGATGGGATGCATTACGGGAGTGATTACTTGTGTGATGTTCTGTAAGGGTAGCATCATCAGGCGATACGATTTTTCATAGTAACCTAAAGGAGACATCCCCATGTATTTACCGATTAATAGTTTATCCAGGTTACGGCTAAAGTAGTTAATAATGTTAAACAGGAATTGATAGGCAGAATAAGAGAAGATTTGGCGCAATACATCCAGCCCAAGTGTAAATTTCAGACGTTGTGGATAATGATGTATGGAAACCACAAATATTAGGATACCCGATAAAATAGGACCTATAATTAGTGCATAAAGCCCGGCTCCACATAAGGCTGCTATGACAGCTGCTATACCAGTGGCTATCTGTATAACGAAACTTCTCAAGGCAATAAATTTAAATTCTTTATTGCGATAAAACAAAGCATTGGGAACAATAGTAGCTGAAGCAAAAAATAGGTTTATAGCTAGTAATTGACATAGTGTGCGCAGGATTTCCCGATTATAGTAAGCCGCTATGGGCCATGAGGCAACTGTGAAAAGAAATGCCAGACCGATACCCGTCCAGACTGTGAAAGAGAAGAGTCCTGATAAATTCTCTTTGGTTAGACTTTTGTGTTGGATAATGGCAGGTGATAGTCCTACATCGGTGAATAGATTGAAAAAGGCAATGATTACTGTTGCTACAGCCATTACACCAAAGTCGTCTGGTGAAATTAGGCGTGCCAATACGCCTGCTACGACAAGTGATACGAGTATGCCACTGTATTTGGCAAGGGCGGTATAGAATACCCCCGAGAATAGTTGGTGCTTGAGTGAAGTCATAAATTTATTTTTAAAGCTACTCTGCTTTTCCAATGGAGAAGGTGAGGGCGTTGGATTTATAATTAGAAATATGTTGTTTCTTTATTGTCTGGGATGGATGGATGTTTTTAGTAATAATACCATTAGCGTTCGCATAGTTACATATGGCCTATAATATTTGAGACAGAGGCTGAATAGTTTTATACGTTGAGGTAAAGATAATGTATGTGCTTGCCATACAGCTGCATCCAGCATCTGTCGTAAAAAAAAGAATATTGTATGGTGATATGTTTTTGGATAAATTGGGAGTTCTCTTAATAATTCGTTAGTTACAGTAAGATATCCTTCCATATTTTTCCATGTGAATTTTTTAGTCATGATAGAGTTTGTTCTGATACGCCTATGGAAGAAAGAACGACGAATGAATCCTGTTTTAGAAGCATGCAAATAAGCTTGTATCATGAAGAGTTGATCTTCGTGTAATATACCGGGATAAAATGAAAGTCTCTCTTCACAAATGAACTCTCGGTGAAATAAGTTTAGGCAAACCGATGATTTGAACTTGTATGTTTTTAGTTGTATTTTTAACATGTCTATGCCTGAACATATCTTTTCAGGTAGATCTAAAGTTCTTTGGTAGTCGAAGGAGCTTTCGGGTATGTTCGGTTCAATTGTGAACGTTTCAGCATCGAAGAAAACAAAATCAAGAGCTTCTTTTGTGCATTTACGATAACATAATTCAAGTGCATCAGGCTCTAAAAAGTCATCACTATCCATGAAATAAATATATTCCCCAGTAGAAAATTTCAGTCCCTGATTACGTGTTATAGAAAGTCCTTGATTAGATTGTTTATAAACTTGAATCCGTGTGTCCTTGATTGCAATTTCTTCCACGATTGCTCTACTACAATCGGTAGAGCCGTCATCAATTACGATAATTTCCAATTCTTCCAGTGTCTGCTGACAAATACTTTCCAGTGCTTCCTGTACGTAATTACAGGTGTTATATACAGGGATAATAACGCTAACTTTAGGACGTTCATTGCATTGTTCCATTCTTTTTGAGTGTGATGATGTTTCAATCTAGCAAAGATACATAAAAAGATTTAAGGAAAACGGTTATTTTCTCGTAAAATATGGAAAAGTTGAGAGGTAATAATGTGTTGATTTACTCGCTGCAGGTACTGGTGCGTATGCTCCTGGTAGTTTATCCTGGTTACGAAATGGGTGCCCATTGTGATTTGAACCCCGATCAGAACGGCGATGGAGAGATAGAACCCGAATAGTGGATCAAGGCGTGTCCCTGTTTTAAGGTTTTGCTGCGGGTAGTGTACGGTTGACGGGGGGTACCACAGATTTACACTGGATTATACAGAGGATTTATTTTCTTCGGGATACCCGTGAACGAGAAACCGAAACTCCGTGTAAATCTGTGGTAACCCGTATCACTCACCGTGTTCGGTATGTATAAATTTCTTATTGGCCCCTTTGAGGTGGAATAGGCTGGCTATGGTCCCGAATGCCAGCGAAGGCACCTGCATTAGTGCTTTTAGTAGCCTACCGTTGAGCAAGCGGGCT
>ENA-OPLX01001144-OPLX01001144.1-human-gut-metagenome-genome-assembly--contig:-NODE-1144-length-9966-cov-6.047725_pt1 | contig 9966 bp, 8 predicted proteins | sample MGYA00241447_ERZ501726 | MGnify/ENA primary metagenome ERZ501726 (study PRJEB25962, sample SAMEA2042617) | human gut metagenome | biome: human gut; feature: human-associated habitat; material: faeces...
CGGTAGCCGTAGCCTGCCACATGTACCGGACACGGCAGATAACACGAATAACGGACTCGCAACGAGACCACACATACCGGAAAAAATTCTAATCACTACAAAAACATTCAAACATGAAACGCCTCTACCTTATTGCCCTCTTTATCATCGTCAGCCTTGCCGCCACGGCACAGGAGAACGGCCAATCGCGCGATGCGCAGAACCGCATCGTACGCGGCCCCTATGAAACGAACCGCTTTTTCGACAACATCTTCGTCGGCGTCGCCGGCGGTGTAAATATCTATTTCGGCGAACACGACTCCTACGGCAAATTCGGCAAACGCATGGCCCCGGCACTGGACATCCATGTCGGAAAATGGTTCACCCCCTCGATCGGCGCCCGCGTCGGATACTCCGGCCTGCAGGCCAAAGGGTGGACGACCGCAGGCACCAAATACGCAAAGGGTGCCGACGGAAGCATGTTCAAGGAGAAATTCGGCGTATCGTACCTGCATGCCGATGCAATGTGGAACTTCTCGAACGCCGTGAGCGGCTACAAGGAGACCCGCACCTGGAATTTCGTACCCTTCGTCGGAGTGGGTTGGGCGCGTTCCTACGGCAACGACACCCACGACAACGAAATCGGCTTCGACGCAGGTCTGCTGAATGTAGTGCGCCTCTGCGATCTGCTCGACCTGACGCTCGAAGCTCGCTGCCTGCTGGTCAACCAGCGTTTCGACGGCGTGGGCGGCGGCCGCATCGGCGAAGGTATGCTCTCGGTAACGGCAGGGCTGTCGTTCAACCTGAACCGCCGCGGCTTCAAGCGAGCCTCGCAGGCTCAGCCCGTGGACTACACGTCGTACCTGGATCGTATCAAGCGGCTCGAAAACACCAACAACGAACTCGCATCGCAGAATTCGGAACTGAGCGACGAGAACGAGAAGCTGCGCAACATGCCGCCCAAGGTGGTTGCCGAGCAGAAGGTATCCGCATCGCCCGTGGCGCTCTTCTTCAAGATCGGCAAGGCCACGCTCGACAAGAAAGAACTGACCAACCTCGAATTCTACGTAAGGAACGCCATGAAGGCCGACAAGGACAAGACCTTCACGCTGATCGGCTCGGCAGACAAGGATACCGGCACGAAGGAGATCAACCAGCGGCTGAGCGAACAGCGCATGGAGTACGTCTACAACCTCTTGAAGGACAAGTACGGCATCGACCCGTCCCGTTTGGTCAAGAAAGCCGAAGGCGACACCAACAACCGGTTCGCAGAGCCGGAACTGAACCGCGCCGTAATCGTGGAATAAGCAAGACAAATGGAGATTGGCAAACCCTAACGGACTTTACCGCATGCCCCGGACAGAGACATCGACCGCAGCGGACACAACCGCCGGATCCGGCCGGGCGCCGCACTACCTGCTCGCATATCTGGAAGAAGGACGGGTTCGCGTATACGCCCCCGACAAATCCGACATATGGATCGGGGTGCAGCTTCCCGAAGCGGAAGAGACGCGCGTCGAAGCGGAGCTGCAGCGGATCCACCGAACGGGACAAAGGACAGGCATCGTCGAAATATGCCTGTCCGCGGCGGGGGTGCAGCGCGGCATGCGCGTGCTCTGCGTAAGGGCGTAGCGCCAACCCGAAACGGACATGGAATAAAAGCAACTACACATAATAAAAAAGACCATGAAAAAACAAACTATGACTTACGAAGCACCGGAGCTGTACCTGATCTCCGTATGCGTGGAAAAAGGATTCGCGGCAAGCAGCAGCATCGAACCGGGAACCGACGGCGGTGAGCTGGGCGGAACCAGGTCGCTCTCTTACGATGACTACGAATAGCGACGCATCCATTGGGAATTAACGACAAAAACAGAAAACGCACCATGAAAAAATTATTCGTTATAGCAATGCTCGCAACGGTCGGCATGGCCGCGTGCAGCAAGGACGACACGGCTCCGGCCGGCGGCCCGAAAAAGTATGTCCAGGTAACCATCCCCGAGGAGATGGTTTCCGGGGAGACCCGTACTTCCATCGACGGCACCACGACCAACTGGGTGGCCGGCGACAAAGTCGCCGTGCTCCTCTACGACGGAGCCGCGACGATGACATGCGAGTTCACGGCCGACAAGTCGGGCCCGACCACGACGTTCTCGGGCGACGTGCCCATCGGCTCCTACTCGCTGGCGGCGGCTTATTATCCGTACGACTGCAACGCCACGTTCGACGCCGTGAACAAGACCTTCAAGCACACCTGGGGATCGGAATACTGCACGGACAACCTGGCTGCCTATGACTTCATGTATACGAACATCTGGGAGGAGCCGTTCGAAATCAACGAGGCGACGACCCAACTGCCCGTACACTTCACGTTCAAACCGCTGATGGCCCGCATCAAGATCTCGCTCGGACTGGGTGCGAACGAAACGCCCAAGAAAGTCATCCTGGAGACCGACAGCAACGTATTGCCGACCTCCGGTACGATCGACGCCCAGGAGAACTTCACGGCATCGTCCGTAACCAATTCGATCGCTGTTCCCACGAACCGGAAAGAGTTCGTAGTGGGTCTGCTCCCCGTGGGCATCTACTCGACCATGACCGTGAAGGTGATGACCACCGACGGGCTGACCTACTCGGACAAGTCGTTCACGCTGGCCGGCCTGAAGCGCAACCACCACTACACGATGAGCGTACCCTGCAACAAGAAAACGGTGACGATCACCGTACCCGATGCCATCGACCAGAAGTACGGTACGCATACCTATCAGGACAACGGATTCTACACGGTCGATTCCCAATACGACCCGGAAGGAATTTTCAATGACTGGTATTTTTACCAGGCAGAGATCAAGAGCGACAAGAACGGCGACGACAAACTCAAGAAGAACCGCATCCAGCTGCAGGTTCCTGCGGGCTTCAACAACGCAAACAACGGCGCTTTCGTCACGGCTCCGATCCAGTGCGAGGGTTCGAAAACCGTGAAGGTATCCTTCGAGGTAGCGACCAACCGTATACGCAATATTGAGTACAGGATCGGCGTAACGGGCAACGGCCCGATCACCGAATCGTGGCTCCGCGACAGGAACAACATCCTGAACGGCAACGACCAAAAGTGCAAATCCGGTACGCAGACCCATACGTTTACGGTCACCAACGGACAGCGTATCATGATCAAGATACTATCTACCGCAGGATCTTACCACGTAGAGTTCGCGGACTTCACCTATACGGTCGAATAATTTCGATATAATAATTTTTCAGATCGGGACGGAGCAGGATACCGTCCCGATTTATCTATAAACCGAATCTGATGAAAGCAGCATACATAAAGCCGGAATTGGAGATACTCGTAATTGCGGCCGAAGCAGGATTCGCGATTTCACAGCCGCACGGCGGCGAACTCGGGCCGGGCCCGGTGGATTATGCGGACGACGAGTATTGAATTACAAACAGCCAATTCGAACCTGACGTTATGAAACACAAACCTATTTTCCGACTCGCGCTGCTCGCGCTCCTGCTGGCCGGTTGCGGAAAGGATACGACAGAACTGCCCGAAGGGCCCGAAACACCCGCGACAGGGGGCGATGCCATCGTCTGCCGGTTGTCGATCGGCAATGAAGCGCCCGACCCCACGGACGAAACCCGTACGGCTTACGGCCCGCTACAGGACGGTTATTACCCGATCTATTGGCGCAATGCCGACCGCGTGGGAATCATCTGTCCGCAGACGACCCCGCAATGGGCGGAGGTCGAAGTCAGCGTCTCCGGGGCGACCGAAAGCGAAGCCGACCTGAGCGACACGGGAATGCAGTGGGGGAGCAGTCCCAGCTACGATTTTTACGCCTTCTATCCGGCAGACGCCGTGCAGACCAACAGCGGCTCGATCGTCGTGACGGGAATCCCGGCCGTACAGACCTACCACAACGGCGAATGCAACATGCAGTACGCCTATATGGCGGCATGCACCCAAAGGGTGGAACGCGGCGCGGAGGTACCCTTCAGATTCCGCCCGCTGATGACCACGGTTACGATCCAGGTGGGATTTTCGGAGGCCGCGGAGGTACAGAAGCTCGTGCTGTCGAGCGAAAACGGCCCCATAGCGGGCGGCTTCACGTTCGACATCGAAACCGACCGGTGCTCGGTTATCCCGGGCAAGGGATCGAACGTGCTGGCCCTGCACCTGATGTCGGGGGACGTCCCCTATATCCAGCTCAGCGCAGGGTCGAAGGTCGCGGTCACGGCGTTCATGCTGCCGCAGGACATCGAAGGGCTTACGCTCTCCGCCGTCACGACGCAGGGGAAGACCTACAGCTACACGACCCCAGCAACGCTCAAGGCCGGACACCGTTATTCGTTCACGATCGGCGACATGCAGGCGCAGGCGCAACAGACCTCGGAAGGTTATTCCGACTGGATGGCCTACCTGCCCGACAACACCTACCTGTCGCAGGTTTCCATCCCCGGGTCGCACGACGCCTGCACGATCTACGGTTCGCATTACGAGTACAAAGACGGGATGCCCGACGATAGGTACCATTTCAAATGGTTGCAGAACGTCGTATTCGGCTATATGAACACGACCAAGATCATCAAGGCACAGGAGCTATCCATCGAAGAGCAGCTTGCGGCCGGGGTTCGCATGTTCGACCTGCGCCCCTCCTCGTCGAGCTCCTCGGTGCGCGACCTCCCGATCCATCATGGCATAGCCCCGCTGGGCGACCCGACGCTGGGCGGCTACGCCCCGGGCAGCTCCGGCCGCCAGGAGCTTTCGCCCTTCATGCTTTCGCACCTGCTCGACCGTTTCGTGCGATTCCTCGACGAACATCCGGGCGAGACGGTGCTCGTGCACATGAAATACGAGAACACCAGCACCAGCGCCAATAAGACGGGGTGGGACAAAAGCGTGGTCAGCCTGATCAACTCGCATTGCAGCGGGTATGTGGCCGACTTCCACCCCCTGATGACGCTGGCCGACGCCCGCGGCAAGATACTCTTCATGATCCGCGAGGATTACAAATCGTCGAACAACGGCCGGTATTTCGGCGCCTACCTGAACTGGACGGACGACAAGGTGGTTTTCGACGACGCTCAGCGGCAACGGCGTGGGGCAGGCCCCGATCCGCGTGAACGACCTCTACAACATCAAGAACGGGGCATCGGACGGCAAGACCAAGTATGCGGCCATCGACGAGTGCATCGCCTATACCTATAATACGGACGACCCGACGCGGTGGTGCATGAATTATGTCAGCTGCTACGACACGGCCCATTGCAGCGTGTCGGGGATCAGCCTGTTCGGCGCCGTGGGCGACTACGACTACTGCGCGAACAAGTACAACAGGTATACGGCCGACAAGATCGACAGGTACGATTTCCGCGGGAACGTCGGCATCGTGCTGATGGACTTCGCGGCGGCATCGCACGCCACGATGACCTACGGGCAGACCTACTCGAACATGCAGGTCTACGGCGACGACCTGGTCAGGGCCGTGATCTGCAACAACAACAAGTGGAACCTGCGGCGCAACGAATAACCCCCGGAGGCTCCCGCCGCCGGCACGCGCCCCGGCAGGACGCCGGAACGACACCGAAGAAAAACCTCCCGGGCTTCCCGGGAGGTTTTTGCACACACAAACATTAACAATACAAACAACGCAATGGCTGAATAGATCTGTTGTTCCGGATACAAAGGTGGGGGTAATTTCCGGGTCGTACAATCGCCATAAATGAGTATTTTACGTCCGGGCACTCCCAATTTATGGTGAAAGCCCCGGCGGAAGGGCGTGATCTGCAATTTTTTATTTTGAATTTCGAAATAATGCACTATCTTTGCAAGCAAATTCCAATGTCCCGGCGCCCGCCGGGGTTCTGAAAATCACTTTGAAATAGAAATATATGCAGGATTTGAAAGCGCTCGAAGGGAAAAGCCTCGTCGAACTGCGTGAAATAGCAAAAGCTATCGGTATCGGGGACACCACATTGAAGAAGCGCGAACTGATCGAGAAAATCGCCGGGTTCTCCGCTTCCGAAGGCGCCCCCGCAGAAAATAAAGAGAAAAGAGGACGAGGCCGGAAAAAGGAGGTTCCCGCAACGGAAATGCAGCAGACGGCAGCCATAGCCGAACCCGCCGTAAAGGCGGAAGCCGCTCCCGAAACCGTTCCCCAGGCCCCGCGAGGCCGTCGGCCGCGCATCACCAATACGAAGACCGAAAACACCGCACCAGCACAGCGTCCGCCCATCACGGTCGCCGGCCCCCCTGCCGAGCCGGAGCTCCCGATGGAAAGCGTCCCGGCACCTGCACCAGCGGCAGCGGCAGAAACCGTACAGGCACCCCGCGAGGAGAAGGCCGAGCCCAAGCGCCGCGGCCGCAAGCCCAAGGCACAAGCACAAGCACAGGAAGAGGCAGCAGAACCCGCCGCCGCAACACCCCCGGCTGCCCAAGCTGCCCAGGCTACCCAGGCTACCCAGGCAGCAGCCGATGCGCAATCCTTCGACGGCGAGGTGATCACCAAGGACGATTTCGCCGGGGAGATCGAGGGCGAAGGCGTGCTGGAGATCATGCCCGACGGATACGGGTTCCTGCGTTCGGCCGACTACAACTACCTGAACTCGCCCGACGACATTTACGTTTCGCCGTCGCAGATCAAACTCTTCGGGCTGAAGCCCGGCGACACGGTGAACGGCGCCATACGCCCGCCGAAGGAGGGGGAGAAATATTTTCCGCTGGTACGCGTGAACGAGATCAACGGCCTGGCGCCGGAGTTCATCCGCGACCGCGTACAGTTCGAATTCATGACGCCGCTCTTCCCGAGCGAGAAATTCTGCCTTACGGGCAACGGACACAACAACATGTCGACGCGCGTGGTCGACCTCTTTTCGCCCATCGGCAAGGGACAGCGCGCGCTGATCGTAGCACAGCCCAAGACGGGTAAGACGGTGCTCATGCAGTCGATCATCAACGCCATCGCCGACAACCATCCCGAAGTATACATCATCGTGCTGCTGATCGACGAGCGCCCGGAGGAGGTGACCGAGATGGCCCGCAACTCCAAGGCCGAGGTCGTGGCATCGACCTTCGACGAACAGGCGTCGCGCCATGTGAAAGTCGCGGAAATGGTACTCGACAAGGCCAAGCGCATGGTCGAATGCGGACACGACGTGGTGATCTTCCTCGACTCGATCACCCGCCTGGCACGTGCCTACAACTCCGTCCAGCCCGCATCGGGCAAGGTGCTCTCGGGCGGTGTGGATGCCAACGCGCTCCACAAACCCAAGCGTTTCTTCGGTGCAGCCCGCAACACGGAGGAGAAAGGGTCGCTGACGATCATCGCCACGGCGCTGATCGACACCGGTTCGAAGATGGACGAGGTGATTTTCGAAGAGTTCAAGGGCACGGGCAACATGGAGCTCCAGCTCGACCGCAAGCTCGCCAACAAACGTGTCTACCCGGCGGTCGACGTCATCGCATCGGGTACGCGCCGCGAAGACCTGCTCCTGCCGCGCGACGTGATGAACCGCACGTGGGTGCTGCGCAAATACCTTTCGGACATGACGCCCGTCGAGGCCATAGAGTTCCTCCAGAAGCAGATGGGAATGACCAACACCAACGAGGAGTTCCTCGCCACGATGAACCATTAAACAACCACAAAACCCACTGATAGAATGAAAAACCTGATTATCCTGCTGTCATGCCTGCTGTTCGCCGGCAGCGTATACGGATGGGGACAAAAGGGGCACGACGTCACGGCCTACATCGCAGAGTGCCACCTCACGCCCGAAGCCGCCCAAAAGATCGACAAGGTGCTCAACGGCCATTCGCCCGTGTACTATTGCAACTGGATGGACATTGCCAGCCACACCCCCGAATACAATTACACCAAGACGTGGCACTACCTGAACATCGACGAGGGCCAAACTCTCGAAACGATGCCCCGGAACCCCAAAGGCGACGTGCTGACGGCCGTCACGGCGCTCGTCGCCGAGCTCAAGGCCGGCGGGCTGGCGCCCGAGGCGGAGACCGAGAAACTCAAAATGCTGATCCACCTGGTCGGCGACATGCACTGCCCGATGCACACGGGGCGCCTGTCGGATATCGGCGGCAACCAGCGCCCGGTGCTGATGTTCGGCCGCAAGACGAACCTCCACTCGGCCTGGGACTCGGCGATCCTCGAAGCCGGGCACAAGTGGAGCTACACCGAGTGGCAGGAACAGATCGACCGCCTGACGGACGACGAGGCGGCACTGGTACAGGCCGGGGAGCCGCAGGACTGGCTGAAGGAGACCCATGCGATCTGCGTCGGCATCTACGAGGACAGCCCCGAAGGGACGAAAATATCCTACGATTACGTGGACAAATACACGCCCGTCATCGAGCAGCAGCTCGTCCGGGGCGGTTACCGGCTGGCACGCCTGCTGAACGAGATTTACCGCTGACCGTAGGTGCAAAACAAAAGGGAACGGGCTTGCAGTCGCTGCAAGCCCGTTTTCCGTCCTGCGGCAGTGCGGCAAGGATGTATTTCGGCTGTTTCGGCTGCACAAAAATCCGGGGCTAAGCGCTAAGGGACAAGGCCGGGGTCTGCAGGGGAGCACTGCGTGCGGCGCAGGGGCACGACAACCGATCGGGCCGGGTAATTTTATCCGGCAAAATACCCGCGGAAATAAAAGTTATATTAATTTTGCAGGCATGAGATACCTAATCGCCATACTCCTCGGCCTGCTTGCTGCCGGATGCGGCAACAAGGCCGTGGACAACCTGATGTCCCAGGCTTCGATGCTCATAGAGGAGCATCCCGACAGCGCCTTGCTGGCTCTCCGGCAGATAGACCCCTCGGCCATTTCACCGGCGGCCGACGCCCGGCGGCGCCTGCTGCTCGCGCAGACCTACTCCCGCACAGGTGCCGAGGCTGACAAGGATTCGCTGACCGCCCCCGCACTGGATTATTACGAGCGCCACGGCTCCGGGGCCGAGCGTGCCTATGCCTGGTATTTCGACGCAAAGGTACACCACAATGCCGGCGACCTGGGACGGGCGATCAAAGGCTACACGCAGGCGATGCTCTATGCCGAACGCAACCGCGACAAGGCGGGAACCACAAAACTGCTCATGGCACTGTACCACACGCTGGGGCTGCTGTACCTCGAACAGGGATACGACACCGAGGCCGAGGAGGCATTCTCGAAAGCCGTCGCCGCGGCACAGGAGACCGGCAGTGGGGAACTGGAGGGATACAGCCGTTACATGCTCTCGTCGGCACAGTATGCCAACGGCCGCTATGCCGAGGCCATCGAAACACTCTCCCCGCTGGTCGGGGCGCGCGACACGATGGCATTCCGTTTCTTCGCCCAGCAGATCACCCTGCAAAACCTGATATACCACACCTTCGCCGAAGACTGGAGCCCCGGGCAGTTGCTCGAAGAGCGGGCGCACATCGACATGCACGAACTGCGGACAGCCCCGCTGACACACGGCCCCGCATCGGCCGACGACGAAGACCGCACGCTCTACGACATCGCTTCGGCCATCATTTTTTACCGGGCGGAGCAGCCCGATTCGGCGCAATACTACATAGACCGCTCGCTGGCGCACATCAAACGCTTCAACCAGAACAACATCGGGCTCTACACGATCGCCTCGGCCATACACCACCGTCGCGGGGAGGACGGCAAGGCCTATGCCTGTGCCATGCAGTACATCGGCAAGCGCGATTCGCTCGACAAGGCACGGCAGGGGGTATCGGTGGCCGAGCTGGAAAAGAGATACCGCACGGCCAACGAAACGGCGCTCCGCGAGGCGGGGCTGCGTTACCGAATCTGGATCGCCACGCTGGCATGCCTGTTGCTGGCCGCGGCCGTCACAGGGGCGGTGGTGGGCTACCGGCGCAAACTCCGGCACCGGGACGCGCAGCTGAGCGAATACCTCACGCTGCTGGAATCCTACCGGGAATCGCACGACAGCCTCACCTCGCGGCTCGATGCCTCGAACGAGCG
>ENA-OPLX01001150-OPLX01001150.1-human-gut-metagenome-genome-assembly--contig:-NODE-1150-length-9937-cov-4.083789_pt1 | contig 9937 bp, 7 predicted proteins | sample MGYA00241447_ERZ501726 | MGnify/ENA primary metagenome ERZ501726 (study PRJEB25962, sample SAMEA2042617) | human gut metagenome | biome: human gut; feature: human-associated habitat; material: faeces...
GTCTTTCGACACCTGCAGCCGCGATCACCTGTCCTCCATCTTAAGATGCTTTTCCACTATAACACAGTTTCCAGTAAGGTTCAAGCCGTAAAGTTTACCGTGTTTTTATACATTAAAACAACTTCCTCCGACAAATTCCCGCACCAGAGAACTCTGTGCAATTCCTTCCGTCGGAAGCGGCAGAAAATAGTCCAAAAACTTAAGCAGACGCTTCGCTTCCAGATATTCTGCACTGTCACGCGGAATCTGAAACAGAAGCGGTTCCGCATATACTTTAAGCACCGCAACCTCATACAGTAAAGCGGAATTAAACATGACATCCGCACTGTCCTGAAACGGGAAAATATTTTTTTCTTCTCCCCTTCGCACAGATTTCCACATCGCAATCGTCTCCTGTGCCGTCGTTCCACGGGTTCTGGCATCTCTCACGATCCGGCGTAACAGACGGCAGTCCGTCGTGGACAGCGGATTGTGTTCATCAATATTCAACTGTGTCAGCGCAGAAATATAAATCTTAAATTTACTTTCTGCGGGAAGTGTATACGACAGCTTATCGTTCAGACCATGAATTCCCTCTATGACAAGAATATCATTTTCTTTAAGCTGCAGGGTCCTGCCACGGTATTCCCTCTTTCCCGTCTTGAAATTGAAAGAAGGCATATCTACTTTCTCCCCTGCCAGAAGCCGGGTCATATCTTCATTAAACTGTCTGACATCCAGTGCCTCCAGACATTCAAAATCAAGATTTCCGTCTGCATCCCTCGGACACCGCTCCCTGTCATCATAATAATCATCCAGACTGATCGGATGCGGTTTTCTTCCCTTTGCCAGAAGCTGAATCGACAGGCGGTTGGAAAATGTCGTCTTTCCGGAAGAAGACGGACCTGCAATCATGACAAATTTAATTCCTTTTTTTGCTGCAATCTGTGCTGCCAGGGAACCGATCCGTTCCTCCATCAATGCTTCCTGAAGCAGAATAATCTGTTCGCCCCTGCCGGATGCGATTGCATCATTGAGCGCACCGATCGTTCCAACGTCCAGCATACGGCTCCAGCTGCGTGATTCTTTTAATGTGTGGTACAGTTTATTGGAGGTATGAAGCGGTTCCACTTCATCTCCCTTTTTATTTGGGAACAAAAGAACAAAGCCGTCTTCATATAACTCCAGATCAAACACTCCGAGGTATCCCGTGGATGGAACCATATAACCGTAATAATAGTCCTGATGTCCGTCCAGCTCATAAATATTGACACGCGAACTTCTGCGATAATGTAAAAGCCGCTCTTTGTCCTTCATTCCCTTATCATGAAACAGCTGTTCCGCATCTTCTGTTTTTACACTGCATTTCTTGATCGGTAAATCGGCCTCTACCAAACGCTGCATCTCTGCACGCAGTGCCTGCACGGCTGCTGCATCATTTGCAGTTCCATGCAGTTCACAGTAATAACTTTCTCCCAGAGAATAATATACCCTGATTTTTACCTGATCCTTCCACAGATTTTCTACCGCCTTCTGCAATAAAAGCGTCATACTTCTGCGATAGGTGCGTTTGCCGTCCCTGTCCGTCATCGTCAGAAACGAAATTTTACCGGGTGCCTTCACCACTTTTGAAAGTTCCCGCAGTTTTCCATCTACACATGCCAGTACAATCCTGTCACTGTAATTTTTCTGATATTGTTTTGCAATCTGTTCCAGTTTTGTCTGCTCCGGAATCAGAACCAGTTCGGTTTTCCCCGGCGCAGTCTCCAATGTGATCTCAAATTCCTGCACTTTTTATCGCCCCCAAAATCGTATACGCAGATTCATTCTGCTGTAATTTTTCCTGCACTTCTGCAATACGTCGTATGATCTGTTCCGATTCTTTCTGTGCTTCAAGCGTCTGCAGAATCTGTGTCAGCTGTCCATGCTGACGCACCAGAAACCGGCGCAGTACTGGATTTCCGTTTCTCAGAAGAAGCGGTCCGTAAATATCACAGACTGCAATTGTCTGATCGTTCAACCGGTTCCACGTTTCATCCTGCTCCGTTTTTACGGCACGCATCATCGGATAATATTTTCCTTCTTCACAGACCATATCTTCATCTTCAATTTTATACTGATGCTGGCGCAGATATTCCCGGACCTTATGTATTTCAGACTGTGGCTGCAAAATCAGTTCTTTCGCTGTACTGCAGACGGATTCCCCTTCCGTCAGAATATGCAGAATCAGTTCTCCACCCATTCCTGCAATCAGAATGGAATCCGCTTCATTTGGAAGCAGTGCCTCTGCCCCGTCCGAAAGCCTGGTCTGTATATATTCCTCCAGCCTGGCTGCCCGGATATGTTCCTGTGCCCGGGCAAGCGGTCCCTCATTAATATCCATTGCAATGGCTCCCTTTATTTTCTGCCTCTGTACCAGTGCAATCGGCACATACGCATGGTCTGTTCCGATATCCGCAAGGATACCGCCGGTTGTAACCATGGAAGCCACTGCTTTCATTCTCCTCGATAATTTCATCATGTTACTCTAAATAATCCTTTAACTTACGACTTCTGCTGGGATGGCGAAGCTTACGGAGCGCTTTTGCCTCAATCTGACGGATTCGTTCTCTGGTTACATTGAACTCTTTTCCGACTTCCTCAAGGGTTCTCGCCCTTCCATCCTCCAGACCAAAGCGAAGCGTCAGCACTTTCTGCTCCCGCTCGGTCAGTGTTCCGAGTACCTCTTCCAGCTGTTCCTTAAGCAGCGTAAAAGTTGCAGCATCTGCCGGTACCGGTACATTATCATCTTTAATAAAATCGCCCAGATGGGAATCTTCCTCTTCTCCGATTGGTGTTTCCAAAGATACCGGTTCCTGTGAAATCTTTAAGATTTCCCGCACACGTTCCACCGGCATCTTCATCTCTTCCGCGATTTCTTCCGGCGTAGGTTCCCGCCCGAGTTCCTGCAGCAGCTGTCTGCTGACACGAATGAGCTTGTTGATCGTTTCCACCATGTGCACCGGAATACGGATGGTTCTTGCCTGATCCGCAATTGCACGGGTAATTGCCTGCCGGATCCACCATGTTGCATAAGTGGAGAACTTATATCCTTTGCGGTAATCAAATTTTTCTACCGCCTTGATCAGTCCCAAATTTCCTTCCTGAATCAGGTCTAAAAACAGCATGCCCCTGCCCACATAGCGCTTGGCAATGCTGACTACCAGACGAAGATTTGCCTCCGCCAGACGTTTTTTGGCATCTGATCCACGGTCGACATCCAGTTGCAATGCTTTGATCTCCGCTTGTATTTCTTCTTTTTCCTGTTCATCACCGGTTTCTGCCAGACGCTCTTTGAGCAGTGGAATTTTTTCAACTGCCACACTTCCGGCCTCCATCTTCTGTGCCAGCTCAATTTCTTCGTCTGCAGACAGCAGCGGCACTTTGCCGATTTCCTTTAAGTACATGCGTACCGGATCCTCGACACTTACGCCCTCCGGAACCGAAAGATCAATCTTTTCTACTTCTACCTCGTCTTCGTCATCCAGAATGATATCATCATCCTCATCATCCCCGTCACTGATCCTGAGGACATCTACTTTATTTGCTTCCAGGAAATCCAGAACCTTCTCCATCTTTTCTTCGTCAAGATTCATATCCCTGAAAAAATCGCTGATCTCCTGATACTCCAGAATGTTCCGTTTCTTTTTTCCCAGTTCCAGCAGACTTTTCAGTTTTTCTCTGAACTTTGCCTTTGTTTCTTCCGTTTCCACTGCTGCATTCTCTTCTTTTTTCTTTGCCATGTCGTTTCGTCCTCTCAGGTTACTTTCTATTTTGTCCCTAATCAATAGAAATATGCGTTTTCTTCAGCTTCTCCAATTCCTTCTGTTCATTGATCAGCTGCATAACGACCGTCAGATCATTCGGATCTGACTGCCGGCTTCGAACATCAATACTGTTTTCCTTGATTCTCTCAATTGTTTCCTTTAATGCTTTTTCTTTGTCCTGTTTTGTCTCTACTTCATGAATTTTTGCATTAAAAAGCCCCGCAATTTCTTTTTGTTCTTCCTCCTCCTGAAACCGGCTGATAATCTTTGCCGGATTCACCTGTCCGCTCTCCCCATACTGGGTGAACAGCTCCTGTGCCGCTTTGCGATACAGCGGTTCCGTGAAATCTTCCTCCGTGATCCATCCTTTGATGCTGTCAAAAAGCCGCGTATCCTCGATCAGCCAGGTCAGAAGCAGCTTCTGTGACTGTTTCATGCCATCTTCTTTCTTTTTTTCATGGATACCGCTCTTTAACGGAGCCGCCTTTGTAATCCCGCTCCCTGCCATTGCCAGATTATTCACAAGCTTCCGCAGATCCTCAAAGCCAATCCTGTACTTATCAGCGACCGCCTGGATATAATTGTTGCGCTCAAGCTCCTCCGGAAAGGCTAAAAGCCGCCGCGCCGTCTCATTATAAAATGCCGTCTTGGACTCCGGATCATTCATATCATAATTCTGCTCCAGCATACGGATTTCAAACAGAAAACTGTTTTCCGCCTGATCAATCCGCTTCTGATATTCTTCGGCCCCAAGTGCTTTGATAAATTCATCCGGATCTTTGTACGGCTGCATGTTTATGACTTTCGTGATAATTCCAACTTCTTTTAAAATCGGAATTGCACGGAGTGCCGCCTTTACCCCAGCCCCATCACTGTCATATGTCAGATACACTTCTTTGGTGTAGCGTTTCAGCAGACTGGCATGTCCACTGGTAAGCGATGTGCCAAGAGAGGCCACCGCATTGTCAAAGCCTGCCTGGTGCAGTGCAATGACATCCATATATCCCTCACATAAAAGCAGCTGCGGTTTTCTGGTTGTCCTTGCAATATTTAATCCATACAGATTCCGGCTCTTGTCAAAAATCTTCGTCTCCGGCGAATTCAAATACTTCGGTTCCCCTTCGCCCATGACACGCCCTCCAAATCCGATCACCCGGTTATGTACATCCATGATCGGAAACATGGCACGATTCCAGAATTTGTCATGGCCTCCGCGCACCTCATCGATGGAGACAAGCCCCGACTCTTTCAGCAGCGCATCGTCATATCCCACATGTCTTAAATAGCGATAGAGATCATCGCTGTACTGATCCGAATAGCCCAGGCCAAATTTGCGCATCGTTTCATCCGACAGCTCCCGCTTACGGAAATACGCATATGCTTTTTCCCCTCTCGGGCTGCGCAGAAGTTTATAAAAATACTTTGCGGCTTCTTTGTTAATCTCCAGCAGCTTCGTGCGCTTGTCCGCCTCACGTTTCTGTGCACCTGTCATCTCCTGCTTGGGAAGTTCAATTCCCGCACGATCGGCAAGTACCTGCATCGCTTCGGTAAAAGTATAATTCTCATACTGCATCAGAAATGTAAAAACATTGCCTCCCGCTCCACATCCAAAGCAGTAATACATCTGTTTATTCGGAGAAACGGAAAATGATCCCGTCTTCTCATTATGAAAGGGGCATAACCCAAAATATGTACTTCCTTTTTTCTGCAGACGCACATACCCGCCGATCACATCCACAATGTCATTGCGGGAACGTACCTCCTCAATCAGATCATCTGAAAAATACGGCGTGGAAATCCCCTCCTTTCTCTAGTCATCAATATCCATCCACTTTCCATGCCTGCGGCATAAAATTTTCTTTAAATTTGGTAATCGCATACTTATCTGTCATACCGGAAATATAGTCACAGACGATGCGCCCTTTGTCTTCGCCCTCATCCAGCATTTTTAATAACTTTGCCGGCAGCTGCTCGATATGGTCCATATAAAAATAATACATCTGTTCCAGCATGGTCTTAGCTTTTACTTCCTCGCCTTTTGCGACCGGATTCCGGTATACATGTTCAAACATGAACAAGCGCAGATCCCGCAGCGCCTCCGCGGTCTCATCCGACATAATGATATCGTCTCTTCCCATACTGTTGCTGATGATATCGTGGATCAGGTGATCCAGGCGCTCTCTCGTGGTAAATCCCAGCGTACGACGCAGTTCCACGGGAATATCTTCCTCATCCAGAATCATTGCACGGATCGCATCGTCAATATCGGAATTGACATATGCAATCTTATCGGACAGGCGCACAATCTTTCCTTCCAGCGTGTGCGGAATTGTCCGTGTCTGATGGTTTAAAATTCCATCCCGGACCTCCCAGGTCAGATTCAGTCCTTCTCCGTCTTTTTCCAGTTTTTCTACAATACGTACGCTCTGTTCGTTGTGGCGGAACCCGCCTTCATACACCTGATTCAGCAGAAATTCTCCTGCATGTCCAAACGGTGTATGCCCCAAATCATGCCCCAGTGCTATCGCCTCAACCAGATCTTCATTCAGCCGGAGCGCCTTCGCAATGGTTCTCGCATTCTGCGATACTTCAAGCGTATGTGTCAGCCGCGTCCGGTAATGATCTCCCATCGGTGTGAGAAAAACCTGCGTCTTACTTTTCAGTCTCCGGAAAGACTTACTGTGCAGGATACGGTCACGGTCCCTCTGAAAGACCGGACGAATATCACACTGCGGTTCCTCCCTGTCTCTGCCCTTTGAATTTATGGACAGACAGGCGTACGGACTTAAAGTATCTGCTTCTATCTGTTCTATTCTTTCCCGAATTGTCATATTCTGCTCATTTCTGCGGCACAAACCGCCAAAATCCTTACAATATTTCAAACAACTCTACATATTATATATTCTGCGTGAATTCCTGATTTCCTTTTTTATTTTGCATTTCCTCCGAGTACTTTCCGCAGCTGTTGCAGACAGATACCCGTAATCTGATTTTCGTAGCTTCCAAAATAAAATTTGTTATCTTTCACCAGAATACATCCGACCCAGTCTCCATCCACAGGATCTTCCTCCAGTGCCTGCTCCATCTCCTGATATCCCCGAAGTGTAAAATAGGCATCATAATCCGAAAAATCCGCTGTGCGGTAGGTCACATCCGGAAACTGCATCCTAAGCCCCTGTATCAGATCCGCCGGACATGCCACATAACCTGTCGGCTCATGCGAATATGCCGATTCCAAAGCCCAGTCTTCATCCCAGAGAAGAAACACATCATCCGTTTCCCATGCCTTGTCTGTTTCCACCGATGCCACCGGTGCATATGTTCCTCCATCGGTTCCGGCTGTCTGTACGAGATTTGTTTTTCCGGTCGGATCGGTATACAGAAGATTTGCAATCGCAAGCTGATAAAACCGACTGTCGCAGCGCTCTCCACGCTCTGCCAGATAGCCCTGGGCAATTCCGTTTTTCTCCAGATCCGCTTTCTCATTTACCGGTACATAAACCGCATCTCCATATTCCATCGGTCCCATCCGCGTATCCTCAGTCAGAAATTCCGCAACCTTCGTATAATCCCCTGCGGTATCTTTTGGCATCAGAAGTACTATCACGACAACAATTGCAGCAGCCGCAATACTACAGCCAACCGTCACAATCTTTCTGATCATCCGGTGTCTGCGCGATTCTTCTTCCCCGGCGGATGCCGGTATTCCATCTATATTTTTAACCGCATACTGTCTGGATGCATAGCTAAATACAAATGCACCGATGACAAGAATAAAAACAACCATTGCCAACAGACAGGTGATTTCCTGCCAGGTCCGCATCCGGCCGCAAAGCAGCAGATGATCGATCAGACATGTTGCTCCGCCTGATGATTTCTGTTCAAATTTCAAACGACAGACGCCGTTATTTCCAAGACATACCAGTGCAAACACCGCACCATCAACCAGTGCATAGCGAATCCACCGCACCTTTTCCCGGATTACAGCAAGCGGAAACAGTGAAAGCACAAACGCAAACATGATCATCCCCGCAAAAAAATATGCCCATTTTTCCAAAAGCGATGTGTTCCACATCTGCCGTACATATTCCACTGCGGAAGCTCCATTGATATTTCCCCAGCCGGTGACCCGGGAGATCAGAAACGCAATTCTTAAAATTCCCCATAAAACCAGATAACCAGCAGCATATTTCCACAACAGCCGTCCTGTGATCTGACGATCTGACAATTCCTGCTGCATCCCTCCGTTTTCCATTCCCGCACGGGTTCGTATCCGGAAAAATACCAGCGTAAATGCAACAAACGCAGGAAATCCACCCATACTTCCGACAAACCCATTGATAAAAAGCATCACCGTAAATGCCAATATGGCGGAAACCAAAAGACGCATCGGATCTGCATCCATCGTTTCAGGTTCTTTCTTATCATACTTCATGCCATAGCCTCCTTTTTGCGATCCTTAAGAAGCGCCCATGCCGTAATTCCTGCCGTCAGTGCTTCCGCAGCCATAAACGACAGCCAGACACCACGGATTCCAAACATACGTGATAATATCACGGAACACACCGCAATAGCTACAAATCCTCTGCAAACCGAGGCCGTAAATGCCTCTTTTGCATGCTCCGATGCACTCAGATACCCGGTTCCGATAATATTGAAACCGGCAAACAAAAATCCGATCACATAAAGCCGCATTCCTGTAAATGCATATTCCGCCATCTTTGCCGAATGTTCACTGTTAAACAAGGCTACCATCGGGTCTGTAAATCCCCAGACAAGCGAAATAATCAAAAGACTGAAAACAACGCCCATAGCCAGTCCCAGATGCAGAATCTTTTTAACCGCACGTTCATTCCCTTCTCCGTAATAACGGCTGACCAGTGGCTGGGCTCCCTGGGAAATCCCGTTAAAAATACAGGTAAATATGAGTGCAAAGTTGGCAATCACGCCATAGGCAGCCACTCCTACATTTCCGGCAAGCCCTAAAATCAGGTAATTAAAAAGCGTTGTTGTCACTCCGGAAGAAAATTCTCCCACAAATGCCGGCACCCCCAGCTGGCAGGATGCTGTAAGCATCCGTACCGATGGTCTGGTCTTTGCAAACTGTACCGTATTTTTCTTCTGACAAAAATGAATACTGCAGATTCATACGCTGACGATCGGAGAGGCTGCTGTGGCAAGTGCTGCTCCTGCCAGTCCCATCCCCATTGGGAACATAAACACATAGTCAAGGACAACATTGGAAAAACTTCCCATCATCGTTCCAATCATGGCGAGAGTCGGAGCATTGTCGTTGCGGACAAACGCAGAAAACACATAATTCATCATAAAAAACGGTGTAAATAATAAGAAAATCCTCGTATATGTGCGGCCCAGCTGCGTGATCCCGGCATCCGCCCCCATCATATGCATCACCGTATCCGGAGAAAAAATGCCAGACAGGACAAATGGAATGCTGATTATGAGGATACACAAAATCGCATTTGCAAAATATTTCTTTGCACTGTCATCTTCCTGTGCTTTTAATATCGTATACCGGGTTGCCGATCCTACCCCAATCATCGATCCTATGGCAAAAATCAGGTTATATACCGGCAGCACCAGATTCAATACGGTAATCCCGTCCGTTCCCGCTGCCTGCGAGATAAAGAATGTATCCACGATAATATAGCAGGAAATCCCCAACATTCCACAGATATTCTGGGAAACATATTTTATAAACTGTTTTTGAATATTCATATTTATATAGTTATCCTTTTTGTTGTATGCATCAACATGCTTCGTTATACATTGTCACCAGGCGGAGCCTGATGACCTGCGCATGCATCAGCATGCTTCATTATACCATATTTTATATAACAAAAAAGCCTTGATCTCTCAAGGCTTCCTCAAATCTTAGTGCGGAAGATGGGACTTGAACCCACACGATCGCAATGATCACAAGATCCTTAGTCTTGCTCGTCTGCCAGTTCCGACACTTCCGCATGTCTCAGCGACTCGTTTATAATAGCAAACTCTATCACATATGTCAATGGTAATTTTTAATTTTTTTAAATTTTTTCTTTTATTGCAACAAAATAAAAAAAATTAAAATTATCTATTGACATATGGCCTCGATTCCTATAAAATAGCATTTGTTCGCAGGAGTGGCG
>ENA-OPLX01001152-OPLX01001152.1-human-gut-metagenome-genome-assembly--contig:-NODE-1152-length-9928-cov-1.558392_pt1 | contig 9928 bp, 6 predicted proteins | sample MGYA00241447_ERZ501726 | MGnify/ENA primary metagenome ERZ501726 (study PRJEB25962, sample SAMEA2042617) | human gut metagenome | biome: human gut; feature: human-associated habitat; material: faeces...
AAAGCTGCCTATAAAGCAGCAAGTGGTAAGAAAACATTTGTTTGGACATATGAAGCATGGAAAAAGAAAAACCAGAAAGTATTAGACAGCAAAGACAATTACTTCCTGATCACAAAAGATCCAATCCAGATGAAGAAGATCTTAGTGGATGATGGATTTGTTCCAAGTGATGTAAAGAAAGTAATCGTAGGACCATGTAATGACAGACCGGAAGCTGTCAAACTTGGTAATAACCAATCTATTACACAGGAAGAAGCAGAAGCTTTAGAAGCGATCAGCAAAGCTGGTTATGAAATCGAATTCGCACTGATCAAAGAAGCGTCCATCGGAACATGGGACAAATTCAGAGGTCAGTTTGGATTTAACTAAAAAACCAATAGAGAGGAGAAACTATTATGACAATTAGTTGGTTACAAGCGGCATTACTTGGTTTATTTGCTTGTTTATCAAGTATGCCAGGATTAGGTGGTACTTCCTTTGGTAACTACACATTAGGTCGTCCTTTAATTGGGGGACTTGTTTGTGGGATTATCTTAGGAGATATCAAAACAGGTATTTTAGTAGGTGCAGCAATGCAGGTTGTATATATCGCATTGGTTACACCAGGAGGAACTGTATCAGCAGACGTTCGTGCCGTATCTTATATCGGTATTCCACTGGCAATGTTAGCATTAAATTCATACGGATTAGATCCTGCATCAGCAAAAGGTATCTCCATGGCAACATCATTTGGAGCAATGGTAGGAACAATCGGTACAGTATTATTCTATGGAACAGCAACGATCAACCTTGTATGGCAGCACATTGGATGGCAGGCCGTTGAAAAAGGTGAATTCAAGAGATTATACGTTGTAGATATGGTTCTTCCATGGATTTCTCATATCATCTGCAGCTTCTTACCAGCAGTTGTAATGTGTAAATTAGGAGTTCCAGTTGTAGAAGCGATCAAAACAACATTACCAATGGATGGAATTGCAATGAAAACACTGTTTACAGTAGGTAGCTTACTTCCTTGCGTAGGTATTGCGATCTTATTAAAACAGGTAGTAACAAAAGCAGTTGACTTTATACCATTCTTCTTCGGATTTACATTAGCAGCAAGTATGGGATTAAACCTTGTATCAGTAACAGTTGTAGCAGCAATGTTCGCAATTATTTACTACAACATTAAAATGGTAGGAATCAGAGCAAAAGAAGCAGCCTTAGCTTCTGGCGGTTCCTTTGACGATGATGACGAGGAGGATATTTAATATGGCAGAGAAAAAACTATCTAAAAAAGCGTTAAATAAATCATTCCGTAACTGGGCTTATGGAAACTTAACATGTTTCTCTCAGGAACATATGCAGACATTTGGTTATCTGTGTGCAATGCTTCCATTGGTAGAAGAGTTATATGATACAAAAGAAGAACAGAAAGAAGCAATGAATACATACACAGCTTTCTTTAATACAGAACCACAGGTTGGATCTATCATCGTAGGTATCGCAGCTGGTCTTGAGGAAGCAAAAGCAAATGGAAATGAAGATATCGATGCAGAAGCGATCAATGGTATCCGTGCCGGTCTTATGGGACCTTTAGCAGGTATTGGTGATTCCTTAGTTGTAGGTACATTAATTCCTATCTTACTTGGTATCGCACTGGGATTATCAACAGGTGGATCTGTCGTAGGACCGATCTTCTATATCGTAGCATGGAACTTGATCATGGCATTTGGAATGAAGTTCTTATACTTCAAAGGATATGAACTGGGTGGAAAAGCCGTAGATATCCTGGTTGGTGAGCAAGCAACCGCGATCCGTGAAGCAATCGTTATGTTAGGAACAATGGTTGTTGGATCTGTAGCAGCAACATGGGTATCAGTAAAAACATCATTCCATCTTGTAAACAGTGCAGGAAAAGAATTCTTAAATCTTCAGAATCAGTTAGACGGAGTATATCAAGGATTCTTAACAGCAGCTTTTGTAATCTTCTGTTGGTGGTTAATGTCAAAGAAAAAAGTATCTCCAGTTGTTACAATGTTAATCTTAGTAGTTGTAGCATTTATCGGAGTTATGATCGGATTCTTTAACCCAGGATTAAAATACTAAGAAAGGAAGTATATTATGACAACACAAACAAGAGCACAGCAGTTAAAAGAAATTGAATTTCAGACACAAATGCTCAATAACCTCAAAAAATGGATTCGCAATCTCATTATTCTATCTTCTATCGGAATCATACTTGCGTATTGGGGACTAGGTGTCCAAAGTAAAATGCCATTTACAGTATTTGGTGTAGCTGGAGTGATCATTACGATCATCAGTGTGATACTTTGTGTTGTCATAGGACTTGGTATTAAGCGAGGAAGAGCAAACGTAGACAAGATATTACAATTAGTGAAAGCCTAAGCATAGAACTATTGTTTTTTGAGTGAAAAAGGACGATTATAGTTAGATCGTCCTTTTTTCTACAAAGAAAGGGAAAAAATATGAGGAAAGTTAGCCCAAGATTAGTAGCAATAATGATGGCAAGTGTAGTCAGTGTCACTTCTATCGCACCAGTAACAGCATACAATCATGTAACTGTAAATGCAGCACAATTACAGCAGCAGGAGATAGATTGGACATTTACAGGGAATGGAAAAGTAGACAATGATAAGATCCAGTTATCAGGAGCTGGTGATAATATCGGTATCACAAACATCAAAAAAGAAGATAATTATGCGGTCAAAGCAAAACTGACACAAGGAGAAGAAGACGGAGCTGTCGGTGTGATTATGGGAGCAAAGGAAGCAAAAGATCCAAAGAAAGGTTCTGTAGTAGCCAATGTTACTCCATCTACTGGAGCCGTACGTTTGATCTGTTTCCAAGGAGGACACAACAACGATCTTCAGAAAGAAAAAGTATTTGATGAATTAAAAAATAAAGATACTTATGATTTTGACATTTCTGTAAAACAACGTCATTTGACAGTTAAGATCAATGGTGTAAAAGTCATCAGTATGGAGATCACAGATACGATTTTTGAAGGAAAGGTTGGTCTTATTTCCTTCAATGAAACAATGACAGCATCTGATTTTTCTGTAGAAGATATCGCGATTCCAAAAGCAACAGCACATTTAACAAATTTACAGGTAACAGGTGGCGACTTAGATAAGAAATATACACAGGATACAAATGATTATGCGATCACAGTGCCTAATACAGTTGATAAATTATCTATCACACCAACTGTAAGTGATAATGGAACAGTGACGATCGGTGAACAAAAAGCAGAAAATGGAAAAGCAACAGAAGTATCATTAAAGATTGGATCTCAGGAAATTCCTATCACAGTGACAAGTACAAATGGTGCAGTAGAAACTACAACATTACATGTATTAAGAAATGTAGATGGTTCAGCATATACAGTTCCAACCAGACCACAATATCATTTTTCACAGGCAATGGGATGGAGCAATGACCCAAACGGAATGCTTTATTATAAGGGAGAATGGCATTTATTCTTCCAGCATAATCAGGCAAGAACGACATGGGGAGAGTTAGAATGGGGACATGCAGTTTCTAAAGATCTGATCCACTGGGAAGAATTGCCAAGACCATTAAATTATCAGGAAGATAATGGAGCAATGTTCTCTGGATGTGGTGTTGTAGATGATGAGAATACATCCGGTTTATTTGGAGATGAAAAAGGACCTGGAAAAGGTGGACTTATCGCACTCTATACACAGAACAATGAATTAAATGGCCACAGAGGACAGGATCAGTGCATCGCATATAGCAAAGATAACGGAAGAACATGGACAAAATATAAAGGAAATCCAATCTTAAAATGGGATGAAGATCATCTAAAAGATACAGCATTCCGTGATCCAAAAGTATTCCGCCACGATGGAAAATGGTTTATGGTATTAGCGGGAGGAATCTTAAGAATTTATTCTTCTGATGATCTGATTCATTGGAATATTGAAAGTACATATAAAGGAAGTGATGATATCGGTAATCCAGCAGGATTAAGAGTTGAAACAGAATGTCCTGATATGTATCCTTTAACAGCAGATGATGGAACAACAAAATGGGTTATCAGTGAAGGAGGACGTTATTATCGCATCGGTGATCTCAAGAAGATTGATGGACATTGGACATTTGTACAGGATAAAGACAGCGACCGTTATGTCATGAACTTTGGACCTCATTCTTATGCAGCAATGACATATTATATTGGTAATGGGGAAACAACCAATGGAAAACCAGAAAACCGAAGAATCATGATCAACTGGGCAAGTACATGGGCTGATGGATACTGCAATAACGTTGATAAAGTGACTGGACAGTGGGGATACAATGGATTCTTTAATCTTCAGACAGAATTAAATGTGAAGAAGATTGATGGTAAATATAAACTGGTACAGACACCAATTGACGAATATAAGACGTTACGTGTCAACGAAGCAGCAACCAAACTTGAAAATGTTACGATTCCAAAGAAGACAGAAAACAGCGAAAATCTGTTATCAGGAGTCAAAGCAGGACAATATGAAGTTGTCGCAGAACTTACACCACAGGCAGGAACAAAAGAAGTTGGATTCAAATTAAGAACAAACAAATCTGGAAGTCAGGAAACAGTTGTATCTTATAATACAGAAACAAAGAAAGTATCCATCAATGGAGAAAAATCTGGTACACATCCAGCGGGACAGCAGACAAAGAACATCGTCATGGAGAAAGATGGAAAAGTAAAATTAGATATCTTTGTTGATGAATCAAGTGTTGAAGTATATGGACAAGATGGACAGGTTACAGGAGCATTAGCAGTATTCCCATCTGTCAGTAGTACAGGAATGGAAGTATATTCTGAAGGTGGAGAAACAACAGGAAATATTACAGTTTATCCAATGAAGAGTATCTGGGAAAATAAGATCACAGATGCAAACACAGCAACAGATCTATATATCAGTACAGACTCTGGAAGTGGAGAATATAATGTCGGAGATAAGATCAGTGTAAATGCTGCAATCTCTCCAATGAAAGCAGATCAGAAAGTAACATGGAAAGTAAGTAATAACAAAAGTAATAAAGTTAAAGTTGTTAAAACAGAAGATGATGAACTTCAGTTAGAAGCACTAAAAGAAGGAAGTGTCACTGTTACAGCAACAACAGCAAATGGATTATCAAGAAGTATTGATATATTTGTTTCAGCAGCAGACGATGGTATTTCACTTAGTGACTGGAAACAACATGGTGGTAAATGGACGATCAGTGAGAATTCTAACAGTTGTACAGGAGAAGCCAGTGGAGACGCATTCTTAATGTCAGGAGCAAAGATCAGTTCAGATGATTATATTTTTGAATCAGATGTTGTTTATCACAGTGGACAGGCATTTGCATTATTATTCCGTGGACAGAACCCAGATTCTACCAGTGCATATGCAGCTAATGTAGATACACAAAGAAAAGGTAGTACAGCAAGAATCTTTACATTTGGAGGCGGAACCGGAGACATCGGAAAAGATGGAAATTACAACTTAAGCGAAGGACAGAAATATCATTTCAAAGTTGTAGTAAAAGGTAACCAGTATAAAGTGTATATTGGGGACAAGCTGGTACTGAATGTAAGAGATGTAAAAGTTGAGAATAATTACAAAGAAGGAAGATATGTTGGATTTAATGTATTCAATGGAAAAGTAACATTCCAGAATATGAAAGTCACACCATTAGAAGTGAAAGTTCCAACAGTTTCTGATAAACTTGCATTAACAGCAGGCGAGAAAGCAGCAATTGATGTTTCCAATATCGAGGACAACAGTTTCAACATCATCAAATACAAATCTTTGGACAAAACGATCGCAGATGTAGATGAAGATGGTAACATCACAGCAAAGAAAGCTGGAACAACACAGATTGAAACTCAGGTTACAACTTTTGGAAGAAGTTACACATACAAGACTCAGGTAACAGTAAAAGAAAAAGAAGTAGAAACTCCAAAAGTTTCTATTACAGCAACACTAAAAGGTAATGCAGGAAAGACTGTCACAACGATCAAAGATGTGAAAGCAGGAGATACTCTGCCAGCATGGAACAAAGCAAAATATAAAGCAGCTGGTAAGAAAGGTTATGTATTTGCAGGATGGACATACAATGGAAAAATTGTTACAAAGATGCCAGAAAGCGACAAGAATATTACATTAACAGCTAAATTTGTTAAAGTAACAGTTGGAAAAGCAGGTTCATTATCTGTCAGATCCAAAGCAGGAAAAGGTGTAGGATTTGTAGCAAGATCAACACAATCTGTCAACAAATATGGAGAAAAACGAGGATTTAGATTCCGTTATTCCACAAGCAAAAAGATGAAATCTGCAAAATACAAAACAACAGGTTTAGCGAAAAATGTTTATACAAAAACAGGTCTAAAAAAAGGCAAGAAATACTATGTACAGGTTCGCTATTACTACTATGATTCAACAAATCAGAAAGTATACGGAGCATATTCTAATGCGAAGTCAGTGAAAGCAAATTAAAAATGAAAAGCCATCTGGGATATTTCACTCTCGCCAGATGGCTTTTCTTGCTTTATAATAATGGAAGAAATAGACAACAAAGCAGAGAAACGAAAGGATGCAGACATAATGAAAAAGTATAAAGCAGTATTTAGTGATATCGATGGAACATTATTAAATTCAAAACATCAGATACCAGAAAATACAAGAAAAAAAATAAAACAGATCAACCAAAATGGAATCCCATACGTCTTAGTATCCGCAAGAATGCCCAAAGGCATGACAGCTATCAGAGCAGAATTAGAGGCGAAGAGTCCAATGATCTGCTACAGCGGAGCTTTAGTTGTTGATGAAGAAGACCATCCAATCTACAGTGTGGCAATGCCACAAGAAGTTGCCATGAAGTTATGCAGAAGAGTCTATGAATTGAATCCAAAGATTTCGGTTAACATTTACACAAACGATGAATGGCTGGTAAAAGATAAAAAAGAATATTGGGCAGCGCAGGAAAGTGATATCACAGGCGTGATTCCACAAGAAGTGTCTTTTGAAGATGAAGAAGTCTACAAAGAAGTACACAAGGTGTTATGCATGGGAGATAAAGAAGATATTGCAGCGTTGGAACAACAGTTAGTAAAAGAATTCCCACAGATCAGAATTTATCGATCCAAAGATACCTATTTAGAGATCATGTCCATGAAAGCATCCAAATCCGATGCAATCCATATGTTAAAAGACCATTTTCATGTGAAACAAGAAGAGATAATGGCATTTGGTGATAATTTCAACGATATCGATATGATCAGATATGCAGGACTTGGAGTCGCCATGGGAAATGCAGCAGATGAAGTAAAAGAGGCAGCGGATATTGTCACAGACATCAATGACAATGAAGGAGAACGCCAGATCCTGGATAAATATTTTAGATAGACGGAATTATTACAAGAAAATTTAGCACAAGGGTAATAGTAAGAGCCATAAAATAAACGTAATCTTAGAGATTAAAAAGTTCATTTTATGGCTCCTTTTTCTTATATATAACAAACATTTATATAAGAAAGTTGGAAAAGTTGCAAAAACTATATAAAATAAGGTTAGAAAAGTTGCAGAATAAACAAAAAAGAGCATAAGTTATACTAATTTCAACACCCTAAACCAAAGAAGATTTCAAATATATAATGGGCAGGAACCGTATGAACACGTCCCTGCCCATTATATATTTGAAATCTTCATTCACAGCATAAAGTGTATTGGTTGAATGTTGAATTGCAAAATATCAGGTATTGAAAATATGAAATAAATATAGTATATTAAAAACATGAAAAATATACGGATATATAACAGGATGGGAGGGAATCAGTTCAAATGGCACAGCAAAAGAAAATAAAGAATCATATAAAAGCAGATCATATTTTAAAAAATTTCTGGAAAGATAATAGTAGATTTGCAGATTTATTTAATGCTTGTATATTTGATGGAGAGCAGGTGTTAAAACCTAATGATCTGACAGAAGTAGATACGGATATTTCATCATTGCTTCAATTTAACGGGCATGCAGAAACGATACAGAAAGTCTTAGATGTAGTTAAAAAAACAGCATTTGGTATTGATTTTGTAATTCTAGGAATTGAAAATCAACAGAAAGTTCATTATGCAATGCCATTGCGTCACATGGTAGGAGATGCATTTTCTTATTTAAAAGAATACAATGAATTAGCAGTCAAAAATAAAAAGCAAAAGAATTGGAGAAATTCAGATGAATTTTTATCAGGGCTAACAGCAGAGGATCGTTTACATCCAATGATTACAATCTGCATTTATTATGGCGAAAAAGAATGGGATGGCCCTCGTTCATTGATAGACATGTTGAAAGTACCAGAAAGATTTCAAGCGTTAGTATCAGATTATAAGATGAATCTTATAGAGGTAAGAAACAGCGAATATCTGAAATTTCAGAATTCAGATGTCAGTATAGTTTTTGATATCAGTAGATTCATTTATGATAAAAGATATGATAAAATTAATGATATATACAAAGAGCAATTAATACCTTCAGAACTGGGATTAGTAATTGGTGCGATTACAGAATCACAGAAATTGATTGATGATGCAATAAAGCTAGAGAAAGAAGGAGGGAAGATGAATATGTGCAAGGCGCTAGAGGAATTAGAAGAAAAAGGAAGGATAGAAGGAAGAAGAGAAGGAGAAATCAAAGGAGAAATCAAAGGAGAAATCAAGAATAAAATTCTACTCATTCAAAAAAAATCCCAAAGAGGAGATTCTATGGAGAAGATAATAGATGATCTTATGGAAAGTATAGAATTTGTTCAGCCGATTTACGAAATGATCAAACAAAATCCAGAGTTATCAGTTGATGAAATCTATGGGATTATCAATAAATAATTTTCAAAATAGAATATCATCAATTTATCAACGGCAAAAAAGAAGCATAGAATGAGGAATAAAATAGGAACCGCAGACCAAATGCAGTTCCTATTTTATTTAATAATATTAAGATTGAGATGTAATTGATATTATTTAAGAGAAATTATTTCTTTTTAGTTTTTAAAGCTTTTTTAGCAGACCAAGCAGAGTAAACATTCTTAGATTTGTTGTTTACTTTTGTTACTTTGTAGCTTCGAACTCTTACATAATATTTTTTATTCTTTTTCAGCTTCTTTAAGACTTTAGAAGCAGATTTCGCAGAAACTTTGACTGTGTTTGCTTTCTTAAAGTTCTTAGATGTGCTGTACTGAATCTGGTAAGCAGCAACTCCGGAAACTTTCTTCCAAGATACTTTGATAGAAGTCTTCTTAGCTTTGCTTAATTTCACAGTTGTCTTCGCAGGAGCTTTCACAGTTGCTGCGTTTGTTACAGTAGTTGTAGCTGCTGGTTTAGCTGAAATTGTATAAGATAATTCTTTTGTACCAGCATATTTCTTTCCATTAAATTTAACTGTTACTTTGTAAGTTCCAGCTTTTGTGCTGTTAGCGTCAGAATAAGAAACTGTATAATTATCAGCAGAAATTACAGCACCAGTACTATCTTTTACAGTAACAGAAGGTTTCTGAGCCTGTCCATTTTCTGTGAAAGAAGTTTTATCTAAATCGATAGATGCAATTTTAGCGATTGGAGTAGATTTTCTAACATCACCGCAATTTACACATGGATCATCAATGGAACCATCTTTTTCTAAAGTTGCAGCTTTTACAACTTCTTTATATTCAGGTTTTGTTAATGATTCAATAGCATTGGAAAGGTGAGTATTTGCTTCAAGGATATTAGCTTTATATAATGTGTCATGTTTTAAAGCATCCAGAGCTTCTTTATATTCTGTTTTAAAATCAGAATATGGCTTAGCACAGTATTCAGTTTCTTTTTCAAGATAAGAATCAGCAGTTTTTATTGTAGATTGTAAAGCTTTTACTTCATCACTATCAGAAGCAATTACA
>ENA-OPLX01001156-OPLX01001156.1-human-gut-metagenome-genome-assembly--contig:-NODE-1156-length-9908-cov-3.637369_pt1 | contig 9908 bp, 6 predicted proteins | sample MGYA00241447_ERZ501726 | MGnify/ENA primary metagenome ERZ501726 (study PRJEB25962, sample SAMEA2042617) | human gut metagenome | biome: human gut; feature: human-associated habitat; material: faeces...
TCGGAAATCTCGGCGGTCTGGGCGTCGGCGGTGAGTTTTTCGTCCGACGTGAAAAGCGAGAGGTTCTTTTCGTAGAGGTTGTAGACCCCGCGGAACGTGGGGCCGTTCGAAATGGGGAAGGCCAGCGGCCGCACGCGGATGCGCAGTTCCTTTTCCACCTCGTCCAGCAGGTCGAAAGGCTCCTTGGAGGGGCGGTCGAGTTTGTTGATGAAGACGATCACCGGCGTCGAACGCATACGGCACACCTCCATCAGTTTGCGGGTCTGCGACTCGACGCCCTTGGCGCCGTCGATGACGATGATGACCGAATCGACGGCCGTCAGCGTGCGGTAGGTGTCTTCGGCGAAGTCCTCGTGGCCCGGGGTGTCGAGGATGTTGATCTTGGTGCCCTTGTATTCGAAGCCCATCACGGCCGTGGCGACCGAGATGCCGCGCTGGCGCTCGATCTCCATGAAGTCCGACGTGGCGCCTTTCTTGATCTTGTTGCTTTTGACCGCCCCGGCGACGTGGATGGCCCCGCCGAAGAGCAGCAGCTTCTCGGTGAGGGTGGTTTTACCCGCGTCGGGGTGGGCGATGACCGCGAAGGTGCGGCGGCGTGTGATTTCTTCCTGTAATGTCATGAACCTGAAATGTCTCTTTTATAGTTACCGCAGGGGTGCTGCCGGGCGCTGTCGTCGCGGCCTTTGGCCGTGTTTACAAGTCTGACCCACCCCTAAATCCCCGCCTCGGCGGGGACTTCTGTCCGGCGGAACGCCGGAACAGGGCGCTGTTATTTATAGTTCCTTTATTATCTATACTTCCTTTTCCTTGTTCGGGTAGTCGGCGTTGTAGTGGCAGCCGACCGACTCCTTGATCTCGCGGCCCTGTTTGATTACCAGGTAGGCCACGGCGATCATGTTGCGCAGCTCGCACAATTCGCGGTTGGGCTTGGTCTTGTTATAGAGCTCCTCGGTCTCCTGCCAGAGTATCTCGAGGCGGCGCATGGCGCGTTTGAGCGAGAGGTTCGAGCGGACGATGCCCACGTAGTTGGACAGGATGGTCTGCATCTCGCGCTTCGACTGGATGATCATCAGCATCTCCTCGGTGTGCTGCGTGCCTTCGAAGTCCCAGTCGGGGATGCCCTCCTGGATGTCGACCTTGGGGAGCAGCGACGCAGCGTGGCGTGCGGCCTGGTCGGCATAGACCACCGCTTCGATCAGCGAGTTGGAAGCGAGGCGGTTGGCTCCGTGCAACCCCGTGCAGGAGGTTTCGCCCAGCGCGTAGAGGTGCCTGATCGAGGTCTCGCCGTTGGTGTCGACCTTCACCCCGCCGCAGCAGTAGTGCGCTGCGGGCGTCACGGGAATCCAGTCGCGGGTGATGTCGATGCCGATCGAAAGGCATTTTTCGTAGATGTTGGGGAAGTGGCTGCGGATGGCTCCGGGGTCTTTGTGCGTGACGTCGAGGTAGACGAAGTCCGAGCCCCGCTTGGTCATTTCGCGGTAGATGGCGCGGGCCACCACGTCGCGCGGTGCCAGCGATTTCATCGGGTGGTATTTGTCCATGAACTCCTCGCCGGAAGGCAGGCGAAGGATGGCACCGAAACCGCGCATGGCCTCGGTAATGAGGAAGTTGGGTTTCTCGCCGGGGTTGTAGAGCGTGGTGGGGTGGAACTGGATGAACTCCATGTTCTCGGTGATGGCCTTGGCGCGGTGGCACATGGCGATGCCGTCGCCCGTGGCGACGACCGGGTTGGAGGTCGTGGAATAGATATTGCCGCAGCCGCCCGTGGCGACGACGGTGAACTTGGCGAGCATGGTCTCGATCTCGTTGGTGGCGAGGTTGAGCACATAGGCGCCGAAGCAGGCCAGCCCGCGCGTATGGCGCGTGACGAATTCGCCCAGGTGGTGCTGCGTCAGGAGGTCGATGGCGAAATGGTGTTCCAGCACCGTGATGCCGGGGTGCCGGCGAACCGACTCGACCAGCGCCCGTTCGATCTCGGCGCCCGTGAGGTCTTCGTGGTGGAGGATGCGGGGTTCGGTATGCCCGCCCTCGCGGTTCAGTTCGAATCGGCCGTCGGGGGTTTTGTCGAAGCGTGTGCCCCATTCGATCAGGTCGCGGATCAGCTCCGGAGCACGTTTCACGACCAGCTCGACGGCTGCCTCGTCGCATTTGCCGGCTCCGCAGACCAGGGTGTCGCGGATATGTTTTTCGAAGGTGTCGGGAGCATAGGTCACCGAGCAGATGCCGCCTTGTGCGTAGTTGGTATTGCACTCGTTCATTTCGCCCTTCGTGACGATCGTGACATGCCCGTGGGCCGCGGCCTTGAGCGCGAACGAAAGCCCCGCTGCGCCGGAACCGATAACCAGAAAGTCGGTTTTCATAGTTTTGTGAGCAATTATGCGACGCAAAGTTATAAAAAATGCCCGGTAATCGGGTCTTCCGCCGGGAAAAACCTGTGCAAAAACAGGGCGATCTCTCCGGGATGCCCGTTTCTGTCGGCTATATTTCCCTCCGCAGCGGGCCATATCCGGATTTTTTCCTACTTTTGTCACGATACAACCCTGATTATTCTATGAAAAAATTGCTACTGGCCTTTGCCGCAGGCGTGTGTCTGTCCGCCTGCGCCACCCACGATCCAAAAATCTCGATCGTACCTTATCCCAACCACCTCGAACCCGGGCACGGGACGTTCGCCGTCAAGGGCGAAGGCGTCGTGTGCGACAGCCGTGCCGACGAGCGGACGCAGCGCGCCGTGGCGGAATTCGCCGCGCAGCTGGCGAAAACCTCCGGCGGGGAGAACCCCGTGACCGTCGCCGACGAGCTTCCCGCCTCGGGCATCCGCTTCGTCCTCGACCAAACGCTGCCGGAAGAGGGGTACCGGCTCGATGTCACCCCGAAGGGCGTCGAAGTCCGTGCGTCGCGTTTCCCCGGCTTTTTCTACGCCGTGCAGAGCCTGCGGCAGATGCTGCCCGCGGCGGTTTACGGGACGGAGCCTGCGCCCGGCGAGGAGTGGGTGCTGCCGTGCGTGAGCATCGAGGATGCCCCGCGTTTCGCTTACCGGGGCATGCACCTCGACGTGGCGCGCCATTTCTTTTCGGTCGAAGAGGTGAAACGCTACCTCGACGTGATGGCGATCCACAAGCTCAACCGCTTCCACTGGCACCTGACCGACGACCAGGGGTGGCGCATCGAAATCAAAAAGTACCCTGAGCTGACGACCGTGGGCAGCATCCGCAAGAAAACCATGATCCGCAAGGAGTGGGACAACTACGACAATACGCCCTACGGCGGTTATTATACGCAGGACGAGATCCGCGACATCGTGGCGTATGCGGCCGACCGCGCCATTACGGTGATCCCCGAGATAGACCTGCCGGGCCATATGCTTTCGGCGCTGACCGCCTACCCCGAGTTGGGGTGTACGGGCGGCCCGTACGAGGTCTGGGGTCGTTGGGGCGTGGCCGACGACGTGCTGTGCCCCGGGCAGGAGAAGACTTTCGAATTCCTGGAGGACGTGCTGGACGAGGTGGTCGGCCTGTTCCCGTCGGAGCTGATCCATATCGGCGGCGACGAGTGCCCGAAGGTGCGCTGGGAGAAGTGCCCCCGCTGCCAGGCGCGTATTCGCCAGCTGGGGCTCAGGGACAAGGACGGCTATACGGCCGAACACTACCTGCAGGGGTACGTGACCGACCGCATCGGGAAATACCTGGCCGAACGCGGCCGGCGCATCATCGGTTGGGACGAGATACTCGAAGGACAGGCGCCGTCGGACGCCATCGTCATGTCGTGGCGCGGCAGCGCGGGCGGCATCAAGGCCGCGAAGCTCGGCCACGACGTGATCATGACTCCCAATTCGCATTTCTATTTCGACTACTACCAGTCGCCCGACGCCGATGCCGAACCCTTCGGGATCGGGGGCTGCGTGACCATCGACAAAGTCTATTCGTTCGACCCGATGGCCGATCTGACACCCGGGCAGCAGGCGCATATCCTCGGCGTGCAGGCAAACCTCTGGACGGAGTACATCGCTTCTGACGACCACCTGGAATACATGCTTCTGCCGCGTCTGGCGGCGCTGAGCGAGGTGCAGTGGTGCCAGCCCGGGGTGAAGGACTGGGTGCGCTTCCGCGACGGGTTCCGCATGGACAGGATCTATTCGCAGATGGGGTACGTATTCGCCAAGCATATCTTCGGCATCAAGGGATCGTATGCCGTAGACCCGCAGAAGGGCGCCGTGGTGATGACCCTCACCACGCAGGGCGACGTCCCGATCCACTATACGCTCGACGGCTCGGAGCCGGACGAAACCTCGGTGCTCTATGCCGGGCCCGTCGTTGTCGACCGCTCGCTGACGCTCAAAGCGCGGGGATTCAAACCCGGAGCCGCACCGAGCCGTACGCTGACGCTCCAAGCCGAGAAGGCCGTATTCCGCAAGGGACTGCCCGGAGCGGGCGCGGCCATGCGTCCGGGTGTCGCCTATGCCTGTTACGAAGGCGTGTTCTCGCATGTGGACGAGATTCGCCGGGGGAAGCTCGTAGCGTCCGGGACAATGCCCGAGCCGTCGATTGCCGATGCCCCGCAGGAAGACCATTTCGGATATATTTTCAACGGCTGGATCCGCATTCCCGAACGGGGCGTGTGGGAGTTCATGACCAAGAGCGATGACGGCAGCGTGCTCGTGATCGGCGACCGGAAGGTGGTCGACAACGATGGGTCGCACGCTTCGGTCATGGCGACCGGGCGCGTGGCGCTCGAAGCGGGTCTGCATCCCTATACGCTCATGTATTTCGAGGATTACGAGGGGCAGGATCTCTCCTGGGGCTGGAGGGCGCCCGGAGCGGCTGGCTTCGAGCAGATCCCCGCGGAGCGTTTGTACGTTGAATTTCCCGATTGTCCCGCTGATTTTAAATAAAAGTTATGAAACGATTGTTCTATCTTCTGGCGGCAGCGGCGTTCACTGCCTGCGGTTCGGCCACGACGCTCAGCGTCATGACCTTCAACATGCGTTACGACAACCCCGAAGACGGGGCGGACAACTGGCGTTTCCGCCGCGGGCGGGTCGCCGAGGTGATCGCTTCGCACGGCGTCGACGTTTTCGGCACGCAGGAGCTGCTTGCCAACCAGCTCGGCGACCTGAAGCGTTTGCTGCCCGGCTATGCTGCGGTGGGCGTCGGCCGTGAGGACGGTGCCGAGGCGGGCGAGTTCAGTGCCGTATTTTACCGGCGGGATCGTTTTACGCCCCTCGAATCCGGGACTTTCTGGCTGAGCGAAACCCCCGACGTCGCAGGCTCGAAAGGGTGGGACGGCGCCTGCGAGCGCGTGGCAACCTGGGTCGTACTGCATGACAGGGAAGGGGGCCGGGAGTTCCTCTTCGTCAACACCCACCTCGACCATGTAGGGCAGGTCGCCCGCGACGAAGGCGTGAACCTGCTCAGGGAGCGCATCGAAGCGCTGCGCGGGGATCGGCCTGTGATCCTGACGGGCGATTTCAATTCCGAGCCCGGCTCGTCGGTCGTGGCGCACGTGCAGAAAGACGGCGTACTGCATGACGTGAAGCAGGTCGCCGCCCGTAAATCCGGCACGGAGTGGAGCTTTTCCGACTTCGGGCAGATACTCGAGGCCGAACGCCCGTTGCTCGACTACATCTTCGTGAGCGACGGCATCGCCGCCGACCTTTACGAGGTGCTGCCCGATACGCTCGGTGGCGGTTATGTCTCCGACCATGCCCCCGTGATGGCCATTGTCAAATTCGAAAAATAACATCCCGCAATGAAAAAGATACTCAAAAGCTGGCTGCTGTTCGCAGCTCTGTGCACCTGCGCCACGGCTGTGGCCGAGCGCCCCATCCTGATCCATTCGCACAACGATTATTGCCGCCGTGCCCCCTTCTGGCAGGCGTACGCCCAGCAGGTCTATTCCATCGAGGCCGACGTGTTCCTGCACGGCGGCAAGCTGCTCGTGGGGCACGAGGTCGAAGACCTTTCGCCCGGCATGACCTTCGAGGCGCTCTACGTCGAACCGCTGGTGACGCTCTTCGGGCGTAACGGCGGGCGGGCATGGAAGGATTCCGGCGAACACCTTCAACTGATGGTCGAGCTCAAGTCTGCTACCGAACCGACTTTACAGGCCGTTGCGGCATTGCTGGGCCGCTATCCCGAGGTGTTCGACCCGGCGGTGAACCCCGAGGCCGTGCGGATCGTTGTCACGGGGCGTGTCCCGGCACCGGCCGATTTCGGCAAATATCCCTCCTATATCCGTTTCGACGGGGTGTGGGATGCCGACTATACGCCCGCGCAACTGGAGCGCATCGCCCTGATAAGCGCCGATTTCAGCGACTATTCGCAGTGGAACGGCAAGGGCTCGATCATCCCGGCCGAGCGTGCGGAACTGGAGACGGTCATCGACCGCGCACATGCCTGGGGAAAACCCGTGCGTTTCTGGGGCGCCCCCGAAGGGACGACGGTTTACTATACCTTTTATGATATGGGTATCGACTACCTCAATACCGACCACCCCGAGGTGTGCGCCGCGTTCTTCGATGATTTCGGCAACAAGAATTTCCAGATCGGCGAACGCCGCACGGCCGCCGAAGGCGTGACGGGCACCAAGCGCCTGGACAAGACCACGCGCGATTTCCGGGGCTTCCAGAACGACAAACTGCAACTCTCCAAGGGCATCGACGTCTACACCCCGACTTACCGCAACGACGGGGGCCGGGGACGGGTTCGCAACGTGATCTACCTGATCTGCGACGGCATGGGGCTGTCGCAGATCGTGGCGGCTTTCTATGCCAACAAGGGGCTGTCGACCCTGCAGATGAAATATATCGGCCTGCAACAGAACAATGCGCTGGATGCCTTCACGACCGACTCGGCTGCCGGCGCAGCGCCCTGGCCACGGGCGAACGCCACGATAACCGCCATATCTCGATGAGCCCGGAGGGCGTGCCCTATCCCTCGCTGAGCGATTTCTTCCACGACAGGGGGCTGCCCGTGGGCGTCGTGACGCTGGGTAACATTGCCGATGCCACGCCGACGGCCTTCTACGGGCATTCGGTCGAGCGCGACAATGCCGACGAGCTGACCCGCTGCCTCATGGACGGGCGCATCGACCTGCTCTGCGGCAGCGGCATCCGTGAATTTACACGCCGCAAGGACGGGATCGACCTGGTCGGGGAACTGGAGAAACAATACGATTTCGTGCGTTCGGTCGATGGGATCGATGCCGCGAAGGGCAAGGTCATCTGCATCGACGAGGCGATGGACGATGCGGCCGAGGAGGCCAACCTGACACTGCTGGCCGATGCCACGCGCGCTTCGATCGCCAAATTGCAGGAACGCGGCGGCGACGGGTTTTTCCTGATGGTCGAGGGCGCCAAGATCGACTATGCGGGGCATTCGCGCTGCCTGCCCGGTTCTATTATCGAAATGTTGAGCTTCGACCTGGCCGTTGCCGAGGCGCTGAAATTCGCCGACACGAACGGCGAGACGCTCGTCATCGTCACGGCCGACCATGAAACCGGCGGCCTGGTGGTGGTCGACGGCGACGAGCATACGGGGCGTGTGACGGGCGTCTATGTTTCCGACGACCATACGCCCGCCATGCTTCCGGTATTCGCCTACGGCCCGGGCGCCGACAAGTTCTGCGGCACCTACATGAATACCGAGATTGCACGCAGGATAAAATCACTGATAAAATAACCGCATACTATGACGCTACGCAAACAAATCGCGGCATTCATGTCGCTGGTCTTCGCAGCGGGCACGGCAGGGGCGCAAGACCTCAAATCGGGGCCCTACAAGCTGCCCTACAAAAACACCTATGTAAAGGAGGTATTCGTGGCCGAGAACGAGTTCCGCACGGCCAAACCCGAACACATCAAACCCCGGACGTTCGCCGAGGCGCGCAAGATCCTGCCCTCGCCCGTGTGGGAAGGGCATGAAAAGGAGGTCGAGATGTACTGGCACGCCTGGCAGATCGCCGTGGGCAACATCCGCCAGCCGCAGGAGGACTCGGGGTTCGTGTCGCCTTACCTCGATATTGCCTACAACGGCAATATCTTCATGTGGGACGCTTCGTTCATGATGATGTTCGCCCGCTACGGTTACCGCTTTTTCCCGTTCCAGCGCACGCTGGACAACTTCTACGCCAAGCAGCATCCCGACGGGTTCATCTGCCGCGAGATCCGTGCCGACGGCTCCGACTGCTTCGAGCGCTACGATCCCACCTCGACGGGGCCCAACCTGCTGCCGTGGGTCGAACTGATGTATTACCGCCAGTTCGGCGACATCGACCGCCTGCACAAGGTTTTCCCCGCCCTGTGCGCCTATGCCAAGTGGTGGCGGCTCAACCGCACGTGGCCCGACGGCACCTACTGGTCGAGCGGATGGGGGACGGGCATGGACAACATGCCCCGCGTGAAGCCCGAATACAACCCGATCTTCTCGCACGGCCACATGGTCTGGCTCGACACCAACCTGCAGCAGATGCTGGTCGACGAATCGCTGCTCAACATCGGTTTCCACATCGAACGCTGGCAGGAGATCGAGGACATGGAGGACGAGATGAAACGGCTGCGCGCCTATGTCAACGAACACCTGTGGGACGACGCGACGGGTTTCCTCTACGACCGCTACGGCGACGGGTCGCTCTGCACGACCAAGGGGATCGGCGCCTTCTGGGCCCTGCAAGCCGACGCGCTGGACAAGGGGCGGATGGATCGCATGGTTGCGCACCTGGCGGACACGGCCGAATTCGACCGTCCGCACCGCGTGCCGTCGCTCTCGGCCGACCACCCGAAATACAACCCGACGGGCCGTTACTGGCAGGGCGGCGTATGGCCGGGTGCCAATTACATGGTTATCGACGGCCTCTACCGCAAGGGCTACCACGACCTTGCGCTGGAGGTGGCCGAAAACCATTTCAACGCCGTATTCGAAGTGTGGAAGAATACCGGGACTTTCTGGGAGTACTATGCCCCGGAGAAGATCGAACCCGGGTTCATGGCCCGCAAGGACTTCGTGGGCTGGGCGGGGCTGCCGCCGATCGCGGTGTTCATCGAGTATATCCTCGGCATCAAATCCGACTATTCCGAGGGGCGTATCGTGTGGGACATCAACCATACCGAGGCCCACGGCATCGACCGCTATCCCTATGGCCCCGAGGGTGTCGTGGGGCTGAAGGTCAAAGGCCGCAATTCAGCCGGGGACGTGCCTGCGGTGAGCGTTACGACCAACGTGCCGTTCGACCTGACGGTGACGTGGGGCGACGGGCAGAGCCGCACCGTCCGCGTGGAGAAGAGCGGCAGTGTGAAACTGAATTAAGGAACCTAACCTACCTATGAAAAAGATAACGACTCTTATGTGTGCCGTCGCCTTGTGGTGTTCGGCACAGGCACAGGCGCCCGCCCTGCATTTCGGCCGGGACGGCAAATTCCGGATCGCACAGTTCACCGACGTGCATCTCGACCTCGGTACGCCTTACCGCCGGGCGCAGGCGGAAAAAACTATCGCTCAGATGCGCTACATCCTCGATGCGGAGCATCCCGACCTGGTGGTCTTCACGGGCGACGTGGTGACGGGCAAGCCCGCAGCCGAAGCGTGGCACCGCGTGTTGGATCCCGTCGCGGAACGCAACCTGCCGTTTTGCGTGGTGCTGGGGAACCACGACGCCGAGCAGGATCTCACACGCGCGGAGATCGGCCGCATCGTCACCTCGTATGCCGGCACGCTCAATACGCTCGGCGCCGGGGGCGAACTGGCCGACGTGGTGCTGGAGATCGCCGGGACGACGCAACCTGCGGCGTTGCTCTACTGCCTCGATTCGCACGATTATTCAACAATCCCGTCTATCGACGGCTACGGCTGGTTCACGCAGGAGCAGGTGGGCTGGTACCGCGCCCGCAGCGCCGCCTATACCGCGGCCAACGG
>ENA-OPLX01001158-OPLX01001158.1-human-gut-metagenome-genome-assembly--contig:-NODE-1158-length-9895-cov-2.375508_pt1 | contig 9895 bp, 9 predicted proteins | sample MGYA00241447_ERZ501726 | MGnify/ENA primary metagenome ERZ501726 (study PRJEB25962, sample SAMEA2042617) | human gut metagenome | biome: human gut; feature: human-associated habitat; material: faeces...
TTCCAATAAGATGCGACCTCATAATGCCTAGGGCTCTTGGGTGGTATTGAATGTAACGATCAGTAAATTCATTACGATCTGCCTTACAGGACTCCTTAAACCAGGGATGTGCCACAGATGTATGTCCCGGCACCAGGTCTAACAGGATATGCATATTCCGCTTGTGTACTTCGTTAAACAGGCGCTTCAGGTCCGCATTGGTGCCGTATCTGGGAGCTGCCTGATAGTAGTCCGCCACATCATAGCCTGCGTCTCCGAAGGGGGATGCAAAACAGGGATTCATCCAGATCGCATTACATCCCAGTTCCTTAATATAATCCAGTTTTTCTATGATACCCTGAAAATCACCGATACCGTCACCATTGGTATCCAGAAAAGACTGGGGATAAATTTCATAAAAGATTGCATTATCAAGCCATTTTGCCATAGTGTACTCCTTCCTGTGTGCTTTATTTTTATTATAAAAACGTTTTCCGTATTCTTTCTTTTACCATACCACAGAATGGATACTTGTACAACTGAGAAAAACCATCTATAATAAAGTAGCTTGATGCCCCGATATGCGAATAGCACAAAACAATCCGCAGGCATCCAACTAGGATAAAATAAGAACGAGGTCTATCATGTTAACACAAAAAGTAAGCACCATCGATGAACTCCTGCAGTTCGTCAGTACGTTACGCCAAAAGCACGGCGTCCGCCTCTGGTTCCGCGGGGAAGAGAACGCGGATCTGACTCTGATCCCTTCCATCCAACGAAGCCAGAAAAGACTGGACTCCGAACGCTATATTGCCAATGATTTCTATATCCGGGCGAGACAGATCCTGGACAATCCTCCCGACAAACACAATTACTCCGGCTGGGTCTCCCTGATGCAGCACTACGGTCTGCCCACGAGAATGTTAGACTGGACTCAGTCTCCCCTGATCGCCGTATTTTTCGCCACGGAGACTTACCGGGAGACTCCGGACACCGATGCCTGCGTCTGGGTACTGACACCGGGTCTGTTGAACGAGAAGGAAGGCTTCGGCAACTGCATCTATCCCATTGATGCGGACACCACCCAGGAAATGCTGCTGCCCGCCTTCAAACACAACCACCACAATCCGGAATTGAAAAACAAGATCCTGGCTTGCAGCTCCACGGAAAACAACCTCCGCATGTATTCCCAGTACTCCAACTTCACCGTACATAACTCTCTGGAACGTCTGGAAGACATCTGCGATGAAAATATGCTGTATAAGATCATTATTCCCTCCGGGCGGAAACAATACTTTATTGAAAGCCTGCGGGTATTCGGCATCTCCGAAAGCTTCGTATACCCCGACCTGGATCATATATCGAATGATTTGAAAGATTCCTATGGAATCTGAAAATCATTTGCGATTTTGAAGGACTCCTATGGGATTTAGGTTCAAAAGCGTGATAACGCGGCTTTTCGAATGGCGCGGACTGAACTGGTCAGCCATTTTGAATTCATTAGATTCATTATAAGAAAGGAAATATACACATGAAAATCGTATTACAGCATCTGACCAAGAAATTCCCCGCCCGCGGTCCTGTCCGCGGCAGGAAGAACCGTGAGGATGTCATTGCCGTGAATGACTTCGACTTCGAGATCCCCGACGGCAAGCTGATCGGACTCTTAGGTCCCTCCGGCTGTGGCAAAAGTACTGCCCTGAATCTGATCTGCGGTCTGCTGAAACCCACCGATGGCAAAATCTTTTTCGGCGAAGATGATGTCACCGGACTTCCTCCCGAGAACCGCGGTGTCGGCATGGTGTTCCAGAACTATGCCCTCTACCCCCACCTCACTGTGGAGAAAAATATTCAGTTCCCCTTAGAGAACCTGAAGGGTGCTGACAAGCTTTCCAAAGAAGAGATGAGCAAGCGCGTGCTGGAAGCAGCAAAGCTGTTAGAGCGCAAACCCAATGAGCTCTCCGGCGGTCAGCAGCAGCGTGTTGCCATCGCCAGAGCCTTAGTCAAGCTGCCTCGCGTTCTTCTTTTGGATGAGCCCCTCTCAAATCTGGATGCCAGACTCCGTCTCCAGACCAGAGAAGAGATCCGCCGGATCCAGCAGGAGACACAGATCACCACCATCTTCGTTACCCACGATCAGGACGAAGCCATGAGCATCTCCGATATGATCGTCGTGATGAAGGACGGTATCGTACAGCAGATCGGCAAGCCCCAGAACGTATACGATGATCCCGTGAATCTGTTCGTTGCAAAGTTCCTCGGCACGCCTCCCATCAATGTATTTTCCGGTGAGGTAAAAAATGAGCAGTTATACATTGGCTCCGAGGCTGTCCTGTCCACTCCCGGAGTAGCGGACCAGCCCGTGCATGTCGGCATCCGCCCGGAAGGCTTCATCTTAAAAGAGGACGGACCTCTCTCCTGCGATCTGGTGCGTCTGGAGGTCATGGGCCGGGATGTGAGCATTGTTTCCACCCATGAGAAGTCCCAGAACGTTACCATCCGTTCCATCATTGATGCGGACGAAGGGAAATCTCTTCCCACCGGAAAAGTGCATTTCGCCTTAAAACCCGCAAAAGTATTCCTCTTTTGCACCGACACCGAAGAACGCATCCGTTTTTAATATTTTATCCGATTTTGCAGTCCGGCGGTATTCATGGGCTGCAGAAAGAATTGAGGTTTCTTATGGAAAAACAAAATATGAAAGCCTGGCTCTATCTATTGCCGGCATTCCTGTTTCTGGGTGCTTTTATGATCTATCCTCTTATCGACGTATTCGTGTACTCCTTTGAAGAGGGTTACAATTCTGCATCCCAGACCTTTTACGGCGTAGGCATGTACAATTACTCCTATGTGCTCCACGATCCGTACTTTTTACAGGCATTGAAAAATACCTTCATTCTGGTCATCATCACCGTTCCGGTCTCCACCGGGCTGGCGCTTTTGATCTCCGCTGCCTTAAGCTCCATCAAACCGCTGCGGGATCTGTTCCAGACCATATTTTTCCTGCCCTACGTGACCAATACTCTGGCGGTCGGTCTGGTCTTCATGATTCTTTTCAAAAAGACTCCTTACTCCGACGGTCTGATCAATCTGCTGATCCAGTTTTTCGGCGGCAGCTCCGTGGATTTCATCGACGGACCCTACTGGGCGAAAATGTTCGTGCTGTGTTTTTACACCATCTGGATCGTTATGCCTTTTAAGATCCTGATCCTGACCAGTGCTCTCGCCAGTGTGAACCCCATGTACTACAATGCGGCAAGAGTGGACGGCACTTCCCGTTTCCGGATGTTTACCAAGATCACACTGCCCATGATCTCCCCCATGGTATTCTACCTGATCATCACCGGCTTTATCGGCGCATTCAAAGCCTACAGTGATGCCGTAGCGCTCTTCGGCACAAACTTAAATGCCGCAGAGATGAATACCATCGTCGGCTACGTCTACGACATGCTCTACGGTGACAGCGGCGGATATCCTTCCGCTGCGGCGATCCTGCTGTTTGCCATCGTCCTGACCATCACCTGCATCAATCTGCTGGTCAGCAAAAAGCATGTCCACTATGTATAGGAAAGGAGGTCTTTGTGATGTCTGATGTTACATCTGATTATGAAAGAATCGAGAAACGCACCCGGATCCGCGGCAATATCCGCAATGGGATCGTCTACCTTTTTCTGTGTCTGTGGGCACTGATCGTACTGTTCCCTTTTTACTGGATGGTACTGACCTCCGTAAAAAGCTACGGCTCCTATAATGCAGAATATATTCCGAAGTTTTTCACCCTGTCTCCCACTTTGCAGAACTACGTGGACGCTTTTACCACTGTTTCTCTGGGAAGATACCTGTGGAACACTTTGTTTTTCACCGTGGTCACCACTGCCATCATGCTGGTGGTCATCACCCTGGCAGCCTTCGCTTTTGCAAGGTTGAACTTTGCCGGAAAAGATCTGATCTTTACGTTATTTTTATCTCTGATGATGATTCCCAATGAACTGGTGGTCATTACGAATTTCACCACCATCACGAATCTGGATCTGCGCAATACCTTCACCGGTCTGATCCTGCCTTCCGTGACTAGCGTATTTTATATCTATCTGCTGCGGGAGAATTTTGCACAGATTCCGGACGAGCTGTATTATGCCGCCAAGGTAGACGGTACTTCCGATCTGCGATATCTGCGCAAGGTCATGGTGCCCATCTGCAAACCCACGCTGATCACCATCGTGATCCTAAAGGTTATTGAATGCTGGAACTCCTATGTGTGGCCCAGACTGATCACCGATGATCCGGATTACTATCTGGTATCCAACGGCATCCAGGAGATCCGTGAGAATGGTTTCGGCAGAGAGAACATCCCCGCCATGATGGCTGCGGTGGTCGTGATTTCCGTCCCTCTGGTGGTGTTGTTCCTCGTATTCCGTAAAAAAGTCATGGCAGGCGTTGCCAGAGGAGGTACCAAAGGATGAGTCGATTCAGCAAAAAACTGGCATTATTATGTGCCGTGGGCACTCTGTCTCTGTCCCTGACCGGCTGCCATGGTTCGAAAGGCCTGCCGGAATTCACCGTTCCGGAGGAATTCGATACTTCCAGGAACTATGAGATCACCTTCTGGGCGAAAAATGATACCAACAAAACCCAGACGGAAATCTACAAGAAAGCCATTGCGGATTTTGAAGCCCTGTATCCCAATATCACGGTGAACCTGAATCTATACACGGATTACGGCAAAATTTACAACGATGTCATTACCAATATTTCCACCAATACGACACCCAATGTCTGTATCACCTACCCGGATCACATTGCCACCTACCTCACCGGGCAGAATACTGTAGTTCCTCTGGATGACCTGTTTGCCGATGAAAAATACGGTCTGGGCGGCACAGATCTTGCCTATGACGGTCCTGCCAGAGAAGAAGTCATTCCTCAGTTTTTGAATGAATGCTCCATCGACGGTCATTACTATGCCGTTCCTTACATGCGTTCCACTGAGGCCTGCTACGTGAATAAGACCTACGTGGAAAATCTTGGATATACTCTGCCGGATGTACTGACCTGGGATTTCATCTGGGAGGTCTCCGAGGCTGCCACCGCCCAAAATGCAGACGGCACCTATGTAGTCAACGGACAGAATGTACTGATCCCGTTTATCTATAAGTCCACCGACAACATGATGATCCAGATGTTAAAGCAAAAGAACGCGGGATATTCCACAGCTGACGGCAGCATTGAACTTTTCAACGATACCACCACGGATCTCCTGTACGATATTGCCGGACATGTAAAAAGCGGTGCCTTTTCCACCTTCAAGATCTCCGGTTATCCCGCGAACTTCCTGAATGCCGGGCAATGTATTTTCGCCATTGATTCCACTGCCGGAGCCACCTGGATGGGTACGGACGCTCCGCTGTCAGATATCAGCGAGGACTCTCTGGTGCAGTTTGAGACCGCCGTGCGGATGATTCCCCAGTTTGACCCGGAGCATCCCGAAATGATCTCTCAGGGTCCTTCCGTCTGCGTTTTCAATAAATCAGACTCCCAGGAAGTACTGGCATCCTGGCTGTTTGCCCAGTATCTGCTTACCAACGATGTGCAGATCGCTTATTCCGAGACAGAAGGTTATGTACCTGTAACCTCTAAGGCACAGAACTCCGCAGAGTATCAGGAGTATCTGTCCGAGTGCGGTGCGGATAACGGTACACATTATGCAGTGAAGATTGAAGCTTCCAAACTGTTGCTTGACAACGTAGACAGCACCTTCGTTACACCGGTCTTCAATGGTTCCGCATCCTTACGTGACGCTTCCGGACAGTTGATTGAAAACGTGGTGAAGTCCACCCGCAGAAAAGAGACTGTGGATGATACCTACATGCAAAAGCTTTACAGCGATGTAGAAAGCCTGTACCGTCTCGGTCAGGGAAGTGATGCCTCCTTCGGCAAAAAGGAACTGGGTGCCATGCCCCGGGCTTCCGTGATCCTGTTAAGCACACTTGCAGTCACCTGGGTTCTGATCCTCCTGTATGTAGGGCGGGAATATTTAAAAAACAGAAAGAAGTAATTTTTCAGCCCCATTCGTAAGATAATATCTGGTGGTATTATCCTGCGCATGGGGCTCTTTTTGCAAAAAATCTTGATTTATCTTGCATTTCAGGTATAATGGAACTGTTCGGTGTCTGAATGCGCCGGATAAATTGAGGAGATGTCTGTGTATCTGCACAGACCCATATGCGCCACAAGCGCAGGAATGGAGGATTATTATGAAAAAGAAGACACTTGCATTAACCATGGCTATGGCTATGGTTCTGTCTCTCGCTGCATGTGGAAACAGCAATGCAGACGTTGCTGCTGAATCTACCGCTGCTGCCACCACCGAGGCTGCTACTACCGAAGCCGCTACTACCGAGGCTGCTGAAGCTGTTGCTGATGAGAAGTCCGAGGGTGTTATGACCTACGAAGAGTACATGGCTGCTGATCTCGATTCCGAAGTTGTGATCGAGGCTTATGTTCAGGCGAAACAGTCCTGGTGGGAAGATAAGGCTACCCTGTACACCCAGGATCAGGATGGTGCTTACTTCATCTACAATTCCGTATGTTCCGAAGAGGATTATGCTAAGCTGGTACCCGGTACCAAGATCAAAGTAACCGGTTATAAGACCGAGTGGTCTGGTGAAGTAGAGATCGCTGAAGGTGCTACCTTCGAGATCGAAGAGGGCAGCTACATCGCTCCCGTTACCGATGTGACCGATCTGTTAGGCACCGATGATCTGATCAACTACCAGAACCAGTTCGTAGCTTTCAAGGGTATGACTGTAGAAGTTGCAGGTCAGGATGCTGACGGCAACGATGTTGCTTTCCTGTACAACTGGGATGGTTCCGGTGAAGACGGTAACGACCTGTACTTCAACGTATCCCTGAACGGTCAGACCTATACCTTCACCGTTGAGTCTTATCTGTGCGACAACACCACCGATGTTTACAACGCAGTAAAGAACTTAAAGATCGGTGACACCATCGATATGGAAGGTTTCCTGTACTGGTACGAAGGTGTGAACCCTCACATCACTTCCGTGACTGTGAAGTAATTTCATCAGATATTAAGCTATATTGGCAATAAAAAGAACTGGCTTCCCAGGAAGACAGTTCTTTTTTATTGTCCACTTATATGCTTTACTTATCTGTTGCCAGGTACACCTGCGCATACCTATCTTCTCTCTGCCTGTCGGAATTCTTCTGCCTCCATCAGTGTCTCAGCGATCTCCTTCTCTGGCTCTACTATCTATGCGAAGCGATCAACCTTTATTTTCTGCTCTCCAGCCATTGTTTCGCGATTTGGAATCCCTCCATGGGAACGCAGAATCGCTGATCTCTAGGCGGCTGCAATGCGGCATCCAGTTCCTCCATATCGAACCACTCCACACTCTCCACTTCCTCTTTTTGCAGGATAAGCTTCGCAGCATCTACCGGCTTAGTGTACATATAGACGAATGCAACCTCGTTGTCCCGAAACATTTTTCCATGAAATTCCTTTTCGTATTGAATATCAAAGCATCCGGCGAATTGCAGCTCCTCTTTAGATGCCTGGATTCCCAGTTCTTCGTGAAGTTCCCGGATTGCGGACTCTTCCGGCTCATCCCCCGCCTGAATATGTCCGGCAGAAGAGGTATCGAACCGCCCCGGAAAACTGTCTTTCTCAGCGGAGCGTTTCTGCAATAACAACTGTGCCTTCCCATCCTGTTCTCTTATGATCCAGATATGGGCGGTTCTGTGGCGGACACCCTTTTTATGTGCCTGTGTGCGTTCTATGGTCTCCCCTGTGGGAATGCCTTTTTCATCTACGATGTCAAAAAATTCCATGGTGTTATGGCTCCTTTGTGTTTCTTTGCGTTTCTTTGTAGTCCTCTGGGTTTCTTTTGGTCACCTTGGGTTGCTTTGGGTTTCTTTGGGTTTCTTTGGGTCTCTTTGTAGTCCTCTATATTTTTGTGTTAATTCATCTGTACTGCCATTGTACGAAGTTCTGCTCCGATATTGCCGCCTGCTCCTTCGATGGTCTGTGCGATGATGACCGCAGCGATATCGATAGCTACTGTCTTTCCCTTCTAAGGTCTAATACCATCAAATCAAAATCGTAGTATTCCCCGTCGATCTTAAAATATGCCGGCGAGGTCCCGATTTTCCGGAAGCCATATTTCTCATAGACATGAATAGCTCGTATATTATCGCTTCGAACTTCCAGATTGATCAGTTCTATCGTATGTTCTTTTGCATACATAATGCATTTTTGTAACAGCGCCCTGCCAATTCCCTGCCCCCATTCCGACTTGACCACAGAGATTCCGAATTCGGCGCGGTGGCTCATCCTTCTGGAAAATCCGCTTAGACTGGCATCTCCGATAATCTCTCCATTTTTCCATACTACATAGAGAACGGAATGTTCCTCCTTATTTATATTCTGTATAAATTTCTCTTCCTCTTCTGTCGAAATAGGAAGCCCTTCTTTTCCAAAGGACAGATAATCTGTCTCTCCACCTACCTGCGCTAAATATGCGATGATCTTCTCCGCATCTTCCGGTGTAGCTTCTCTGATATCAAATTCTTCCATAGCTGCCTCCCCTTCGCAAGATTACAAATTTTATTCATAATCAAAGATAGTCTTGGACTGAATAGCATCTCCGTATTTTGCCTTCCATTCCTGATGGGTCGCAGAAGCATCGTACACAGGCAGTGCCTCCGGATCCATCTCCATTTCGATCATCAGGTCATGCCGGTTCGGTCTCGGTGTCACATTTTCATAAATGTTCACCGTATGAACGCCTTCTATCTGCTTCGTCCGATTGAAGATCTTCTTGATGTCCGCAAGCATCTCCCTGCTCGCCGCATCCTCCCGGTTCCATATATTATCTTTAAATTTTACAATGATCAGGTGCTTCATTTTGCATATCCCCCTTATTTTACTATTACTGATATGTTTTATCCTACCACGGCATCCCATTTGCTACAACCAAAATATTCCTGCAAGATCATTTCTACTTTGTCTGCATTCAGAGGACACTGCTTTGTTTCATAGGTGAGAATCAGATTTACCGAAGGAATGATACCATGTCGGCAATATAGCTTTATTTTGTCACAAGCATGATTGCAATAATCCGGATTATCCATCATCCCAAAGTGCTCCCAATAGAAATATTGTCCCGTAAAGGGATGTCGTATCACGAAATCTGGATATAAAATTATTCCATCCAAAACCAGTTTTTCTTCATAGTGAAACGGTATTTTATTTTGATATAGCATTCTGTCAATAATTGCTTCTGATTTAGACCGCAACATCTTCCCATGCGTTCCTTGTACCAATAAATTTTCCGGATGCTTTGTACATTTTTCATAGGGTTCCTCCTGCCACCGCTCCAGTTCCTTATCCAATGGTCTGAAATTCTTAGCCAGCAATTTTCCATATTCCGGATGATTTAATAGATGTTCGGAGTTTATTTTCATCTTGTCTGTCTTCTTCAAGTAGGCTTCCCATCCCGCTGCTTCACTCTCCAATTCCTTTTTTCTATACTCATAGTATTTCTTCAATGCCAGTATTTCTGCCTGATTTCTTTCGGTTTTCGGAAGATAGCGTATTCCATTTTCCTCTTTTACTTTCCATTTGTAGCGGTTTTCATTTTTGAAGCATTGCAATTCTCCTTGCGGAAATTTTTTGTCCAATTTTGTTATCTTTTCTAATTCCTTATTAATTTCTTCTATTCTGTTTTTTATATTTTCGCGTGTAGTTTTCACTTTTCCTCCTTCTGCACACTGGCTTCTTGACTTCTCCGGGGCTTATTCTTACTTTTCTTTCTCCTACGCCCCGGCTTCTTGACTTCTCCGGGGCTTATTCTTACTTTTCTTCCTCCTATGCCCCGGCTTCTCGATTTCCCCG
>ENA-OPLX01001161-OPLX01001161.1-human-gut-metagenome-genome-assembly--contig:-NODE-1161-length-9874-cov-1.932783_pt1 | contig 9874 bp, 6 predicted proteins | sample MGYA00241447_ERZ501726 | MGnify/ENA primary metagenome ERZ501726 (study PRJEB25962, sample SAMEA2042617) | human gut metagenome | biome: human gut; feature: human-associated habitat; material: faeces...
AGCCACAGCTTCCACGGCATCGGTCTGATACTGCTGAATTTTGAAACTAAACTTCATCTTTGTGGTTCACCTCCTGCTCCAGCATCAGGAAACGGTCAAAGTCGCTCTCATACAGACGATCCTGAATGATACGGTATTTTTCATATTCCGTTTCTGCGTAGAGTTTGGCCTGTTCTGCGCTGATTTTACCCGGCCCGGTCAGCAGCTCGTTGCCGTTGAACTCCAGAAAACCATCCAGCCGCTTTGCCCAATCCTCCATGCTCATGGGGATTTTGCGCTCGGCCTGCAACTCGGCATAATCCAGATAAAGCGACACAATGCGCTCCAGATAATTCATTTCTTCTTTGCTCAGGTAATTCTTCGCAATCGAAACATCCGCCTTGAGTATCTTTCCTTCCGGGGCATTCTCCCATGTAGTCAATCCCATGTGTTCCTTGTTGGCATCCGCCCGCTCCACGATCAGCTCCGACGCCATGTGACGGTGGACGGCATAGTGCATTTTGTTCTGGACGGTCTGGAAAAACAAGCGAGTTGTCTTTGCGTTTTTGTCGTAATCAAACGCAGTAGCATACAAATCCGTTACTTTCTGATAGAATTTACGCTCAGACAGACGAATCTCCCGAATCTGCTGCAACTGCCGCTCAAAGTATTCGTCGGTGAACATATGGCCTTTTTTCAGCCGCTCCACATCCATCGTCCAGCCTTGAATAGTATGGTCTTTGACGATCTGTCCCGCCCATTTACGGAACTGTACAGCACGCTGGTTGTTCACCTTGAAGCCTACGGCAATAATTGCCTGCAAATTGTAATGCGTTAGCTCTCGGTTGACCTGACGTGCGCCCTCTGTTTGAACTATTCGGAATTTCCGAATAGTTGCCTCCTCTGTCAGCTCTCCGTCAGCATAAATCTTTTTGATATGCTCATTGATAGTGGGAAGCCCAACATCATATAACGCTGCCATCATCTTCTGCGTCAGCCAGATATTCTCATCCTCATAACGCATTTCAAAGCTGGCATCACTCTCACCGGTAGAAGCAACAAAGGTCAGATATTCTGCTGCGGAGCTGCGAATGACAATTTCTTTTTTCTTCTTATCGTCCATATCACAGCACCTTCCTTACAGTATCAGGGCTATATGTCTCGAAAATCTGCTCAAAGTTTGTGGCTACGCTGTCATTTGCCATACTGCTGTCACGGAATACGGCATAGTATGGCTTCATCTGGGCAATGGCCTTGACAGTCTCCTCTGTCACATCATGGTCAAAGCAGGCCAGCAGGAAGCCATCCGCCACATTGAACACCTTTTTGCCCGCAATCTCTTTCACTTCGATGGGGCTGGACAGCAGCACACCCAGATCCAGCATCACTTGGAACAGCAGGTCTTCCGGGGTACGGTCTTCTTTCACGTTGTCCACCAACGAGAACATATCCTGCTGACCGACTTCATCCGGCGTGTAGTACACAGGTTTCATATTGCTTTCATCCAGACGCAGGCAGCGGAAACCGATGTCTAAATCAGCCGGAGCCGTCAATCCGGCTTCTTCCTTGATTTTCCGGCCAGCACGGCGGATACGCTCCTTGCCGATTTCGCAAAGTGTTGCATATTGCGGCGAATTGCTCTTTTCTGGAAGTTGGACAAGAATATACTTTCGATTCCCGTCATCTTCCATATTCTTTTGCATACCTGCATGCGCCGTCGTTGCAGACCCAGAAAAGAAATCCAAAACGTAAGAGTCTTTCTCTGTTGCAATCGTCAAAATGCGTTCCAATAATCTAGTCGGCTTAGGCGTGTCAAAAGGTGCTGTTCCACCAAATAGTGATTTCACTTCTTTTTTTGCTTCATCGGTGTGTCCAACTTCAGTATGTGGCCAGAGATTTGTCACAACGCGCCCATCCGTATCTTTAAGATACGTTTTTCTCGCAATTCCTCCTTGTCCACCTTTTGTAAAAAAGAACCTTGGCCATTTTCCGCGTGCTTGAACAAATTCTGCATTTTTTCTTGCAACGTCCAACGGTGTATCTAATACTATTGCTAAAACGCCTGCTCTGACTTCTTCTGGCTGAATCCCACAAACACTTGCTCTTTCTGGTGCATCGTCAATATCTCTCAACACATACTTTCCCCATCCTTGCATTATTTCCAACATATCACTTTGTCGGAGGGGCCAACATGCACCTTTGTATGGATAAATCATATTTCCATTAAAAGGATTCTGAATTGCGTATACCATTCCCTGATGTGTAACAGCATTTGGCGCAAATGCATCACTTGTTCTCCATGGACTTACATCATCATCTGGGTTCTTATACTTTGAATCCATTTTCTCTGTTCTTGGAAGCTTATGCGGATTCCAGTTTGGTGATTTACTATAAACAATCAAATGTTCTTTTTCATCACTAATTCCTTGGGAATCATTCCGGGGCGAGTAAGTTCTTTGCCAAGCTATATCAGCTACGAATCCCGATTCTCCAAAAATTTCTTCACAAAGTTTTGTTAAGTTTGCCGCTTCATGATCATCTATACTAATAAATATTGCACCATCATCTGCCAGCAAATTTTTTGCAATTTTCAGCCGTGGATAGATCATATTGAGCCAATCCGTATGAAAGCGACCATTGCTCTCAGTGTTTGTCACAAGCCGGTTGCCTTCTTCGTCATACTGGCCGCTATTATCCATATATTCCGCCGCACTCTGGGCAAAATCATCCTCATAGACAAAATCATTGCCGGTGTTGTACGGCGGATCAATGTAGATCATCTTGACCTTGCCCAGATAGGTTTCCTGCAAGAGCTTCAGCACTTCCAGATTATCGCCCTCAATGTAGAGGTTCTCACTGTCAAAGCCGCCAGGTGTTCCGTCCTTGCCAACGCTGTCCGCTACAACCGGGCGCAGCGTTGCCGTAATGGGCGCATTGGCCGCCAGCATGGCCTTTTTCTTATCCGGCCAGGTAAACTGATAGCGTTCCTCCCGGCCTTCCACGATGGAATCAGAAAGCTCCTGCCGCAAAGCGTCAAAATCAATGGCGTGTTCTACCTTACCGTTCCGCATCACTTCGGTGATGGCATTGGGGAACAGCTTGCCGATCAGTTCTATATTTCTCTCCACGCCGTCAAGGCTGTGCATTTTCAGTTTGTCCATTTGATTGTTCCTCCGTTTCCTGTTTTGGCTCCAAGTGTATGATGAAATCCGCTATTAAGATCGCATTCAGTGAGGCTTTTTTGTTTGGATATTTTTTATACTTGCTATGAGAAACACCATTCCGGTTGGGGATTCCCTCAACAACCTCATCCACTGTATTACAATCACAGACGATTAGCTTCTCGTAAAACTCTCCAAACACAGGCTTCAAATCATTTTCTTTTATCAACTCGGTAAAATCTCTGCCGGTCTTCTTTTGGCTGTACCGCCCTGTAATATGCAGCTTATGGTGGATCAACCCTTCCCACATGGTTGATAAACATGCTATTGATAGTGCATATTCCCCACGAAGATGTGCTTCAAGTGCTTGACCAAGGATTTTCTTAATGTGCGATTCTAAATCCGAATCTTTCCATGTCCGTTTAATTTCCCTGATGCGCTGTGGTGTGTAGTATCCGAGAATCAGTTTATCAATTCTCTTTTCTCGTCTTTTGCTGGCTCCTCGACTGGTTGATAAAACCTCATATATTTCTCTTCTCAGTCTTAGATCAGCAGACCAGCTCGCATAGGGAAACCATTTGCATTCATACAAAGCTATCAGGCAGATGTCATTCAGCTCTCGGTAGCGTTTTAGAAAATCGTCTCCAATGTGTAAATTTCTGAACGCATCTGTCCACGGTGAAAAATCAATACTATGAATCCATTGCAATGCTGGCGAAGCTGCAATCTGTGCATTTACCATAGACATAGATGCACAAAGGCTTGTTGCCAAATTACCAGAAACAGCAGCTCTATATGAATCTAATACGGCAGCGGTATTTGTGTGAAATTGCTCCCATATCGAATTGTCAAGTCTGAACGGTTGGATAGATTTGTATAAGGATGCCGTCGCATTCTGCATTAGCATCGAATTCTCTCGAATCAGTTGTACTGCCGGACTCTCTGTCATATGATCAAGACCATTCAAGGCAGATACCGCAAGTTTGCTTGTAGATAAACTATTTAGCAAAGGGGCAGTAAGTTGCTGTATACGAGCCTGCTGCTCTAAAATAGGTTTGAAGCCTTCCTGCAACCTATTCTGAAGCTCAATGCTTTTGCGTAACGATTCTGGAAGATTGTATGCTTCATCCATATTCAACTTATCACCGCTCCTTCCAATTTTCCTTGTATATTCCTTATCTCTTGTACTAATTCAAATTTCTTCTTCGGCTGTTTTTCTTTCCTGATTTTAGCTTCCAGAGCCGCAATCTGCTTTTCCAGTTGCTCTCGCTGCTTCTGCTGCTCGACGCTTTCTTTCAGAGTAGCGGATTCATCCGAACCGAGAGCCGTTCCCGCAATCTGCCGTACAAAATTCTCATACACAGCATCCAGCGAAAGCCCTTCCAGATGCACCGGAAGTTCACTTTCTTCCAGCCAATCTGTGTAATAATAACGATCAACCTTAAAAGCCGTCTTACCCGCCGCAGCTTCCTTGTAACCGATAGCAGCCTGATACCTGCCTTCGTATTCCAGCAAAAACAAGATATGATACGGGATTTCCCGGTCAATCTGGCGCAACACACTTTCATCCAGCTCCGGGGCAGACAACCGAACCTCGAACACCTCAATCTCTGTCACCTGTTCGCCAGCAGCCAGATTCAGGGTAGTGGCCGCAATCTTATTGCGCCAGTAGATGATTCTGATTTGCTCTACGAACGCTTTTTTCATGGCAGGTGTCACAGCAATGTTCTCATAAAACTTCTGCTTAGGGATACGTTTGTTAAACTCCGTGGATTTTGGCAATCCCAGCACGGCATCTCACCTCCAGACAATCATTTCACAACCAGGAAACAAATCAGTTCAAAATCATCCAGCCCGGATATGTCGCTCATCAAAGCGGAAGTGCCACCGACGGAGAACAGACTGTCAATGTCGCTTTCCTCTTTCACATCAATGATGGAATTGATCGCTTCACTCAGCAGCTCGGACATTTCCGCCATATTCCGGCCGTCATCTGTTTCACGGTTAAAGCATTCATATGCCTCTTTGATCGGTGCAGATTTTCCACGGCAGAGCAAACGAATATCATCCAACATCTTTTTCGGGTTCAGGTAATCGCAGATAATCTGACCGTCCACTCCGATATAAACCATGTAGAACGGATGGATACGGTTCCGGTTATCCGCGTTGACACTGTTGTTGATATTTTTCAGCACAAAGATCACGCCCTCCGGAAGTTCATCCGTGGCAGGCACCACTGCATGAAGCCCACGAGGCTTTTTGTCCATGTCTCCGTTCCGTTTTATGTAATCCAATAAGTCGAGCCGGAATTCGTTCAGCCCCAAATCCATAATGGAGATTCCATCGGACATATCCTCAATATCAACTACTTCCTCCTGCAAGCGTTTGAGCTGCGCCTTGCGATATTCCAAATCACCTTTTTCTTCCGGATTGATCAGGTCATCATCGCCGGTAGAGGTCATAACGGTGATTTTCATGCGAGTCTCGACACGGGATTTCAGATTGATGTACTCATCCAGCGTCAAGTCCGGCCAGAAGTTTACAAGCTGAATGTATTGGTTACGACTGCCGATACGATCAACACGGCCAAACCGCTGAATAATGCGAACTGGATTCCAATGAATATCATAGTTGATCAGGTAATCGCAGTCCTGCAAGTTCTGACCTTCTGAGATACAATCCGTTGCGATCAGCACATCAATTTCGGTAGTGCTGCCCGGCATCAGAACATCCCGGTCTTTGGAAACAGGGGAAAAGCAGGTCAACACATTATTCAGTGTTGCCTGAAATCCTTTGATCGTTGTTTTTCCATCAATGGAACCGGTGATGACCGCCGTATTCAATCCATAGTTCTTCTTGATATACTCGCTGACATGGTCGTACAGATACTCAGCCGTATCAGAAAACGCCGAGAAAATCAGGACTTTCTTATTCTGGTTATTGATGGGATGCTCGATTTTTTCAGACAACAGCTTTAACAGCTCCTGCAACTTGGTATCATGTTCCGGGGTAATGTCCGCAACCATAAAGGTCAGCAGTTCCAGAATCTCCGCATCCCGCTGAAGCTCCGTGCGCCAACTCTTCCAGTCCATATCTGCAAGGTCGATTTTTACCTTTTTGCCAACGGTGAAGAAATCTGAATTTTCATCATCTATATCAAAGTCATCGCCACCAGCATCGTACATATCTAAATCCGCCCGACCGTATGCCTCAAACTGATTGATGGACTGAATCGTACCATTGATCAGTTCCTTGATTCGGGTCAGTGTCAGTTGGAAAGAATGTACGGAGCTTTCCAGACGCTTCAAGAGGTTGATGCTCATCAAGCGGCGGATACCTTGCTCACGTCCTGTCTGGGTCAGGTTCTCACCCTTATTGTGGGTCAGCTCTTTATATTTCTGGAGCTTGCTGGGGAAAATGTAATTGGAGGGCGCATACACACACAAAGAGAGCTGCATGAGTTGCTCATAAATCTCGTTATAGTTGATGGCGTTGCTCAAATCCGTCAGGCAGGGGCGTTTAGAAATTGGCTTGAGCCGTTCGGGAAATTTTCCAATTTCGTTGGTGTCATAATATTTTTCAATATGTTTACGGGAGCGGGCAATGGTCACGCTGTCCAACAGCTCAAAAAAGTCAAAATCCAATGTGCGCAGCAGCGCATCTGTGGTTCGTTCCTCCTGAGGCAGTTTGCTCCATGCATTGAACGCCTTTTGCGCCTGCTTGAAAATATCCTCCACGTTTTTGGAGGTATTCAGCCGCTCATCAAGGGACTCCGAATTGCCCTCATAGGCAAGGGCAAGCTGGTTCTTCAAATCAACAAAACGGTTGTTGACTGGCGTTGCAGAGAGCATCAAAACTTTAGTCTTAACTCCGGAACGGATTACCTTGTCCATCAGACGCTGATAGCGGTTATCCTGCGTCTTGCTGTGCGTACCAATGCCGTTGCGGAAGTTGTGGGATTCATCGATTACCACAAGGTCATAGTTGCCCCAGTTCAGGCGATTCAGATCAAGACCATTAGACTGCCCACCATTGCGAGAAAGGTCCGTATGAAACAAAACATCGTAGTTCAGCCTGTCCGATGCAATAGGGTTATTGACATAGTTGTCCTTGTATGTATTCCAATTTTCAGCCAGCTTTTTCGGGCAAAGCACCAGCACCGACTTATTTCGATTTTCATAATACTTTACAACAGCCAGAGCAGTGAATGTTTTACCAAGACCAACGCTATCGGCAAGAATGCAGCCGTTGTATTTTTCCAATTTATTGATGATGGCAAGCACTGCATCCCGCTGGAAATCATAAAGCATATTCCAAATCTTGCTCTGTTTGAAACCGGTTGCCTCATTTGGCAGTTCATCCTCAGAGATGTCATCCAAAAATTCGCTGAACACATGGTACAGGGTCATAAAGTAGATGAACTCCGGCGGATTTTCTGCATAGGCCGTGCTGATGTTTTCCAAAACTACATCCGTAACATCCTGCATCTTTTCCCGGTTATTCCAAAGGCCATCAAAAAGCTGCATATATTGCTGAGAGTGCGGAGCTTCCATGCAGGTGACCATGTTGTAGCTGTTGTTTCCACGTTCACAGCCAATGTCTACTGTGGTAAAACCATTGATTGGAACATAGGCTGTCTGTATCGCGCCCGAATCCACGGTCATAAAGCCACCCATGTTTTCACCTGTAGTATTTGACTTGAATTTCGCTTTTTCCCTGATCCAATCAGCGCACTCCCTGGCGATTGCCCGCTGGTTCATTTCATTGCGCAGCTTGATTTCAAATTCTGTGCCGTATAGACTGGTTTCACGGGAAAGCCGGGGAATGTAGAACTCACGCTTCTGCTTTTCGGCTTTTTCTTTAACAAAGGTGGGCGAAGTAAAAATAAAGCGGAACTCGTCCACCGATTCCAACTGCTTTTTCAATTCTTTATACGCATACATCGAAAAGCAGGCTGCCGCTATTGACACCTTGCTGCCTCTTTTGATTTCTACCTGCAGATCATCCCGAACCGTACTGGTGATATTATCAAGTACTTTCAATTCTTTCACCTACCTTTGTTTTAGTCCTTATTCTACATCTCTTGATGTCCTACTATCGGGACTGTCAGGCAGAATCTCAAGAACATCCTCAATATTACAGTTCAGTTTCTGACAGATCCGGTCAATAACTTCAAGTGAAACAATCTCATCCCGCCCCATCTTACTCATAGTGCTTGTGCTGATACCAGCAAGCTCACATAAATCCTTTTTTCGCATCTTTTTGTCGATCATAAGTTTGAATAATCTTTTGTATGATACTGCCATTTTTCATCGCCTTATTACTTTCAAAGTGGTTTCCTAAACATCCAAAATTATATTAACATTATAATATATCGCGCTTTAAGAGTAAATAAAAAATGCCGACATCTCATAAGTTCATAAGTTATCTCATAAGTCTCAAGTCTTGCGCACGCAGAGCATGGACGCTATCCACGCTCATTTTCTTGTATGGGGAGAGCCCCACTCCAATTTCTTCGCAAAGCAGCCCCAGCAACGCCGGCTGCACATTCGTCTCGGACGCTTTGCTGTCCCTCCTATTTGTTTTTGGAAATAATCCACTTTGCTTTTCTTCTGGTTCCTTGCTGTTCAAGTATGCCTTGTTCTTTTAATTCCGAAAAAATTCTGGAGATTGTTCTTTTAGATACCCCAAGCTTCTCTGCATACTGTGCCTGCGTTTCTGTCGGATATTTGGTAATGATCTTCAGTAGTTTTTGAATATGATCTGAGAGATCTTTATCTGTGTATAACACTTCATCAACGCCATTTCCAATGCCATTTTTAACGCCATCAGTGCCATTTTTAACGCCATCAATGCCATTTTTAACGCCATCAATGCCATTTTTTTCTGTATCAACGCCATTCTTAATGCTAATGGCATTATTTTGCTCCCGGTAAATGTTGATACGCAAGTCAACCTCACCGCCAATAAACTCTGGATCCCGCAGTCCAGCAGATTTTACTTTATCAATGATTCTCGGGATACCACTTCCCCAATGTTCGATCAGATTCATATATGCAAATGCATGAGCAAGTGCTTCATTCCTAATTTTAGAATATCCTTCTCTCATGCGCTCTATGGTCTGTCCCATTGGCAGCTTTCCAGGAGAAGTAATTTCCAGGCGGTTGTCATATACTGCAACTTGTATCGTACCATGATCCAGATAGCTCCGATGCACCATTGCATTGATAATCAACTCACGAATAGCATCCGGTGGAATTTCATAAACATCCTGTCGATAAAGCCCCACAATCGTCGCACCCAGGTGAATATTTCGCAAAACAAACTGAAATGCCTCGTCTATCTGTTCCCAAAGCGGACCTGTATACTCTCTACGATCAACAAATACCGCTTTTGTTGTTCCTTTGAACACGCCACATTGCGTTGCAACATGCAGTCCTCCCTTGCCCGTTAGAATCGCAAAAGCATTGGATGGATAATCTTTTCCTTCACGCTCAATCAATACTCCCCAGGAACGGAGCTGCTGTCTGCCAACGTCTTTGATGGACGCTTTTTGCTCCTCGTTATGAGCATTTTTAACTGCCTGATCCTTCATTGCTTTGCAAAGAGCATCAATATCTTCATCTGTAATGGTCAGTCCGGTGCACAAAGCCTGATCAAAATAACGGTTACTTCCCTCAAACATCAGCTCTTTTATCATGTACTCATCGGCAAGGCGGGTAGTTCCGGCAACA
>ENA-OPLX01001175-OPLX01001175.1-human-gut-metagenome-genome-assembly--contig:-NODE-1175-length-9787-cov-2.033189_pt1 | contig 9787 bp, 7 predicted proteins | sample MGYA00241447_ERZ501726 | MGnify/ENA primary metagenome ERZ501726 (study PRJEB25962, sample SAMEA2042617) | human gut metagenome | biome: human gut; feature: human-associated habitat; material: faeces...
GCCATACCGGAGGAATAGTTCTTGATCGGCATATCAAGGAAGTCCCATAACTCCGCAAAATCCACGATCTCATTAAAGTGCTGTTCCATGAATTTTTTATCGTACCCAAGGACAGCTCCGTTTAAAAAGATATTCTCCCGCGCGGTGAGATCACCGTCAAATCCGGCTCCGAGCTCAATAAGCGGAGCGATGGAGCCATTGATCAGTACTTTTCCCTTATACGGTTTTAAGATCCCGCAGATCAGCTTTAATAGCGTCGATTTTCCGGATCCGTTTGTACCGATGATGCCCCAGGCCTCTCCTTTTTTTACCTCAAAACTTACATCTTTCAATGCGAAAAACTCTTTGAACATCAGCTCTCTGCGGACCAGTTTTACAAAGTATTCCTTCAGATTGTCGATTCGCTCAGAGGCCATATTAAAGCGCACGACGGCATGTTCAACGCGTACTGCATATTCGTTATTCATAATTTTGTCCTCATTCAATTAAATATACAGGATAAAACGATCCTGACTCTTTAAAAAGACCAGTGTACCGACTCCCAGCGTAACAAAAGCAACTACAAAGCCGTATAAAACCATTCCCATATCCGGGCAGGCTACATCGAGAACAATCGTCCGGAACTGGGTGATATAGGTGTATAACGGATTAAAAGTTTTGATCGCTGTCTGTAAATTTTCAGGGAGCTGACTGAGCGGATAAAAGATCGGAGTAACATACATCCATGCAGTCAAAAACGCACTGTAAATATACTGAATATCTCTGAAAAATACATTTCCAGCTGCTAAAAGCATTCCCAGTCCCAGTGAAAAGATATATACCTGAATAAGGATAACCGGAATAAAAAGCATATTCCAGCTGAAGGTAACTCTGCAAAAAATAAATACAAGAAGCATTGCGCCTAATGCAAAGAGTGTGTTGACGAATGAACTGGTCACTTTCGATAAAGTAAAGATATACTTTGGTACATATGTTTTCTTTAATAGTGCCGCATTTCCCGTGATCGACCACATCGCCTGGTTTGTTGATTCCGAGACAAAGTTAAAGATTGTCTGTCCGACGATCAAATATACCGGATAGCTCTGAATGTCAAAGCGGAACATATTGGAAAATACGAGTACCATGATTCCCATGATCATTAACGGGTTTAAGATACTCCACACATATCCGAGGAAGCTTCTCCTGTACTTTAGTTTAATATCTTTCATGACCAGCTGCGATAACAGCGGCTTATAGTGCTGAAAGGTTGCCAGCCTTTTTATGAATTTACTCATCGTTATTTCAGATTCTCCTCCGTTTTTGCTTCATTTTCTTTTTCGAGTTTATGATTATGCCGCAATTTATTATAAACCCCGGAATGCAGCATCTTCTCATACATCGGATATGAAATTCCAAATCGGTTCATCCAGAGATAAATCCGGAACTTCCTGCTGACGCGGTTCCAGATTTCCGGATTCAGAGTTCGGATCATTGTATTGTATCGAAGACAATCGCTACGTCCGGTTCTTTTATTCGGATTCATGATGCATCCGGCTACATAGTAGCTTAGAATGACACCTTCTGTTTTTTTGTAGATATATTCCTTCGCTGCATCCGAAAATTCCGGATGTGCATTATAATGGCGGATCAGATCCTCCGTTACTTTTTCCACATGGCTCATTCGCTTTAATCGGTTTGTGACCGATACGCTCTGTTCCGCGTTTCCTACCAGATACTGATACAGATACAGGTCGATCGGATAAATACTTGCCGCATACGAGCAAGGGATCGTTGTGTATTCATGATCTTCATAGAAGATTTTTTCCGGCAATTCATAGCGGTGTCTCTGGTAAAATTCCCGGTTATAACAAATTCCGTGGAATGCAAAACAACGGTCAAATTTCTTCCAGTTTTGTACGACATCCTCCAATGTATAGGTCACTTCATACCGGTCCAGGAACATTTTCCATACTGTTTTTTCTCCGGTCTTCATATCGACCTGGTGATATGGATTTAAAACGACGTCCGCTGTGCATACTGCCAGCTTGTCGACAAGCTCCTTTAAGTTTTCTGTGACTACCCAGTCATCCGCATCGATCACCTTCAGATATTGCCCGACAGCTGCTGCCGTTCCCGCATTGATTGCGGAACCATGTCCGCCGTTTTCCTTTGAGATCAGGCGAAACAGCTCCGGATATTGTTTTACATAGTCTCCGGCGATCCGGGCAGTCCGGTCTTTCGATCCATCATCCACAATGATTACTTCCATCTGTTCGATCGCCTGTGGATTCAAAAAGGACGAGAGACATTTTTCCAGATATTGTTCCACATTATAGGATGGTATGATAAACGATATGATTTTGTCCATAAAAACCTCTTTGCATATTTTCTATCTGCACATGCTCCTGACCATCAGATTTACCAGATAATATGTATGATACTGTGTTTTTCTCAGCAGTGAGACTGCCTTGTTGATATTGCTGTCGTAGATGTCCCGGTATTGAATTTTCAGATTCTGATCATACTGCTTAATCTGCTGTTTTTTCTTTGCAGATGGTGAAAAGCTGAGCATGATCTTGAATTTGCCGGCAATGACGCGGGCGATCAGTCTTGCAATGTACTGTTTTTTGATTTCCGTACACGGAACCTGATTACCAAGTTGGCGGTAAAATTTCAGCAGCGATTCTAGTACCTTGTTGTAATTCTCCTCATTCTTCTGCATCTTCTCAAGTCCGACGCTCTGTCCCGCCCGTCCAAGGCGATAGTAATAGACAAATCCATCCACAAAGCAGATCGTCTTTACATACGGGATTGGGTAAGTGATGTACTCGGTATCGACGTAGTAACAGTGCTCATCAATGTGGATCTGATTTTCACGGAGAATTTCTGTCTTGATCGTCATGTTATGCATCTTCATATAGAGCTTGTCCGCGATCGAATCAAACGAGTACGTTTTCTGGTATTCCACTCCCTCAAACGGGATCGTTATCTCTGCTTTCGTCTGGAATTTCGTCTTGTCGGCCTCGCCATTGTCGTAAGTCCATAAGAATCCGGAATAGACGACATCTGCGTTACTTGTCTTTAAGGTTCGGACCAGATCGCAAAATGCTTTTTCGCCGACCCAGTCATCGGCATCGACCACTTTGAAATATGTTCCCCGCGCATTTGCAATCCCGCAGTTGATCCCGGAGCCATGTCCGCCGTTTTCTTTTGTGATCACGCGGTAGGTATCCGGATACTGCCGGACATATTCCTCAGCAATTTCAAGGGAATGGTCCGTAGATCCGTCATTGACGATCAGGATCTCAAGATCTTCCATCAGCTCCGGAATTTTAAAGGATTCCAGATTGTCCCTGAGATATTTTTCCGCATTGTAAGTTGGAACGACTACTGTTAATATTTTTCCCATCTTTTTATCCATTCTATTCTTTTAAAGCCGGATCCTCCCAAAGACCTTCCTCGAAACCATCCGTGGATTCCTTCATGAGAAGGACCTTCGGTGTCATAAGGATCAGCTTTAAGTCAAGCCAGATCGAGTAATTTCGGATATAGGTCAGATCCAGTTTCAATTTGTCGTAGCTGGTCGTGCAGTAACGTCCATGCACCTGTGCATATCCGGTGAGTCCTGCCTTTACTTTCAGGCGATACTCGAACTCCGGGATATTTTTTGTGATAACTTTCGCAAGCGCCGGCCGTTCCGGTCTCGGTCCCACAAGACTCATATCCCCCATGAGGATATTGAAAAACTGTGGAACCTCATCGATGCTTGTACGGCGGATGATTTTTCCGATGAGAGTTACACGGGCATCTCCCTTTGTCGTCCAGCGGCTCTTTTCCTTACTTGGATCCTGGACCGTCATGGAACGGAACTTATACATCTTAAACGGGCGGTTGTGAAGTCCGACCCGCTCCTGACAGAAAATGATCGGTCCCGGAGATGTCAGTTTGATGAGCAGTGCCACGATCAGCATGATCGGGGAGAATAAAACGATCCCCACGATCGCACCCACGATATCCACAGCTCTCTTGATCGCTGCATTCACCGGATCATTTAACGGAACACGGCGGATATGGATCACCGGAAGTCCCTGGAGATCCTCCATATAGGGGATCGTCGGGATAATATTCCCATAATCCGGAATAAATTTTGTGTGTACGCCGGATTTTTCACAGAGCGCAACAATATGGCGGAGCTTTTCATATTCGCCAAGGCTCAGTGTAACGGCGATCTCATCAAGACTGTTCTGCTCTAAAATATAATCAAGGTCCTCGACACAGCCGATGACCTTAACTCCCTTATACTCACTTCCGCGTTCCTTCGTATCATCAATGATCCCGCGGATCTTGTATCCCCATTCCGGATTCTTATTCACCCGGTCGATAAAACCTTCTGCCGCGGAGGAATATCCTACCAAAAGGATATGTTTCTGATTGTATCCTTTCGAGCGCATGGACCGGAGCACGATCCGGATCCCGTTCCGCTCGATCGTCATAAATGCCACGTTCAGAACGTAGAAATATACAACCAGCCTCTGGGAGAAGTTGTAGAGGTGCGGCTCTTTTCTTCCCAGGTACAGGACAAGACCGAAAATTAAAAATCCGATCGAGTTTGCCTTAAAGATCTTTCCAAATTCGTTTCTGCGCCCAAGCACACGCTTTGGGGTGTACAGTCCAAATAAGGAGTACAAAAGCAGATACGCCGGAATAATAACGAGCAGCGCGCCAAAATAAAATCCGACCTCAAGTGTCCGTTTTCCAAGCTGGTTCGCCCATCCGCTTCCGATCACGATAAACCATGCGAGCAGATAAGAGAACGCGGTCACGCAGGCATCAAGCACCACATGAAAACGGTTGAGGCTCTTTTGATTGTCTTTGATCATATGATTTCACCCTGTTTTCCAAGGAAAATGCTGTCAGTTTTTTATCCTGCAGCATTGTAATGGTGACAGCCCGGTCAGAGCATGGTACCGCCATCGTAAAATTATGCATACATAGTATACATAAATTTTTCCTGTTTGCAAATAAACGTTTTCTTAAGAAAATCTGAGATTTCCGTAAAATATCGGTTACAGTACGCGGACATTCCCTGCCCGCGCACTGCAGCAATCTTTGAATGCAATTTAGGCTTTGACTTTCAGCTTTGCTGCCTGTCTCCTGGAAAACTCATAAATATAAACTGCGGTGCCGGCGATCAGCTCGATCTGGATCCCGATCTCCCGCTTTAATCTTCCCTTAAAGGAAGGAACACGCTTACAGTTTTTCAGTGTTCTGATCCCTTCAAGGAACCCGGCCACATAATCTTTTCCGAATCCCATCTTCTTAAAGAACAGGAATTTCACAAAAGTACCAGCCAGAAGACACGGGGAATTCAAGAGCAGCTGCCACCCCCGCATATTCTTATAATTTAAATAGACATTGTTTCTCGCCGCAAGTTTTACCTTGAAAGAATTATACTTGGAACCGCTGGTCCCGCTTCCCACATGGTACACCACTGCTTCCGGACAGAACACATTGTCATATCCGTAAAGCTTCGCACGATATCCCACATCGATATCCTCAAGGTACGCGAAGTGCATCTCATCGAAGTATCCGATCGTCTCAAACACTTCCCTGCGGTAGATCGCCGCGCCGGCACAGGCCGTAAACACGCGGCAGCTTTTTTTATAGAGATACTCCGGACGTCCGACGCCTCGCTGGAATGCCCAGCCGAGAACGCTGTACATGTCTCCGGCATCGTCCATGAGATCCGGATGATACATCTGGATCATCTTGCTGCTGACGGAAAAGATCTTCTCCGACCGGTCCATGGCCCGCTCCAGCGCTTCCACATAGTGCGGAGCCACTTTCGTATCGTTATTTAAGAGGATCACATACGGAGTATCCGCCGCCTTGATCCCGACATTGACCGCACCGGAAAAGCCGGTGTTCTCCGGAAGAAAGATCGACGGGATCTGTTTCTCCTTCAGCCACTCCACACTTCCGTCCGTGGATCCGTTGTCCACCACAAGGATCTTAAAATCCTTTGTCGTCTGTCTATCCAGAGCCTCAAAGCACGGTTCCATAAACGAGAGTCCGTTATAATTCGGAATTATGATCGTTGTCTTCATTCGTCTAACGGTACCTCCAGTTTATATGGTTCCCCGATCTTCTCCTTTTTCAGGTCCCGCAGAGCAAAATTTGATTTCCGCAGCGTCAGGTTCGGGTTGTAATAAGGATCTCCGTTCTTTAAGATCTCCGGCCAGCGTTTCGCGAAGGTTGCGATCTCACGGTTGAATCTCGCCACTTTCTCCGGAGTGTCCTCAAGACCGCGGGACTTCGATTCGTAATGATGCAGCACCGCATACGGAGCATAGACCACGAGTTTTCCGAGCTTTCTGACCTTCATGCAGTAGTCGATATCATTGAATGCGACGGCAAGTTCCTCCGTAAATCCGCCCACAGCGTCAAATACGGAGCGTTTGCTCATCATGCAGGCCGCCGTGACGGCGCTGTAATCCTGAGCGCACATTGCCCGGTTGAAGTAGCTGTTCTCGGATTTGTGGAGCCCGATAAACGTGTGTCCCGCAATGCCTCCGAATCCGATGACAACGCCGGCATGCTGGATCGTATCATCCTCATAGAGAAGTCTTGCGCCGACAATTCCGACGTCCTCTCTCTGGGCAAAGCCGAGCATCTCCTCGACAAAGTTCTTTGCGATCAGCTCGATATCGTTGTTCATGAACAGAAGGTATTCGCCCTTTGCATGCTGTACGCCGAAGTTGTTGATCGCGGAGTAGTTGAACTCCCGCTCCCAGCGGACAACGTGTACATTCGGGAATTCCTTCTGGATCTTCTCATAGTAAGTCCATGTCGCCTGTTCTGTGCTGTTGTTCTCCACGATGACAAACTCGAGGTTCTTGTACGTCCCTTCCGTCAGCATCGGGCGGATACAGTTGTCGAGATCGACAGTGTGGTCCTTGTTCGGGATGATCACGGAGACAAGCGGATCTCCCTTGATCTTAAATGTCGTGTGATAGATCCCGTAGTCCACGCCTTTTTCCACTTTCTCCGCCTCGATCCCCACTCTCTTATAGTGGTCCATGATCGCGCGGGAACCGGCTGTGAAGGCGTAAAGCTTGCTCTCCGGGTTGCTCGCCGTGGAATTCGGATGGCAGCGCCAGTGGTATAAGACCTTCGGGATATGGCAGATCTTCTCTGCATTCTCCGTACAGCGGAAGATAAAGTCATAATCCTGGGCTCCGTCATACTCCGCCCGGAAACCGCCGACTTTATCAAGAAGTTCTTTCTTCACCACGAACAGATGGCAGATATAGTTGACGCTCGTCAGAAGATCCGGATTGAAATCCGGCTTAAAATGCGGATCAAACAGTTCATCTCCATCCATATCCAGCTTATCCTCATCGGAATAGAGGACATCACATGTTCTGTTCTCGTTCAGTTTTTTCGCACACTCGAAGAGCGCATTCGGTGTCAGACGGTCATCATGGTCCGCAAGGACAACAAAATCGCCCTCCGCCATCTCGAGAGCCGCGTTGGTATTGCCGGAAATTCCGAGATTTTCGCCCAGGACCTTATACCGGATCCTGGAATCCTTCTCCGCATATTTCTTTAATACATTCTCAACGCTCTCTCCGGCCGGACTGCCGTCCGCGATGCAGAGTTCCCAGTTTGCGTATGTCTGCTCCACGATGGAATCCAGCATTTCCTTTAAAAACTTCTCCGGAGTCTTATAGACCGGGATCACGATGGAGAACTTCGGCATATACTCAAAGGTCTCTTTTTTCTGCGCTTCCAGCTCTTCCTCCGACGGTTTTGTGAGATTCCACCACTCTGCGTAGTCGTAATCGTCATCGATTCCCTGGATCTTATGCTTTGATTTTAAGATCAGGGCTTTCAGACCATTCTCTTTCAGGAAATCCCAGGCAACATGAACCGTCTCCATATTCATCAGGTTCATGAGTTTCTGGACTTTGCGGTTCGCCGCTCCTGTCTTTTTGCGGATCATCATATCGCTGTATTTCACTCGGGTCGTCTTCTTCTCCCCGCAGATTACAAGATAGTAGATCTTTCCATGTTCATATGGGAAACGGATATCAAACCCGAGATCGCGGTCGATGATCTTTTTGTAGTAGATCTGGCTCACGTCGTCCCGCCTTGTCGGAACGATCTTCGCATCCACCGGATTCCCCGCTTCGTCCTCGATCCGGTATGTGATCACGGAATCCGGGTCATTTTCCACAGCCCAGCCATTTAACTGGATCGTCTGCTCACGGACTCTCATCACTTCAACACTGTATTTCATACTTCCTCCTGCGCAGCCGGCGTGTCAAAATTGATCCGCTCCTCCTCGACAACAAGCGGACGGTGCATCACACGGGTATTGATGCTCATGATATACTCGCCGAGCAGTCCGATAAAGAAGATCTGGACCGAACCAAGGAAACACATTCCGATCAGAAGCGGCGCCATACCTGCCGCAAAGCGGTCCCAGTAGAGGAGCTTCATGATCAGATATACCATTCCGACAAGAAAACTGATCCCGCCGCAAAATGCGCCAAAGAATGTCGCAAGGCGCAGTCCCGCTTTCGTGTAGGAGGTGAAGCTTAACATCGCCGCATCGTATAATTTATAGAAGTCATTGTGAGTCTTCCCCGCGCGGCGCTTCGGCTGTTCATACGGGATCTCTTTTCTCTTAAATCCAAGCTCCGCGACAATTCCGCGAAGGAACGGAGTCGGATCATTCAAATTTCTTAACACTTCGATAAACTGTCTGTCATAGAGACCGGATCCCGTGAAATGTTCGATCTGCTCTACATCAGACAATTTACGGATCAGTTTGTAATAGCAGCTTCTGAGCCAGTACATGACCGGATTTTCTTTGCTGCTCGTCTTGATCCCGATAACGATCTTATAGCCATTCTCCCATTCATGGACATACTTCGGGATCAATTCCACCGGATCCTGGAAATCTGCGACCATGGAGATCACGCAGTCACCGGTTACCTGAAGGATTCCATAATATGGGGAGTTGAACTGTCCAAAGTTTCTCGCATTGAAGATCGCCTTGATCTTCGGGTTCTTTGCACAGAGCATCCTGAGCAGTTCTCTCGTCTTATCCGTGGAGTCATTGTCGATAAAGACCAGCTCGTAGTCGTACTGCGGCAGCTCTTTTGTGATGATGCCGATGACCGCTTCACTGATCGGAACGACATTCTCCTCCTCGTTATAGCATGGAATCAAAACGCTGATTTTTTTCATGTTATATTTTCTTCTTCCTTAAATAATTGTTACCTGATCTTTAACTTTTATCATTGTAACCATTTTTTCTGTTTTGTCAATACCGGGCAGTGTTCACGGCATTTTTTGTCGATCCGGATCCGCTATGCACCACCGCAGCCGATCCTGCCCGAGTTTCCCCGTTTTTCCTCTCTATACGGTCCTTTTCCTGAGTGCGATCATCCGGGTAATGCCGGTCTTAAAGTCGACTTCCGGCTTCCATCCCGTCACCGCCTTTAATTTCTCAATGGACGGCATCAGGTTGATCAGACCTTCCGCATTTTCCCCGCGGGTATTGTATCGGGTTTCGCCCTTTCCGCCGCAGAGTGTATGGATCTCCTCCACGAAATCCTTTAATACCTTTGTCTCCGCGCCTCCGAAGTTAAAGACAGGATTTGAAATCCCCTCAAATGCCGTTTCCTCCGCCTCGCAGAGCGCCGCCATTCCTCTCGCCAGATCATCGATATAGAGGAAATTCCAGTTCTGCGTGCAGGCGCCGAGGGACATCTCCCTGTTGTTCAAAAATGCGTCC
>ENA-OPLX01001190-OPLX01001190.1-human-gut-metagenome-genome-assembly--contig:-NODE-1190-length-9666-cov-11.621267_pt1 | contig 9666 bp, 16 predicted proteins | sample MGYA00241447_ERZ501726 | MGnify/ENA primary metagenome ERZ501726 (study PRJEB25962, sample SAMEA2042617) | human gut metagenome | biome: human gut; feature: human-associated habitat; material: faeces...
GGCTCATAGCTCAGTTGGTAGAGCACTAGACTTTTAATCTAGGTGTCCCGGGTTCAAACCCCGGTGGGCTCATTAAAAAAGGCTTGTTTACTGGATTTGTTCCAATAAGCAAGTCTTTTTTTTGTTTACTGCAGAAATGAAAAAGAATCTAGGTGTCCGCTAATTAAAAAATATATCATCAATCTTATATACATCAGGATATATAAGAGACAAGTGAAGATAATTCTTAAGAATCTCATAATCAGCATGTCCCATAAACAGACGGAGCTTCTCCATGTCACCACCATATTGTAAAAAGCTTGTAGCAAACGTATGTCTACATAAATGACCATGAATCCTATCTATTCCAGACAATGTTTTTAAGTCCTGGTAAAAGCATTTTATTGTATTAAGTGTTATAGGCTCAATATCATAAAAATCCAAAAATACAAACTTAGAATTATTCTCAAAATGATAATGTTCATGCGATTCAATGAAATAATTATTTAAGGACATGTAAAGGAATCTAGGAAGAAGTACAATCCGATCTTTATTATTCTTGGCATTATGTATTATTAATCTATCGCTTTTAATATCCATCCTGCGGAGCTGAACAATCTCTTTTCTACGCAGTCCACAATCAAGAGCCAAATGAAAGATACAATAATTTCTCAGTGCGATATGTTTATTAACAGACTTGTTAATTATAGTATCGTCAATCTGTTTTACTTCCAGAGCTGTAAGAGGTTCAACAATAGCAGGATCTTTCTTTGGCAGCCTAACACCTATTGTAATATCCTTATCAAGATAATCTTCCTGGTAAAGCCATTTACAAAAAGCCTTTACAGGTCTGTAATTAGTAGCAATAGAAGTATTCTTCATTCGATATCTTAAAGAATATATGTAATCTCTTAAAGTCTGTTTAGTAAGCAGTTCAAAATCGTCACTATCAAGCCACTTTGTAAAACGGCCAAGATAGAAGATATAAGACTGTACAGTAACATCTTCACAATATACTTTTCTGTCCTGGATGAATAGTTTTATGTAATCACTTATAAGCTGCATTAAAATCACCTGTAAAATCTTTCTTATTAAATCGTAAAGATACTTTACTTCGATAACGTTCAGCACGTTTTATATCATTATCATTTAATATACATAATGTATCTGCTATAGTCGTTTGAATATCCTCTTTATAATCAAGTCCATGTGTATATATTCCCAATGTAACAGCCTTATTAACAAAACTATTCTTAACAAGCTCTATTGAATGCTCCCGCGAATAATCTCTATGCATAGCAGCTATATTCTTATTTTTTTTAGAAACATCTATCATTTTAGTTCTTTTTATAGACTGCCAAAATGGTGTATCAGTACATTCAGACTTTTTAAGTGCGGTATTTCTATCTACCAGGCGAAGGACAGACTCCAGGAGATAATCAGCTATAAGCTGGTGATTATCAAGATAAGTCTTAATTCTATGATCAATTTCGTTTCCTGGATGCAGGTCAACCAGGCAAAAAGATTTTGACATTCTTCGCATAACCTGGAATTCAACATTCATAATGGTAGTAAGTTTAGGTGTCAACTTATCAGCAAGCTTAGATATATAATCCCAGTTGCAAGAGCCTTTTCTAAAATAAGATTCCATAGCAGCATAACACTCTTTTTTATAAATATCGCTGGATCCATAATCATAATAAAATTGCAGCCGGATTATATCCCGGACTTTCCAGTTTTTTAAATCGTAACAGTTTTCAAGCACATATTTATCATATCTGGATATAAGATTGTTATAAAACCACAGATTAATAAAAAATGGTTTGTATGAGTTCTCAACAACTTCTTTAGTCTTAAGGTACATACGAATAAAAATCTTATCTGAACGCTTTCCCAGAGCAATATAATCATTTTCATATGTATCATTAGAACAGAACTGATACTGATATTGAATACGCCTAAAATGAGATACTTGCATCTTAGAAAAGTTATCTATATGCAAATACTTCTCAGGAGATTGAAGATAGTTAGTATGCCACGCATAATCACATCTATTTTCAGTTACAGATTTTATTGTTAAATGATATAATGCACATATTTTCTTAACAGCATCAAAACTCTTTTTATATATTGCATCCGGACCCATTAACCATAAGTCTTTAGAACGTATCTGAACAACAATAGCAGGAGTATCAACGTTTGGAGTTCTGCCAGCAATAAAAATATCATAGGAATCCGGACAACTGACACAGTGATTATAAAAATGTGCATAACAAGGCTTTAAGCTATATACAAGTGTATCATCAGATACAAGGCCTAAAGGATCATAGGTTGTTGCAACATCTCCATAAAGTTCATTAGTTTCAAGTAATCTGTTTTTAAATGCATCAAGTTGCTGGATAAAGAAATGTACATTTTCGTCACCCGGTTCACAAAAATCATTTTCTAACATAACTGAATAATAAAAACTATCTATGTTATGCAGATTTTTTTGTTGTTTACGATAGAACCAATATTCGTTTTTACCGTCTTTTAATTCCTTTTCAATTAAACTCATTTATCCTCCTCAAAATTCATTAAAAAGGGCATTTTAATGAACGTATTTTTTAGTATATTTCCCAGTATTTAAGCGGTTTGTATTGTATTTTTACTAAGATTTTTAGACCACCTATTAGATATACGTGGTCAAACCTGATTTTTTATTTTTTTTTGCCAGTTAAGCCTTACACTTCGTCCGGCTTTCCTGGCAAAAAATTATTTAATCAGGGTATATGAATCATATAGGCTGAAGTAAAAATCAGAGCCAAATAGGAATTGAGATTTTATATGTGCATCCTTTTTGCTCATACCATACATACTTGTTATTGTCATAAACAAATTCCCACCGAAAGGAAGTGCGAGAAGCTTACCAAACTTTTTATATCTGGATACATTTCTATGCAGCACCTGATACTGCAACAATGAACGAATCTGTTTATCAATCATTTTGTCATCCTGGGTAACAAGGACAACATCAAATGCAAGATGTCTGTGAGTAGTAAAGAAATATATCCACGATAATCTGTCTTTTCTATTCCATGACCTTGGATTAAATATTGTCTGACATTCATCAAGAATAAGCAGCGTTTGATGTTCATACATCTGGCCTCGTTTATTACGTTTATGGAATTGTAATGCAAAATTTTCAAGACCATAAATGTATGAATATACATCTTTAGATATTACTTTACCGCCTAAAGGAGTCTTTACATATATAGAACTGTCAATCCAATCCTGATTAGGTACATATATAAAATGTCCTAAAGGTTTTTTTGGCGATTTAGGCACAATAAGATTAGTATTAATATTTAGATTTGTAATAACATTCTGACCGGAACGGAGAGCGTCATATATACGTTTCGCAGTATGATAAGACTTTCCACTTCCAGGAACTCCTGTGTAACATTCAATCATAGTTTCACCCCACTTAAATTTAATCAGATAAAAATGCAGTAAGAATTTTTAAGAAACCACCGCCAGACAGCACACTTCTAATAATTCTAAGTACATATAAGTAAATAATGTATCCGGCATATGCATCAACAAATGCTCCAAATAACGTTACAGCGTAATTCAATGGTACGAACCAGTTAATTTGCGGTAGCCACGCTGTAAATATTTCTGTATTAACATTTAATAAACCTCCAAAAACATCAGTAGGCATTAAAGCCTGCGTTATTAAAATAAATTCAATGACAGCGCCAAATACGTTTACAATAAAATTAACAAGAACAGAACAAAGAACTGTAGTTATAAAAGCACTAATAAAATCACCCCCTTAAAATATGGAATTTCCTTTGAATTTTTTATATATAAATACAGCCATAAGCAAAGTGAAGAGCAGCCTTTCAAATGACTTTGCCTGATTAGCCCATGGCTCATAAACACTTAAATCTATTGTTAAATTACAATCCGGGTTATCTTTCTTGCCAATCATAAAACCATAATTGTAATTAAAAACTGGTGCAACTGGTTCGGCTTCAAGAACTTGGAGCCATTCATAAAGCTGGTAGGGAATAGAGAAAGGAAACTTCCCAAATAGTCCATTATGTATATCAAGGTTATTAATATCCTGCGTTGCTAAATCTTCAGAAGAATATGCAGCCACAGAGACAGCTGCTCCAGAATTACTTACAGTATTTGTACCGTACAAAATAGCATTACGAACTCCATCGAACATTGTGTTAAATGTATTCTTTAAATCATCGGTTGTATAATCGGAGCCGTCTTCTTTAGTATTGTTATATGCTATGTATTCCGTTACTCCTAATATTTGCAGAAGAATGTTGTTCTGCTCACTCATAAGAGATAACAAAGAATCTAACTTATTATTAGTTTCTTCTGTGTTATCTCCAATATCATCTATTTTGCCAGAAATAGAAGCTAATGCATCATCAATAGCCTTCTGCAGCTCATCAGCAGACATACCCTCTTTTTTATTGTTAATGCTGTCAATTAAATCATCAATCTTAGAGCCGATATTATCGTTCATATCATTTATAGAAAACTTAATATCTTCACCTGTTTCAAAAATTTTAGATGCAAGATATGCATCTTGAGAACCATGAGAATAATTATACATAGCCTCATAAGAATTAAATATATAAGGACAAGAGCCGTCTTTACTTAATAAAATAGAAGAATTAGCACCCCACGTAAATTCAGAATCATTACTAATACGCTCATATACGTAAGAAAGATTAACATTGTAATTATAATCCCAAAGTTTTGAAATATTTGAGGATGTATCATAAAAACAATAAGTACGTTCAACAGAATCAAATTGACCAATATGTTTTAAATTATTAACAAGTTTACCACTACCATCAACAAAATGAATAGAACCAAAACGATAAGACCAATAATCGACCTTAGCATGATTAACACCATCATGAATTAAATCTTCATTAGAAATATAAATATAAGAAAAATCACTTTTATTAAAACAAGAAATTTCACAACCTTGATATTGGTTAGAAAAGGCATAATCATATAAATTAGCATCTTGCCAATCGGAAACATAATCTTCTTCATATTCGTAATTAGAGCGATTTAATTCAATAGCGTAAGCAGGAGATGATTTTTTTACAACATAAGGAATAGCATGAATAGATTTTCTATACATAAATAATAAATTATTTTTAAGAGAATCAACTTTATCAGCCAGGAGCGTAAGATCTCCTGTGCTGGAATCATATTCGATTGCATCTAAATAATTTTTATTACCTGTAAATTTATCATAGAGTGAAGTGAATAAATCAGAATTACCAGAAACTAATGCACCAGCTCCAGAGAGTAATGAAGAGAATATATTGTTATTAGAAGATGCAGCACTAAAAAAAGCTGCAAGAGCGGATACAGCATTACTTGATTGCATAACAGCAGATAATTGTGCATCTGAAAAATGAGTATAATCCCATAAAGCTTTATCCGCAGAAGTCCAATTATATGTAGATGTAGGAGTATATCTCCACATAAGGACATGATCAGAACCATAAATATCTCCACGATTACTTATAGCAGAACTAACTTCTGAAGCAGGTATATTATAATAATCAGCCGTAGAAGGAATAGATAAAGTAAAATCATTATCAGCAGCATAAACTGGAAGATATGTTATAACAGATATTGTTAATATAAATACACACATACACACACTTAAAAATCTCTTCATAAAACCCTCCACATAATAAAAAAGATAGACAAGAAATTAATCTTGCCTATCCTGTAAATCAATATCTTTATTTTTATAATAGTTTGTTTTTGCATCTAGGTATTTACACAATTTCCGAATTAAAACACCTATAATAAAAATAGGTATGATAACTATAGCAATAATAAAAATCAATGTTAGTAATTGTGCAAAAGCTTCAATGTTATTAGACATAGAATTCAAAACAAACAATCGCCCGGATGTTTCCAATAATACCAATATACAACACCCCCTCTGACAATAATATCGGCAAGTTAATATTATCACCTGGATGGCTGTTTATCAATACTTTTATTTAATTCGCATGGAAGAGTGTAATCAACACTTCCATCTTCCAGTTCTATGCCTTCAAATGTACAATCCTTAACTCCACAATAATCAACATGTGTAAAAAAAGAACACTTTTTACATTTTTCTGTCTTTGATTTAAGCTGTCTATGATATCCATCTATATAGCTAACAACAAAACTACTCAAAGTATTTATATTAACTATAAAATATATTATTATACAAAATAAACAATCAAAGAAAGGTGAAAATATAGATATAAAAGTATCTACAATCATAAAAGTTAAACCTGGCATTATAAGGCATACAACAATTAAAGATTTAAAATTATAATCCAGATATACCCATTCAACATCATATTTTTTCAGGTCAATTTTTTTCATCCTGCACCTCTTTGTATATCTTTTTAGCAGCTTTTTTAAGCTTTTTAGATTCCACACGCTCAATGTGATACGCAGATACAACATCTAAAATTTGACTTTTTAAGTTACCAGGATATCCATTTTGAACTGCTATATAATTAATAGCTTTTCTAATCTTCCTGACATTAAGCCATATAAGGATAAACACAAATAATAATATGTATCCCATTTCTTTAACTCCTATCTATATAAATAATCCCACAAACAAAATTACGAATGTACTAGCACAAGACTAGTACAAGCCACTCACTATCTATTATTGATTAGTGAGCAAGAGAACGGAAGAAGTTGACCGCAATCCTTATACCGAAGAGAAGAGCGAAAACGCCAAGTCCGAGCGGTAAAACAGCGATGATACCTTCCTGTGCTCCTGTAGCAACCTTCTGGCAGCCATCTGTTATAGCACTAATAACTTCTGCTGGAAGAACTGTGTTACCTTCAGCAGCGGCAGCAACAAATGATGTATTCATATAAGGATACCTCCCTTTGAAATATATTTATAACGCAAGTGCGCTATATGCTATTTGAATAAGCTTACAAATGTATAAATAACTTTTTTAGCTATATAACCAACAAGACAGGAGAACGATGTAAGCCAAAAACCAAACATAAAACCTTTAAATATTACATCTTCCATAGCAGCTCCTAACTTTTAAATGTTATCCAGAGAGCAAGAGCAACAAGAGAACCTAATAAAGCAGAGCCAATAAATACAACATATATAATATTAGAATTGTTATTATTAGTTTCTGTTGTTGTATCTTCCTGTGTAACAGTTTCTGTAGTTTCTGCCTCTATAGCTTTGTTTTCCTCAGCTGCATAAGTCTTAGCAGCATTTCCAAAACAGAAAGTCAATGCCACAGCCACTACCAGGATAAATGTCCTAATATACTCCATACTTTTCTCCATATTTACAATTATGTGTCCCTAGTTTCCACGGCAGGCTGTGACAATCCGTTTATGTGTGCGCCCCGGTAGTTCCGGGCCCTACATTCCCGGACCCTTGTCTGACGCCTTCCGTGAAATCTTTAGGCTGTAAACTACCTGTAGGGTTAACATTCCGCAGGTTTTACACATTCCATTACGTTACTGTCTAAAGCTTTCACTCCAGTTGTCTTAAGAGGACACAGGAATATAGATATCTAAGCGCCGGGGCGCACACATATACTTAACACAGCCAAGCCATTACAAGAAAAACGGAAGTAATAGAGTTTGTTAATGCAACCCTCTTGTTTCGTATTCCGTTGAAACATCTCCATCCTGCTTGACAGAATATTTTTTACGCTGCACACTATTTCTAATCTTTATGGTAACAAAAACAATTAAGATTATTAACCATAGTAGAATAGCGATACCCAATACAATAAGACCGATTGAAGTTATATTCATAACTATAAATCTCCCTTCTTGGCTTAATAACAACACAATCATATTTAATTATGCTGTTAAGTAAATCAACAAGGCATACTACCCAGGACAGGAGTTCTCATCCTGGGCAGCTAAATCCTATAGTGAAATCATGTGGGGCTATCACTACCATATATTAAAGCTGCATCTTGCCTTTACAACTAAGATAGCAACCCCATGATAGTAATTTATTTTGAAGTTTTACCTACAAAATCCAATCCCTTAATATACAGTGTCTGCTTGCCACCTGAATTCTTCATTCCGTACACAACTTTAGCAGATGCAGGAAGTCCCTGAGCCTTTGCTCGCTCATAGAAATCAACAGGCATTCTTTCCTTAATTGGAATATAACCAAGTTCTCCAGAATCTGGATCAGCATTAACAGCATTTATATCTGCTGTTGCTATATAACTCATTGAGCATCCAGTAATATGACTTCCATCTTCGCTTGATATGTCGTAAGGCTTACCAACTCCTAATACTATGATATAATCTTCCATGTTCTTTTCCTTTCTGGTCTATCATCATCAGGCAACTGACGACCGTTTCAGTTGCGACTACATAAGTAAACAGCTTATGTAGTTTCGAATAATCGAAAGTTTATTATCATTGGGAAATTTAAAGATGCTACAATTCTATTAAAATAGCCTTATCATTAATAGAAACTCTACCATGATTTAAAGCTACATCTAACTTTAATAATTTATAATCTAAAGAATCTAAAGTTTCTTTCTTTTTCGCAATGAACATATCAGAATGTTCATAAAGATCTAAAATAACACGAATATTAGTTAAATCATCAGAATTTAAAGTTAAAATCATATATACCTCTTTCTACTAAGCTTAGCACAATAGACTAATTGACTTAGATTTGATATAATATAGTGTTAAAATAGTGACTTTAATTGTTTGGCGATTTATTAAAATCACTATCATTTGATTACAAATATATTATATTGCGAAATATCGCAAAAGTCAATAAAAATATACGAAATATCGCAATATAAAGAAAGGAAAAAATGGAATTTATAGAAAGATTATTAACAGAACTAAAAAATAGAAAAATAAGTAAATCAGAATTGGCAAGAAGTACAGGAATAGGGGATTCAACAATAAGATCCTGGGAAAAAGGAAGTCAACCAACACTAGATAAATTAATCAAAATAGCAAATTATTTAGATTTAACATTAGATGAATTGTGTTGTTATAGTGCGAAAAATCGCAATATAGAAATACAAAAAGCATATGATAAAGCAGATCCAATAACACAAAAAAATGTAAGGAAACTATTAGACATACCTGAAGAACAGGAACAGAACCAAGAATTATCATCTTACAAGATTGGATAAACAAACATTGACATAAATTAAAATATAGAGTAATATAATAATACAAAAAGGTGTTACCGATAGACGGTTTAGCCTTGACAAAAATGCTTAAAAAATAACCGCTTAGTTGTCCAGACTGGGGCGGTTATTTTTTTGGTTTATTACAAATAGAAACTACAAGAGTCACAACAGCACATAATACTAAAGTATATGTAAACATATCTGTATATGTAACCATGTCTATCACCTCCCTTCAAAGAGGTTCAAGACTAAACCGCCTACCGTTATGGTAACACCCATATATGTATATTAACATATAATATTATAATACACAAATATTATAATTAAATATTTAACAGGGATTAATGAAGAATGAAGAACTTTCAACCTGACTTTTAATCTAGGTGTCCCGGGTTCAAACCCCGGTGGGCTCACTGCAAAGGGAATGGTTGAAATACCGTTCCCTTCTTTTTTTGCCATAGTGGACTAG
>ENA-OPLX01001194-OPLX01001194.1-human-gut-metagenome-genome-assembly--contig:-NODE-1194-length-9630-cov-2.150914_pt1 | contig 9630 bp, 9 predicted proteins | sample MGYA00241447_ERZ501726 | MGnify/ENA primary metagenome ERZ501726 (study PRJEB25962, sample SAMEA2042617) | human gut metagenome | biome: human gut; feature: human-associated habitat; material: faeces...
TTCTTTGCTTCATCTTCGCTTACCGCTTTTGCTGTCACTCGAAGATGAACTTCTCCTAATTTGGCATATGGGGCAACTGTAGGATTCGTCTGCTTTTCGATCAAATCTTCAATCTCTGCTGCAACGCGGCTTTCTCCCATACAATCAATCTTCACAACATCGGAGTATAATACCTCTGAACTTAATTCTTTTATGATCGGTTCTACCTGATCATGGAACATTGGAAGCAGTTCATTTGGAGGCCCTGGGAGTAAAACTACTTTCTTCCCTTCTTTTGCATGAATGACCATTCCCGGTGCTGTTCCATTTTCGTTATATAAAACAGTACAATCTTCTGGCACTAATGCCTGTTTTAAATTATTCTCTGTCATGTTACGATGACTTCTCGCAAAATATTCTTTCAAGCGTCTTAGTGCTTCTTCATCTTCTACAAGCCCCTGTCCACATGCTTTCGTTGCAATTTCCTTTGTAAGATCGTCTTTCGTTGGTCCAAGTCCACCAGATAAGATCAAAATATCAGATCTTTCAAGTCCCTGTCTGATCACATTTTCTAATCTTTCTGGATTGTCGCCTACTGTCGTCTCAAAAAAAACGCTTATCCCCAATGAGGCTAAGCGTTCTGATAAGTAGGCAGCATTGGTATTCACGATGTTTCCTAATAAAATCTCTGTTCCTACGCAAATAATTTCTGCTGTCATAATTGTTGTTCCTTTCTGGATCTAATTTCCTTCAGATAATACCTGTTTATTCTTCACCAAATAATCAACTAAAGAAATAATTGTCAGGGCTGTTGCAATGACGATCAAAATATTCTCGATCATCACAGCTGTGCTTGTTCCAAGATCAATGATCAGCATAATGATCATAAACATCTGAAAGTTTGTCTTAAATTTTCCCCAGTAGCTCGCTGCGATCACGACACCATTATCGGAAGCCACAAGGCGGAAACCGCTGATGATGAACTCTCTGGCAATAATGATGATGACCACCCAGGATGGGATGCGGTTCATCTCGATCAGTGCGATCATGGCGGAACATACTAACAGCTTATCCGCCAGCGGATCCATGAACTTTCCGAAATCTGTGATCAGATTGTATTTTCTGGCGATCTTACCGTCGATCAGATCCGTCAGACTGGCGATGATGAAGATAGCCAACGCGATCATATCCGTCACGAAGGTATTATCGCCGAACCATCCGGCCTGGCCTCCCAGCAACAGGATAATAAACGGCACGATCAGGATCACACGGAAAATAGTCAGCTTGTTAGGCAGATTCATCTTACTCATGGTATATCTCTCCTATCAGATCATATTCATTGGAATCGGTGACCAGAACCTTGACAAAATCTCCGGTCATCAGATTCGCTGAAGTATTTACAAACAGATAGCCATCCACATTAGGGGCATCTCTGTAGGTTCTTGCGACATAGGTCTCTTCGTCCGCTACCTTGCCCTCGATCATTACAGTCAGGATACGACCTACCATATCCTCCGCTTTGTCAAAAGCGATGGCCTGCTGCAATTCCATCAGTTCATCCCTGCGAAATTCCTTGACCTCCTGCGGCACCTGATCTTCCATGGTGGCTGCGGGAGTATCTTCCTCCTGGGAATAAGGGAATACGCCCAGACGATCGAATTCCATCTCGTTAACAAAGCGATACAGTTCCTCGAAATCCTCCTGAGTCTCTCCAGGGAATCCGCTGATCAGAGTCGTTCTCAAACAGATATCGGGAATCTTCTCCCGAAGCTTACCGATGATAGCACGAAGTTCTGCCTGGTCGGTACGTCTTCCCATGCGCTTTAACACATTGTCGGAAGCATGCTGAATGGGAATATCCAGATAGTTGCAGACCTTGGGTTCTGTTGCAATAGCATCGATCAACTCATCCGTGATCTCCTCCGGATAACAGTATAAAATACGGATCCAATAGATACCGGGGATCTGTGCCAGCTCATGTAAAAGTCTGGGCAGTTCCTTTTTACCGTACAGATCCATACCGTACAGCGTGGTCTCCTGTGCTACCAGGATCAGCTCCCGTACGCCCTTGTCCGCCAACTCTGTGGCTTCTTTTAACAGACTCTCCTTGGGAACGCTGCGGTAATTGCCTCTAACCTTCGGAATAATGCAGTAGGTACAGTGTTTGTCACAGCCCTCTGCAATTTTCAGATACGCAAAATGTCCGCCTGTAGTGACAACACGGTTGGTCTCTGTCACAGGGGCGGCATTGATATCTTCATAATGATTCTGTTTCTGGCCTGCAAGGATTTCCTCCAGGGCAGCTACGATCTCATCAATAGCAGTGGTTCCGATAATGGCGTCCACCTGCGGGATCTCCTTCTGGATTTCCTCACGGTAACGCTGTGCCAGACAACCTGCTGCGATCAGTGCTTTGACCTGTCCGCTGTCCTTCAGTTCTCCCATCTGCAGTAATGTATTGATGCTTTCTTCCTTGGCATCACCGATAAAGCAGCAGGTGTTTACTACTACTACATCTGCCTCTGCTTCATCGTCCGTGAAGGTATAACCTTTTTCCTGGAGCATGCCAAGCATCTTCTCGGAATCGACAAGATTCTTGTCACAGCCCAGGGATACAAACAATATCTTCATGCGTCTTATGCTTCCTCATCATCACCAAGGATTTTAATCTTACCCTGGTTCAGCTCTTCTACTGCGATAGACAGAGGCTTATCCACCTTGGCAGTTACCAGAGGCTCGTCACCTGCGATGATCTGTCTTGCTCTCTTGGCAGTTGCCATAACGATAGAATAACGGCTGTTGACTACAGGTGCTTCACCGGGTTCTACCTCGCTGTTTACTACTTTCATTAAATCGGTATAAGAGGGATGTAACATTTTATTTTGCTCCTTTCGCGAAACCTTTCAGTTCCTCTCTGATCTCTTTGATAAATTCTCTACGACGGGACGGTTCATTTTTCGCCGCTTCCACAAACTTCTGTACTTCTGCAGCACACACATCCAGATCATCGTTCACTACTATATAATCATAGGCATCCATGCCTTCTGATTCCTCATAAGCCCGGGACAGTCTCTGTGCAATGACATCTGCTGTCTCGGTTCCTCTGCCCACCAGTCTCTTCTGCAGTTCTTCTGCACTGGGAGGGGTAACAAACAGTAACAGGCTCTCCGGGAACTGCTCTTTGATCTTCATGGCTCCCTGGATCTCGATCTCTAAGATCACATCCTTGCCTGCCTGCATCTGCTCTTCCACATATGCTTTCGGTGTTCCGTAATAATTGCCGCAATACTGAGCATACTCGATAAATCCGTTTTTTGCAATATTTTCTTCAAATTGTTCTCTGGTACGGAAGAAATATTCTCTTCCGTCCTCCTCGCCTTCTCTGGGCTGTCTGGTAGTCATGGAAATGGACAACGCATAATTGTCATATTCCGATAACAGCTTTTTCACCAGTGTTCCTTTGCCGGCTCCGGAGAATCCGGAGATCACCATCAATATTCCCTTATTCTGCATCTTCTCTGTCCTCTTTTTCCTCTTCCGGCCACAGTGCCTGTGCTCTTCCCGCGATTGTCTCGGGAAGCAGTGCCGACAGAACGACCTGACTGTTCTCCATGACCAGTACCGCTTTCGTCTTCCGTCCCTGTGTGGCGTCGATTGCCTGTCCGGTCTCCTTGGCCTTCTGCACCAGTCGTTTGATGGGTGCGGCCTCCGGGCTGACGATGGCGATGATCTTATCCGTATTTACAATATTGCCAAATCCTATATGGATCAATCGGTTCATGGTATCACCTTTCGTAGCCATGCAGTTCCCATTCGCATAACCGCACGATATCGTGCTTCCCGCTGCTTCGCAGCTTGTTATTCAATATTCTGTATCTGCTCTCTGACTTTTTCGATCTCGGTCTTGAGCTCAATCGCACAGTTGGAGATCTCCAGATCGTTGGACTTGGACAGGATGGTGTTGGCTTCGCGGTTCATCTCCTGTGCCAGAAAATCCAGCTTTCTTCCGATACTGCCACCGGCCATCAGCGTACTCTTCGTGGTCTCGATATGGCTGCGCAGTCTCACCAGTTCCTCATCTACGCATACCTTATCTGCGAAGATCGTCACCTCGGTCAGAAGTCTTCCTTCATCTACAGTAGTATCGCCCAGCAGTTCCTTCACACGGTCTTCCAGCTTCTGACGGTACTCAGCAATGATCTGGGGAGAACGTTCCGTAATGAAATCCACCAGCTTCAGCATGCCATCCAGCTTGCTAATTAAGTCATCTCTTAAATGCTCGCCCTCGGTGATCCTGGTCTGTACAAACATCTCGCAGGCACCCTTCAGGGCTCTCTGCAGTTCTTTCCACAGTTCTTCCTCATCGATGTCCTGTTCTTCCATCACAAATACATCCGGATACTTGGACAAAGTGGACACTCGGATATCGCAGTCTAAGTCAAAATCACTGGCCATCTGCTTCAGGTATCCCAGATACTCCGCCGCAAGTTCCTTGTTGTAACGGACATTGGACGTGTTCTCGGAAAAATCCTCGTAGGTAATGAACAGATCTACTTTACCTCTGGAAATATAATTCTTCAGTTCACTGCGGATCGCAGATTCAAAGAAATTCAACTTCTTCGGCATTTTGATGTTCACATCAAGGTAGCGATGATTCACAGACTTCATCTCTACGGTAAACTTTCTGTTATTCTCGGCAGTTTCACATCTGCCAAATCCCGTCATACTCTTGATCATAGCTTCTCCTGTTGTAAGGGCGTGTAATGCCTTCCGCAATTTACGGTTTTCATTCTATTATAGAATAAATATGCCCTTTCCGTCAAGTGCAGGTGCCCTATTTACACTATTTCCACTCGTCGTAATGCTCCAGAAAATGATGCTTCACACCATCCTCTTTGTAGGCGATGATCGTACGTAAGTTTACATTCTCCACACTCTTGAAAATATTCCCCTCGATAAAAGGGTTAGTCTGTTTCAGCGAAGCGATCAGGTTCTTAATCTCCATACGCTTGGAGGGACTGCTGCCATCGGTACGGCAAGTGGTACAAGTGTCAGTGAACCGGCAGGCACACTGAATAAAATGCAGATCATTGTAATCTCTCCAGTGCTTGATGTCATCCTCCCTGATCAGGTACATAGGGCGGATCAGCTCCATGCCCTCGAAGTTCGTACTGTGAAGCTTCGGCATCATGGTCTGTACCTGTCCACCGTACAGCATTCCCATCAGGATCGTCTCGATGACGTCATCGTAATGATGTCCCAGAGCGATCTTGTTGCAGCCCAGCTCTTTCGCATGACTGTACAGATAGCCTCTGCGCATTCTCGCACACAGATAGCAGGGGGAATCCTCTATGTCATACACCGCATCAAATATCTGGGATTCAAAAATGGTGATGGGAATATCCATCAGCTTCGCATTGTTCTCAATGATCTTACGGTTTGCCTCACTGTAGCCGGGATCCATCACTAAAAATACCAGTTCAAAGGGGAACTTGTTATGGCGTTTCAGCTCCTGGAACAGTTTTGCCATCAGCATGGAATCTTTACCGCCGGAAATGCATACAGCGATCTTGTCGTTTTCCTGAATCATATCGTATTCGTTGATAGCTTTGGCAAACCGGGAAAACAGGACTTTGTGGAACTTTTTGCGGATGCTCTTCTCAATTTCCCTTGCCCGTTCATTTTCCTTTTCTCCGGGCTGTTCCTTCTGCATCAGGTTCAGCAGCCATCCGGTATAGCCGCCCTGTAAGCTGTAGGCCTCCATTCCCTGTTCTCTGAAATACTCTGCGGACACCTTACTGTTCTGTCCACGGCTGCAATACAAAATTACTTTTTTATCCCCTGCTGCCGCCGCCAGTCTGTCTATAAGTTCACATTCGGGGATTGCAATGGCTCCGGGAATCATTCCATAGTTTACTGCTTCATCCCCTCTGGTATCCACCAGGATGTATCGGTCAAGGTTCCGGGACTGTAGTTCTTCCCATGTGATCTCAATGGGCTGTATTGTCTCTTTTTCTTCCATTTTTATATTCCTTTACTCTGCCCGAACAGGCAGTCTATTGTTTTTCCTCTCTCAGTCTGCTACACTGTTATTAAAAATATGGTAACTGAATCGTTACATTACATCCATAGAAAGGCACACAAATGATTCCTTATACTACTTTAGATTCCATTATAGCTCAAATGCCCGAACGCACCGGGCACACTCTGTTAGATGAAAACCAGGGGTGTGTAAAAGGGTGTCGTATGGGCGTATCCCTCTATCGCAACACAGAATATCACATGCCGCAAAAGCATGACGATCAGGAAGGCTTCTTCGTATTGGACGGAAAAGGATATGCTCTCATCAATGGCGAAGAAATCCCTCTGCTGCCCGGTACCGCCTTTATGGTACCGGCTCACACGGATCATGTGATCAGACGGGATCCCTCCTGTGACTGCTGTAAGGTTCTATGGTTCCATGCCGCAGTAGAATGATCCTCAGTCCCCACATACCGCCAGAAGCTCCGGCAGCTGTGCCTGAAGCTCTGTCAGGCTGTCGCACTTTTTGTCTACCAGCGCAAGAATCTCTTCTGTGGGCGGCAGCTGGTCCGGCACCATCACAGTATATAAACCTGCCGCATAGGCGGACCGGATACCGTTGAAGGAATCCTCCACCGCCAGTGCCTGTCCGGGTGCAACCCCAAGCTCCTCGCATGCCTTCAGATAAATATCGGGTGCAGGCTTGCCATGCTCCACCATGTCGCCGCAGATAATTTTCTGAAAATAAGATGTGATACCCGCTCTGTCCAGATGCTCCATAACTGCGGTCCTGCGTGTAGAGGATGCCAATGCTGTTGGAATGCGGTTCTCCTTCAGATATTCCAGGATCTCATGCACGCCCGGCTTCTCGGGAAGGCCTTCCCGTTCTTCCTTTTTCTTAAATCTCCGGCTGCAATCCTCATGCAATTCTTCAAAAGACACATCGATGCCCTGCTCTGCTTTCGCTGCCTCGAACACTTCCTTCGTGCCCTGCAGTGTCCTTCCGATACAGGCTTTGGAAATCTCGTCCACATTTTTAAGGCCCCTGGGCTCCGCCGCTTCTCTCCAGCACTCCATATACATCCTCTCGGTATCAAAGAGGACACCGTCCATATCAAATATCACTGCGGTTATTGTTGTCTTCATAATTCTCCTCACATCCAGAGCACCATCAGATTGTTACCCATACCGATGATCCTCATCATTTTGCGCGTAAATAGTAATCGATGATATCTGTCTCTTCCATGGAAATATAAGTTCCGTACATGGCTATGTTGCAGCACAATACCCTGCTTCCCGCAGGGAAGATCATCTCATATCCTTTAGACGAAGCCAGCCCCGGATATCTGTCATCCGCTCTTCCGTAGGAAAAATAAGCAGCGGAATTACCTATCTTCAAAGGTTTCGGTGCCCCAATCCCTCCGGCGATCAGAGCCTCGTCCTTTTTCCATTCAAAAAAGCTCCAGTTCTTTTTCTCTCCAAGTTGCCTTGGTTCTCTGCTTCGTTCCGTCAGCAGAATCTTACCCTGTGTATTTAAAAATGTCAATGCTCCCGTCTTTTTATCCACACGGATCTGGGCATATCCCGCTGTAATTTCCACCAGGGAAGGATTCTCCCGCACCGTGCATCTGAGGTCTCCTGCTGCCGTCACCGCCGCTTTCGGGAATTCACGACACTGCCCTTTGGCAAAACAAATCCGGAACAGATCCACCGCAAGGGGTGTGATCCGCAAGGTTCCGTAGCTACTCAAAAGATCCACATAGCCCTTGCCCTTCATGACCATGCGCACAGCGCAGTCGATCCTGGAATGTCCGGCGGGCATCAGTGTTTTGGCATCCGGCATATCGCCGTACTCGCCGTTATTTTCTACCATCCGCGGCTCCTGTCTGCCGGTTGCTCTGCCAGCATTGCCGTTTCCTGCCCCGTATACTTTCGCAGGTGACGGCTGTCCCGTCCGCCTCGATTCAGATCCCCCTGACTTTCCTGCTTTCTTCGGTGCAGCGCCGTCTGTTGTCCCCTGACTGTTTCTTGTCACGATGATCTTCTTTGGGCCGTAACGCTCTCTGGCCACACGTTCCTTTTCCGCGTCCTGTGCCCTCTGTCTGTAGATCTCTTCTTTTGTCTTCTCCGGCTCTGCCTGTTTTACCACCGTTTTCACCGGCTTCTTCTGGGCATCTGCGGCAAGGCGCATTCTCTGCTTCTGCTCTGGGGATACCGGATCTGCGATCAGTCCGGTGAGTTTCCCCCGGTACAGCACCGTCAGTTCATGCAGGGCTCGGGTGGCTGCCACGTACAGCTGCTTCACATACCCGTCTTCCACCGGGTAATCTTCCTCCGAAGCGTTGAAGATCAGTACTGCATCGAATTCCAGACCTTTGGTGTATTTTAACGGAAGTACCATGACGCCCTCGCCGATCTCCCATTTTCCCGCATCTCCGGTATTCAGTTCCACGCTGCCCTGTAAGGCTGCTGTTACTTTTTCCGCCTCCGCTTCGTCAATGCAGACTACGGCAATGGTATCCAGCCCCTTGCTCTGCCATGCTTTGATGATCTGCTCCGCCTGTGTCACCTGCTCTGTAAAATCCACACATTTTTTCACCGTGACCGGTTCCCCATGACGTATGATGGGCTCCACCGAATAGACCGGAAAGCTTCCGTGATACAGAATGTCCGTGGCAAACTCCGAGATTTCCACCGTGTTACGGTAGCTTTTCTGCAAAATGCCGAAATAATCAAACTCTCCAGGCAGCATCAATTTCCGCAGTTCCGTCCAGTCGTTGAGACCGTAGCGGTCGGAAATATTCTGGGCCACATCTCCCATGATCGTATAGGTACATTTGCTCAGACAATATTTTAAAGACGCATAGGCCATCATGCCGAAATCCTGGGCTTCATCAATGACCACATGCCCCGCCTCCCGGATCACCGTGTCCTCCTTGATGCGCTTGTAGAGGTAGGCCATGGCCGCCAGATCATAGACATCGTAGCCACCTTCCGGCACCTCGACCGTGAAATCTTTCTCCTGCTCTTCCTTCAGGAACTGTTCGTAGAGTTCCGCCACAGAGCCCTTCCATTCCCTTTTTCCGAAATAGGTCTCATAATAATGCTTGAGCTTCTGCTTTTCCGGCTGGGTATAGGAATAATATTTTCCGCTCAGCTCATTTTCCAGCCGTGCCATCAGATAATCCGTCAGTCTGCTGATTTTGTCCGCCCGGGACAGATCCTTTGTCTCTTTCAATAAGCGTGCAATGGTGGCCCGGTCCAGCAGCACTTTGCCAGTCTTTTCGATCACCACGTCCTCTCTGGGTATCGCGCGGTATTCGTAACGCAGGCAGAAATTCTCCAGCTCCTTAAACCAGACAAGAGTTCCCTTCACCGCCGGGGTCACACCTTTTACCACCGGCTTGATCTGCCAGGACTTGTCCCAGTCCTCGTACAAAAGCCTTACGAACAACTGCTCCATGGTCATCTGGGAGACACCGTAAACATTCAGTTCCGGCAGCACTCCCGTTATATAGTTTAAGAGCACCTGATTGCTTCCCACAATATAAAAATCTTCCGGTGCAAACTCCTGCTCGTAGTTGTACAGGATGTAGGAAATACGGTGCATGGCCACTGTGGTCTTGCCGG
>ENA-OPLX01001199-OPLX01001199.1-human-gut-metagenome-genome-assembly--contig:-NODE-1199-length-9596-cov-3.289592_pt1 | contig 9596 bp, 7 predicted proteins | sample MGYA00241447_ERZ501726 | MGnify/ENA primary metagenome ERZ501726 (study PRJEB25962, sample SAMEA2042617) | human gut metagenome | biome: human gut; feature: human-associated habitat; material: faeces...
GGAATCGCCGGCATTGAGGAGAATGTGCCGGCGATTGTTTTTTGCGATTTCGTTATACTTGAAAATTTTTTCTGGGATGTTTAGAGGTAAGAATATCCCTTTGTTTGGATAATGCGACATGAGTATAGATTTCAGTAATATTAATAGAACTATGTCCTAGCATTTCTTGAATATAACGAATATCGACATCGGCCTCCAAAAGGCTTGTGGCAAAGGTGTGGCGAAACATATGTGGAGTAATATGAAGGTCAATTGCTGCTAAAGATACATATTTATTAATCATCCGCCGAATTGCCTGATCTGAGACGGGAGTTTGATTTTGGTTAATGAAGAAAAAACTACAGGGATTATTCTTATCGTGAAAACTGTTGCGATATTCAGTCAGAATATGTAAGACATCATCATTACCTATTTGCATGCGCCGCTCCTTGCTTCCTTTCCCATAAATTAAAATAGATCGGTCCACCAGATTGACATCGCTTGTTTTTAAGGAACATAGTTCGGAAATTCGTATCCCGGTGGCAAAAAGTAATTCAATGATAGCCGCATCACGTAAAGCATTTTGGCGTTGATAGGTAGTGGAAGCCTGAATGCGATATGCGTAGATAGTTGATAGCATTGATTCCACAATTGGGAGGGGGATTGTTTTGGGTAAAATGGTTGGTTCACGGAATTTAATTTGAATTTTGTTGAAAGGATTTATAGTAATAATTTCTTTATATTCCAAATAATGAAAGAACGCTTTAACTGATGCAATTTTCCGCTTTACGGTTTTAGGCTTATAGAGTTGATGAAGCTTACTGATGTAAGTTTCCAAAACGGAAGATGAGACGTCAGCTACATCAGAAATGTGAATAAACTCTGAAAATTGTCTAAGATCAATCTTATAGGCTTTCAAAGTCTTAGAATTTAGTCTTTTTTGAAACTCACAGTGTGTCAGGTAATCGATAATTTGTGCGTCTAAATTGTTCATTACAGAAACTCCTTTGTTATTTTTTGATAGGCAATGTGAATTATTATATCGGATGTTTGCAAGAAAACAAAGGGGTGAATTGAAAGATAAGTGAACGATAATTAGAAGTTATCTGTTGAATGTGATCCGGTAAAATGGCAAAAAATATATAGTTATTTGCCAGTGCATACGATAGGAGATGCGAGTGGTTATGTATAAAGCTAGTATAATTGTCTCATTAAGTAATGAATATGCATTAACAGAAAATTTTTTTGGTAACCTGCTTGGTATTATAAATGGAGATATAGACGTGTTTGCTGTGGTTGATGGAGAAACTGATAGAAAAACAATTCAATTTTTAGATAAACTCAAAAATATGTACCCAAACATATCTGTTATTTATAATAATGAAAATATTGGATATTCCAAAGCTAACAATATTGGCGCATTTTTATCCTCCTCCCCATATTTGATTTTTTTAAACTCAGATACATTTCCTATTGATGATTCACTGTACAAAATGATAAACTTCATGGATAAATCACCCGAAATTGGAGTTGCGCAAGGACTAATTTTATATCCTCAAACTAATCTTGTGCAAAGTGCTGGTCATATATTTGGTTTTTATAAAACTTCACATGCATTTGATGGATTGGATCAACAAGCCCCTATAGTACATAGAATGGCTGAACGGCAAGCGTTAGGTTCAGGATTTTATATCACTAGGCGTTCCCTTTTTGTTGAAGAAAATGGTTTTAACGAATTATTTTACAATGCATGGGAAGGATTAGAATATTCTTTGAAAATACATTGCAAAGGATATAAATGCATGTATTATCCAGAAGCAAAGGCTTACCATGTAAAAGGCTCTGGGCGAAATCGCAGATTTCGAGATGAATCATATCAGACCGGTTATTTTTGGCATTGCTGGGGAGACAAAATTAAAATAGATATCCTGGATATATATCACGAGCAGTTACAAGAAGAAGACTACAAATACCATTATTTATTGATAAACGGAAGCTCAATAAGAGATAATATATGGTCAATTCTTCTTAAGGAGCTTCCATTCAACTTTATTGGACATTATAATATTGAAAAATCTATGGTTAAAAATTCGATATCCTTAGAAGATTCTGTTCCGGCATCCTTTTTACAAAGTAAGTCAAATCTTCTTTTTGTGGTAGACAGCTTTAAAGATATTATAAATAACCATCGGATTTTTAGTTACAGAAAATCTTTTATGGTGCATGATATAATTTTAGACCTTCATGGTAATGTTATATACCCTCAGATTTATTTGAAAAAGTGAAAATTACCATACTCTGGGATCTAAGTTATATGATGGAGAGGTCTCTTTTGCGTTATAAATTACAGCGTTGGATTGTTTAAAATTAAGATGCGTATTTCTAATTATTTTATGATAAGAGGTTCCTGCTAAGGCTAAATTTTCATATGGTATCGGATCACTATACAGAAAAGTACCTATCATGCAACAAAGATATTTGATCCGTTCATCATTTTTCATAATAGCGGGGGCCTCTGCCTCTAACAAATGCTGTAATGCTTCTTCCCTTTTGCCCATTAAAATATAACAAACTGAAAGCTTCAAATGACATTTATAGTATTGAATCCAATATTGGTTTTCAAATAACGCTTCTTGAGATAACTGCAATTGTTCAATACTGCCGGTTCCGAGTAGAAATTTGACATATTGTATTTCGCATTGACAGTCTAAATGCCTTCTGTGCTCAGATGGCATTTGAAAATGTAAATCTGCAAGTTCTAAATATTTTAAAGCTAATGAAAGATTAAGATGATAAATACCCTTTGCATAATCCATATAAGTATATCCTAAATGTTCATCAGACTCATATTTAATAGCTAATCTTACATTTTTCTGCAGCCACTTATTTGCAAGTCTTATTTTATCTAATGCAAGATAAGTCACCATCATGCGATTTGTTGCAGTTAAAAATGATCGTGCTTCTAATTGTGGATTCTTTGGTTCAATAATACTCCAACTTTTTCTAAACTCATTTATATAGGCCGGGAGTGTTTTAAACTCTTGAAAGCTCCAATATTTTGCATCGATAATCTGCGCTTCTGCCTTAAAATATAAATTATCTTTCGCTTTTAATTTATAGTTTGATGTGATTTCATAAAAAATACCAAGAGCTTTTTGGCTTATATCGCAATGCATATAGCTGAAAGCTAAAAAATATTTTACATTCTCTATTTTTTCTGCAGGCCCTCCATAATATACGGATCCCTTTTTAAGAGATTCGCACAAAGAAAGAACCTTGCTATATTTATTATTTTTAAAACATACATCAATGTATTCATAAATTGAATCAAAATATAAATTATAATATTGAGGATAATACTCTATTAAGGCACACTGGTACAATTCTTTGCGATCTTTATCTCGTACCATAAAGTTTTGTAAACAGGGAACAATTTTTTCCTTATAATCCTCAATAACTTTTTGGGGGATATATTTGTTCCAAATTTCAAAATTGGGATAAACATAGTCCCCGTTATGTATGATATATTTCTTGCCAAGCAGATACTTTATTTTATTAAAGGCCAGTTCCTGCAAAACAGCATAGGGTACTCCGTCTTTCATGATACAGATTAGCAACAACAGTACATCATCAAAAACAAAGGTGCCTTTAATGTATCGAACTGCATTGTTATAAAAAGAGTCGATATAAAATTGCTTTATTTCTCTAGAACTATGAAAACTACCAATTTCCTGCGCAAAAGAATGTAACAATCCCGGGTATTTTAGATAATGTTTATTGGGGACAATCTCGTTCAAATTATTAACGGTAAAGGGAATACATTCATTTATTATGCCAAGAATTTCGGCATCTTCAATATACTCTAAAGGTATGTTTTCCATATTTGAAAAATCAAGTGGCTCTCTTCCGGCTATAACAAAAGAAATGTTCTTCCGAGGGTTGAAAGCATTTAATATTTCTTTAAAAATGGAATAATTGGTTTCATTAAGCAAATTAACATTATCTATAAAATAAATTCGTTCATAAGCAAAGGCATTGCAAGCTTCGAAGATTTTTTTGGTTTTTGAAAAAATAGAACCACACAATGTTTTTTGAATTGTTAAGTAATCCTCATCTTGTAATGCCTGAATTAGTAATTCAATGTTTTTACTATTAAAAAAAGAATTTGCAATGCTGTTTTCGCGGCAATAATGCGTAAACGCAGTGGCACTAATACTCAGACTATAAAAATTGAAGACCAATGTAAAAATTAATCGGCAAATATCTGCACCATCAGTCATTTGACCAGTAAAATTAATATATATAATTTTTTTGTCTGGTGTAATTCCTTTTAACGTATCATTTTTCAGATTATTAAGTAACCAACTTTTTCCTGAACCATGTGGGCCATATATATTATACATTTTATTATTCGCTGATTTGATTCCGTTCTGAACGGAAATATAAACCTGTGACTGATTCGAAAATATTCTTCCCAGCGATGCAAAACGCAATTTATAATTTCCACAATCAATGCGTTTATTGTGCAATTTGTAATATATGTCAAGAGAAAATTCTTTGTTAATATCAAATTCTTCTTCTAGCTCACCTAAGTTTAAAGAAAATGTTGTTATTTCCGGAGGAACGGTTTCCTTATACAATAATTCATTGTTACAATAGAGAAAAAGCGGAGTAGTATCAAAACCATATGCAGTGAATTCTCCCTCCAAAATATAGTTATTTGATAAATATAACGGATATACTACTTCATCTTCTAAAACACTATCTATTGTATATGAGTCGCTTTCGTAAAGTATGCGAATACATTGAAGCTGAACGTTAGGTGCTGTTGGAGGCGTATAGTTTACAGGAGTATTGAAAAAGAATGTTTCTACATCAGGGTTTTTCTTTAACCAGTACGCTAAGGCATATCCATCAACAAATGCAATTTTTTTAACTGTTGATAAATAGTAAAATTTTTTTATTCGCTCTATTAAATTATTTCCCATAGATGTACTGGATATGAAAAAAATTTTAATCAGATTTTTTTCAAACATAGAAGACACTAATGTAGAGTCATATTTCCTAGAAGATATGTTTTCATCCGTATGTATAGTATATTTAACCTCCGCCCACATGGATGTTCCACTAAATTCACAAAAATTTTCAAGATCTCTATTACCATCCCGTGTGGCTTTAGTCAGTCTCCAATTTTCCAAGGGAAATCTTTTTTTCAAATATACTTCAACTAAAAACTCAAATTTTCTTGAATCCTGTGTTGTTGTTTCTCCTTGATATGAGATTGTGTCTTTAAAATTCCAATTTAACATCTTCTGTACCTTATCACATTGTATTAAACATAATCATGTAGTATCTATTATCCAAAAAACGCAATCAACAGATAACTTCTAATTATCCCTTATAATCCATCCGCACTATATATAAATAAGTATATTATAAAATCATACAATTTCAAGAAAATTACATTTCGAAATACCGAAGGAACACAGCGGTTAAAACGAAGGAGTATACGAAGGAGTATAAATCAAAAAGTATGTAAGATTCTGTCGACTTTTGTCATGTATTATATAGAGACATAAATAAATGGCAAAGGCGGTAAAACTATATGTACAATACCAAAGAAAAATGCAAAGAGCTTGCGGAAAAATTCAAACAGATCTGTGCTGAAAGAGGCACAACGCCTTATAAGATCGCTCAGAAATCCGGGCTATCTTCCTCTACGGTCAGTTGTTTTCAGGCGGCTACAACGGTACCGAGAGTAGATACCCTGATGATACTTTGCAACCAACTTGGTATTTCGGTCAGTGATTTCTTTGGAGAACGGGAAGTGTCGCAGACACAGACTGAGGATGAAGAAAATATCCTGAAAATGTATCGTAATCTGCCGGAGGACAGGAAAATGGCTTTACGGACTTACCTGAAAATGCTGAATCAGTATCAGGAAGAATAGGGACAAACGCAGCATTCTGTGGTATGATGTGATAGTGACAGGCCATATGCGGCGGAAAAAATGACGCAGGAGGCCTGAAAGAGAACATCGAAAGGTATCGTACGATTATGAATACTATGACACAGGATACTTCCACCGGTCTTTGGAACAGTAAAAACAGAAAAATTTTCTTCTGGAGCATCCTCGCACTTGCCATGATCCTGCGTTGCATCCGTTTTGCCACAGTGCCGGACGGTATCAACCAGGACGAGGCCATGGGAGCGGTGGATGCCTGGGCATTATCAAAATACGGAACCGACAGATATGGTACTTTTCTGCCGGTTCATTTTACTGCCTGGAGATACAGTCAGATGAGCGTTCTCCTTGCTTATTGCATGGTCCCCTTTATCAAACTGTTCGGATTCAACACGGTAACGGTGCGTCTGCCGATGGTACTGATCTCCTCTGGCGCGGTGGCATTGGTATATCTTGTGGGCAGGAAATTATTCTCTGAACGGATCGCCCTGGTGGCAATGCTGCTGACCGCTGTGAATCCCTGGCAGTTTATGCAGAGCCGCTGGTCGCTGGATTGCAATCTCTTCCCGCATATTTTCCTGTTGGGATTTTATTTACTGCTTCTTGGATTGGAAAAACGACGCTATTTATACTTGTCCATGGTCTTTTTCGGACTGACATTTTACTGTTACGGTATCGCTGCCTATTCCGTAACTGCATTTCTCTTTGTATTCTTCATATGGTGCCTGTGGAAGCGCCGGCTGAAATTCCGGGAAGGATTGCTGTGCGCACTGATCTTTACGGTAGTGGCCCTGCCGGAAGTCATAGTTCTGGGAATCAATGCGGTACACTTTGACAGAACCATAAGTACTCCGCTTTTTACCATGCCGTATTTTCCGGACAGTGTGAGAAGCGCAGATATTCTGCTTTTGAACTTTTCCTTTGCACAGTTGGGGAAAAATGCCTGGGCTCTGTTCAGCCATGTATTCCTGCAGCTGCCGGATATTTTCTTCAATTCGATTCCTGCTTTTGGCCCGTTGTATCATGTGTCGATCCCGTTTGTCTTTGTGGGGATCATTGTATTTACCATACAGCTCTTCCGGGAGAAAAATATTGAAAAACAGACACAGATGCTGGCATTATGGGGCTTTCTGGTCACCGGGATCTGGGTCGGCCTGATCACTTACGAAGTCAACATTAACCGTGTGAATATTATTTTCTATCCGATCATCCTGTTATGTGCCTACGGAATCGGTCTGGCGGTTCGAAAATGGAAAAAGCTGTGGCCGGTGGTCGTAGCTGCCTATGGAATCAGCAGTATTCTGTTCTTCGGGACTTATTTTACTACCTATGCGGAAGAAAGCAGACAGTACTATAACAAAGATTTCATGGAGACGGTGGCGGAAGCGGATTCTCTGGAGGAATACGAAAGTCTGTACATCACCGGCAATCTGGGCTGGCAGTTCAACCGGGATGCCACGGAGATCCTGACCCAGTATGTCTGTAAGATAGACGCACAGTATTATCAGGGGAAGAGTAATGTCTCCAACGGAAGAGAGCTTCCGGCTTATGCGGACCGGTATCACTACATCTATCCAGAGCAACAGGCCGCAGAACTGGTGGAGATGGTGGGAGACGGCCTGCTGGTATTGTATCAGGGAGATCTGCAATACATTGATTTTTCCTATGATGTAGTGGATACGGTAGGAGATTATCTGCTGCTTACCGTACAGAATTAAGAGAGGACGCTTATGAATATCATACTTTTATCGGGCGGTTCCGGACAGCGGCTTTGGCCCCTGTCCAACGAGATCCGTTCCAAGCAGTTTATCAAGATTTTTAAGCAGGAAGATGGCACTTACGAATCAATGGTGCAGCGTGTGTATCGCCAGATCAAGAAGGTGGATACCGATGCAACCGTGACCATTGCTACCAGCAAGACACAGGTTTCTGCTATCCACAACCAGTTGGGTGAGAAAGTGGGCATCTCTGTTGAGCCTTGCCGCCGTGACACTTTCCCGCTATTGCGCTGGCGACAGCGTATTTAGTTGATGTGATGCACATTGACCCATCTGAATCCGTAGTTGTCTGCCCTGTCGATCCGTATGTGGAAGATTCCTATTTTGAAGCCTTGAAGGAATTGTCTGATCAGGCTGATAAGGGCGAAGCAAATCTTGTGCTGATGGGCATTGAACCGACTTATCCTAGTGAAAAATACGGCTACATCATTCCAGAAAGCACCGACCATGTGGCGACAGTGCAGACTTTCAAAGAGAAACCGACGGCAGATGTTGCCGAGCAGTATATTGCGCAGGGCGCACTTTGGAACGGCGGCGTGTTTGCCTACAAACTGGGCTATGTGATGAATAAGGCGCATGAGTTGATGGACTTCACCGATTATGCCGACCTGTTCGCTAAGTATGATACGCTGAAAAAAATCTCCTTCGATTATGCGGTTGTAGAACATGAACCGAAGATCCAGGTGGTTCGTTTCGCAGGCACTTGGAGAGACCTCGGCACATGGAATACACTGACCGAAGCGATGGAAGAAGATATTATCGGCAAGGGCATTTTGAACGATGCTTGCTCTGGTGTTTCCATTGTTAATGAAATGGATGTACCGGTGTTGGCGATGGGGTTGCATGATGTGGTAATTTCTGCTTCTCCGGAAGGCATTCTTGTGTCGGACAAGGAGCAGAGCAGTTACATCAAGCCTTTTGTCGATATGTTCGAGCAGCAGATCATGTTTGCGGAGAAGTCCTGGGGCAGCTTCAAGGTTGTAGATGTGGAGAGTACATCTATGACCATTAAAGTGACCCTGAACGCTGGACACAAGATGAATTACCACAGTCACAAGAACCGTGATGAGGTTTGGGTGGTTATTTCCGGCACGGGTAAGACCATCGTGGATGGCATGGAGCAGAATGTGAAGGCTGGCGATGTGATCACCATGTCCGCTGGCTGCCGTCATACGGTGATCGCTGAAAGTGAACTGAAGTTGATAGAAGTACAGCTTGGCGAGGACATCAATGTTCACGATAAACAGAAATATGAGTTGGAATATTAAAGAATGCAGGGAGGCAGGATATGAACAATAAGCCTCTTTTGTTGCGGCCGTCCGGCAAGGATTATCTCTGGGGCGGCAGACGACTGAATGATGAATTTGAAAAGGAGATAGACCTTTCTCCTCTGGCTGAAACCTGGGAGTGTTCTACCCATCCCGAGGGTCCCTGTTATGTGGTCGGCGGCGAATATGATGGGAAGGAACTTGCAGCGGTGCTGAGAGAACATCCCGAATATCTGGGGGAACGGCATAAGGGCGAAACAGAGCTGCCTATCCTCATCAAGTTTATAGATGCGAAGAAGGATTTGTCCGTTCAGGTGCATCCGACAGATGACTATGCTAAAGAGCATGAAAATGGTCAGCTTGGCAAGACGGAGATGTGGTATGTTCTGGATGCCAGCAAAGATGCCAAACTCATCTATGGTCTGGGTAAGAACTGTACCGAAGAAGAAGTGCGGACAGCGATTGAGCGGGGCACGCTGATGAACTACTTACAGCAAGTTCCGGTGAAAAAAGATGACCTGTTCTTCATCAAGGCTGGTACGATTCATGCGATTGGTGCTGGTGCGCTGGTGGCAGAGATTCAGGAAAGCTCAAATCTGACCTACC
>ENA-OPLX01001213-OPLX01001213.1-human-gut-metagenome-genome-assembly--contig:-NODE-1213-length-9417-cov-1.980453_pt1 | contig 9417 bp, 6 predicted proteins | sample MGYA00241447_ERZ501726 | MGnify/ENA primary metagenome ERZ501726 (study PRJEB25962, sample SAMEA2042617) | human gut metagenome | biome: human gut; feature: human-associated habitat; material: faeces...
ATGTCAAGGGCTACCTGATCGTTACGGCTTCTTGAGGTGTGAAGTCTTTTGCCGTTGTCGCCGATCCTTTTGGTAAGCTCACCCTCGATAAAGGTGTGAATGTCCTCAGCCTCCATATCAATGTGCAGAGTACCGTTTTCGATATCAGCTAGAATGCCTTTAAGACCTTTTACGATATCGTTTGCCTCTTCTTCTTTAATAATGCCGCATCTGCCAAGCATTGTTGCGTGGGCAATGCTGCCCTCGATGTCTTCTTTATACATTCTGCTGTCGAATGAAATCGAGCTGTTAAAATCGTTAGTGGTTTTTGAAAGCTCCTTTTTGAAGCGTCCTTTCCAAAGCTGCATTATTATTTTCTCCTTACATATAGATTGTATTGGCAAATCGACTGCCATACAGTAGCGGCAATCGAAACGATTGTACAATCGTTTCGACTTAATTCAATTCATCTGCTTATTGTTATGCAATTATATATTCACATCTGTTCGTTTTGGTTTTACGACCAAAACGATTGGCGTTCGCTGAACGCCGCTACAATTGAGAAACGGTTTTCTTTGCACCAAAATATAGGGATTAAACGCATGAAATCGCATAAAAATAAAAAGGTGTAATAAACACTTATCGGGGCAGAGAAATTCCCTGCCCCCGATTATGTATGCAAATCAAAGATTTAATTATTTGATAAGGCCTTTCTTTGCACGAACCTTGATTGGAAGACCAAAGAGGTTGATGAAGCCTGCACTGTCGTTCTGGTCATAAACCTGATCTTCGTCAAAAGTAGCAATTTCCTCGTCATAGAGTGAATACGGGCTTGTTACGCCTGCATCAATGATGTTGCCCTTATAGAGTTTAAGTTTTACATCACCTGTTACATACTCCTGAGTGCTGTCAACGAAAGCTGAGAGAGCCTCACGGAGAGGTGTGTACCACTTGCCGTCATAAACGAGCTCTGCAAAAGCATTTGCAACATTTTGCTTGTAGTGGAGTGTGTCCTTGTCAAGGCAGATTTCCTCAAGCTTTGCGTGAGCAGCATAGAGGATTGTACCGCCCGGAGTTTCATAAACACCACGAGCCTTCATACCAACAAGACGGTTCTCAACGATATCTGTGATACCGACGCCGTTTCTGCCGCCGATTTTGTTGAGTTCCTTAATGAGTTCAACGCTGTCGATAGCCTCGCCGTTAAGCTTTGTGGGAACACCCTTTTCAAATGTAAGAGTTATATATTCTGCCTTATCGGGAGCCTGCTCAGGTGAAACACCGAGTTCAAGGAAGCCTTCCTTATTGTACATTGGTTCGTTTGCAGGATTTTCAAGGTCAAGACCTTCATGGCTCAAGTGCCAGAGGTTCTTATCCTTTGAGTAGTTTGTTTCACGGTTAATCTTGAGCGGAATATTGTGCTTTTCAGCATATTCAATCTCATCTTCACGGCTCTTGAATTCCCATGTTCTCCAAGGAGCGATAATCTTCATGTCAGGAGCGTAAGCCTTGATAGCAAGTTCAAAACGAACCTGATCGTTACCCTTGCCTGTACAGCCGTGGCAAATTGCGTCAGCACCTTCGGCTTTTGCAATTTCAACGAGTCTTTTTGCAATGATAGGACGGGCAAAAGATGTGCCGAGGAGGTACTTGCCCTCGTAAACAGCACCTGCTTTTACTGTGGGAATGATATATTCGTCAACAAATTCCTTGTTGAGGTCTTCAATGTAAAGTTTTGATGCGCCTGTTTTGATAGCCTTTTCTTCAAGACCGTCAAGCTCTGTACCCTGACCAACATCACCCGAAACAGCGATAACTTCGCAGTTGTCGTAGTTTTCTTTAAGCCACGGAATGATGATTGAAGTATCAAGACCGCCTGAATATGCAAGAACTACCTTTTTAATCTTATTGTCAGCCATTTTTGATTCCTCCGGAATTTGGAAACACTTTATGTCGGTGTTTCCTTTACTTAATTTTTATTACTCTTACATTATACACTCTGTTTTCAAAAAATCAAGTGTTTTTTGAATAAATATTCAATGTTTTTTCAAATTTGCATTTTTGGGTACAAATTGACCGAAATCTGCTTTATTTTCGCTGTATTATCGGTGTTTTTGGCGGTTGATATGTCACATTCTCCCCTGAATTTCTGAAAAATGTATATATGCACAAAAAATGAATATTCATTTTATTCATCCATTTATGCATATTCATACATACATATACATCCATTTTGCATATTTTTCATTTTGTGAAAACCGCTGAAATCACATCAAAAACCTGTTGACACCATATGCGATACCATATATAATATTATTCGGAAATACGAAAACAGACATTAAGACAAATTGTTGAAGGTGAGGCGAAAGATGATGAAAACACTTAACGATTATCTTGCAATGTCATATCGTATGGAAATTGTCGAGGACAAGGACGAGGGCGGTTTTGTTGTATCATTCCCCGAACTTCCCGGCTGCATAACCTGCGGAGAAACGATAGAATCAGCTGTTGCTAATGCCGAGGACGCTAAAAAAGCCTGGTTTGAAGCCGCCTTTGAAAGCGGAGTTGTAATTCACGAACCCGACAGCCTTGAAGAATATTCGGGACAATTCAAGCTGAGAATCCCGAAAAGTCTGCACCGTTCACTTGCCGAACATTCAAAAAAAGAGGGCATAAGTATGAATCAATACTGTGTCTATCTTCTGGCAAAAAATGATGCAGTCTATTCAAAATAGAATTTTGAAAGCATATTATATAAAACACAATTGTTGAAAGGAAGATTTATATGTCAGCATTCAAAGAGATAAATCCGAAAGAAATTGTTGAAAGTCCGTTTAAGCTTATCGGTGATGATTGGGCGCTTGTTACGGCAGGCGACAGAGAAAAATTCAACACAATGACGATAAGCTGGGGCGGTGTAGGCATTATGTGGGGTAAGCCCGTTGTATTCACCTTTATTCGTCCGCAGAGATATACATTTGCGTTTATGGAGAACGGCGACCGCTATACAATGAGCTTTTTTGATGAAAAGTACAGAGATGCCCTCAAATTCTGCGGTTCAAAGAGCGGTAAGGATTATGACAAGGTAAAGGAAACAGGTCTTACTCCTGCGTTCACGGAAAACGGCTCTGTATATTTTGAAGAGGCAAAGCTTGTTCTTGAATGCAAAAAAATGTACGCTCAAAGTCTTAATGCCGAAAGCATTGCCGACCGTGAAAGCGTTGACAAGTGGTATGACAACGACTTCCATAAAATGTACATCAGCGAAATTACAAAGGTTCTTGTAAAAGTATAATCGGTAATTTTAAATTCATCATGACAAAATGGCAGACAATCACACGGTTGTCTGCCATTTTCTATTTAAAAAGCTGTACAAAAAATGCCCCTCACATTTTGTGAGGGGCATTCCTTACTATATCGACTAAACGGAACGATATGTCAATTGCTTTAAAACTTATTAAAAGTTGCTGATGAGTTTTACAACAAACTTCTGAATAGTAGTAGCATCCTTAACTGTGATTGTGCTGTCATGGTCAACATCGGCAGCAGTAAACTGGTCATTTGTGAATGCAACGAGCTGAACAACATACTTCTGAACTTCGGTTGCATCAAAAACTGTGATATCGCCGTCCATGTTAACATCACCAAGGGTTACATCGCCGACAAATACCGTTGATGCGTTTACTGATACTTTTTCAAAGCCTGCAATGCCTGTTACATCGCAAACCTTGCTGTTATTTACAACAGATGCCTGATTAAGCTTGTTGCCCTTTACATAACCTAATGTAAGGTACTGTGTGTCAAGATATACGCTTGCAGTACCTGAACCGATAACCTCAAATGTGAGTGAGATAAATGTATCTCCGTTGTACTGAGTAGGTACCTGTGGGTTAGTAAATATACCCTTAATTACATTGCTGTAAGCATTGTGAATAAGGTTTGACTGTGAAGGCATGATTGTCTGCTTGCCGTCTGCCTTGTTATCAGCCATGTTGAATTTGAGCTTGCTTGAATCATACTTAACAGCCCACTGTCCGTCAACAACGCCCATGTTTGAGTTGAGCTTGTAGAGAACAGTTACCTTCTTGCCGTCAGTGCTTACTGTCTTTGATGCAGAACCAAAGTAATTTGAAGTAGCGTTTACTGTGAGCTTCTGAGCAGGAGCAGTAGTCGGCTCTGTAGCTGTTGTAGGCTGTGTAGGTGCAGTCGGCTGAGTAGCTGTTGTTGGCTGAGTTGAAGTAGTAGGCTGTGTCGGAAGTGTAGGAGATGTAGGAACAAATCCGCTTTCAATGTTGCCGTTCTTCATAGCATATGAATATGTGCCGTTTACACCGTTTCTTGTTGCGTCAACCTTGATTGTGCTTGTTCCCTTGAGAGCTGATGTTGCAACTGTGAATGCACCTGTTACATCGTCTGCAGTAGCAGTATATGTCTTACCGTCAACTGTAACAGTTACCTTTGCAGCGCTGGCTGTAACACCTGATACAACGCTCTTGCCTACAACTGCATATGTGAGTGTTGCAGGAGCAAGTACAAGTGCCTTCTGAGCTGACTTGAGGTCTGCAATCATAGCATTCATATCTTCAGCTGTTGTAGCGTCTTCGCCTGCTTTAATCATAGCCTCAGCTGACTTGAGAACCTTCTGAGCATTTGCCCAGCTCTCTGCTGTGTAGTCTGATGCTGTCATAGCAAGAATCTTTCTTGCTTCTTTCTTGAGTGATTCATAAGGTGAAACAACGATTGGCTTTGATGTAAGCTTGTATGTTGTACAACCTTCGTTTGTAATTTCGATTGTAGCGCCGTCTCTAACGCCTGTGATATCTGCTGTCTGACCTGAACCGCTGCTGAGAATAATGCTTACTTCGTCAACATTATCGAACTTAACAACATAGTTGCCGTCAGAATTTTTTTCTGTAAGAGCAACGCCCGGCCATGCGCCTGTGAGCTTCTGTGTATCATTCCAAGCATAGATTTTGTAGCTTGCAGATGGGCTGTAAGGCTTGATTGTTACGGAAACAGAACCCTCTGCAGGCTCTGGATCGCCGCCGCCTCCCTGCTGATTACCGTTGGTTACTGTCTTAACTGATGTGTAGTTGCCGTTCTGAATTTCGAGAACAGCACCGTCATAAAGACCTGTGATATCGCCTGACTGTGTGCCGCTGCCGTTGTTGAGAACAACGCTGAATGGCTTGTCGGCTGAAACAGGAAGTGTGAGTTCATATGTGTTTGCCTGACCTGAAACGGCTGCTGCCTTTTGACCCGGCCATGCACCATTGAGTGCTGTGCTTGCACCTGTCCAAGCGTAAACATTCGGAGCGCCTGCTGTGCTCTTGATTGTAAGCTTTGATGTCTGACTTGCTGTCGGACCGGGAACAGTTGTGCTCTGTGTCGGGCTGGTTGTAGGTCTTTCGTCATTTTCGCCGAGCTTGAGGAATGTGAATTTAGCCTCTGAGCTTGCCTTGTCGTTTGTAGCCTCAACAGTTACTTCGATTGTATCGTTCTTGTAAGCTGTCTGACCGATTGTGAATGTGTCGCCGTCCTTAACAACAAACTTGTTACCGCCGTCAACAGAAACCTTTGCGCTGTCGCATTCCTTGAGAGAAACAGTAACCTGCTCTGTGCCGTAGAACTTCGGCTCGCCTGTGATTGATACAAGCGGCTGACCGTCAGCATTTTCCATAAGGATTGTGCCGTTTACACCGCTGTTGAAAGTTACCTGACCGTCAGGAACGACTGGAGATGAGTTGTCATAAGTATTGATTACATAGCTGCCGTCTTCCCAAAGAGTTGAAACATCAACAGTTACGCTTGAATTTTTGTTACAGCCGATTACTGCAGCTGCCTGATCTGTTACGCCGTTCTTATCGTATGTACGGCCGAAAGCAACACCGCTTGTAGCTGAGAGCTTAACATTTGCGCCGGCACCGATGGATACATGCTTGTTACGGAACTGACCAACCTTCTGCCACTGAGCAAGAAGAGTTTTGTCCATGTTGTTCCAGTTCATATCACTTCTGAGTGCGTGACCCGATCCGCCGTAACCGTCAAATGCAACGCCGGGATAGAGAGGACGGTTGGTTTCGTCACCGTAGAAAATCTGAACTCCGCCCGGGAGAAGGAGGAATGCAGCCGCATTGTAAAGCATTGTGTTCTCATCGCCACGGGTAAGTGTTTCATCGTGTGATGACATAAATGAAAGAACGTTAAAGCCTTCCTTTGTGTTGATCTGGTCTGCATAGCCCTGATATGTGTTTGCAACACTACCGCTTGCAAGAGCACCGCCGCCTGTAACTGCGAAGTTAATCATTGAGTCGAAGCCGCCCTCGGAATAGTATGTGTCGTAGCCTACACCGTGATCCCAATGCTCGCCTGTCATCCAGAAATCTTCTTTCCAGTCAGCACCTGCTTTGCCCTTGTTGTTGGATCTCCACTCTCTGAGAGCAGAAACACAAGCCTGCTTGAGCTGGTTCCAAGAAGCCTTATCAACATGCTTTGCAGTATCGCAACGGAAACCGTCAACACCGTACTCCCTAACCCACTCTGAAAGCCAGGTTGAAAGGTAGCCTGTTACTGTGTTTTTTTCACCGTATTTTGCGAGCTTCTGATCATATGTACCTTCCTGCTTCCACTTTGTTTTGAGGATCGGAGGAATTGTAACATCCTTTGTCTGCTCTGTTCTGAAGTCGGGAAGTCCGCTGAGTGACATTGTAAGATCACCGCCGGCACCCTCTGTATATCCGGGAAGACCGCTACGGATCCAGTCATTGCTCCACCATTTGCCCCAGTCTTCTTCTGATGTTTTATAGTCAATGTGGTCGTTTACATCACTTACATCTGTGAGCTTGTATTTGTAGTCTAACGCACCGTCAAGGAGAGTACCGAAGCCGAACTGCTCCATATCTGCAACGGTGTTGTAGCCTGTGTGGTTCATTACGATATCCATGATAACTCTGATACCGTGCTCATGCGCTGTGTCAACGAGAGTTTTGAACTCCTCTTTTGTACCGAAGTTTGCATCGGTTTCGGTATAGTCAAGAGCCGTGATATGAGTAGTGAGCAAAGCCCTTACCTGAATCACAATAGCCGTGAGTCTGCTCATACGGAGCTGAGATCCAAATTGCGTTTACACCGAGGTTATCAAAATAACCCTCTTCAATTGACTGAGTAACACCTGCAAAGTCGCCGCCGTGGAATGTACCGGGGTTTGTATCCCAGCCGTCAAGCGGTTTGCCGTCCTTGTCAAGTGTTCTGCCGTATGAATGGTCATTTGCGGTGTTTCCGTTCTTAAAACGGTCGGTAAGCAGGAAATACACATTGGCATTATCCCATGTAAAGCCGTCATCTTCAACAAGTGAACCTGCGGTTGATGATGCAGATGTGCTGCTGTCATCGGAAACTGTTGCAGCACTTGCCGAACCAAATGCTACGGAAGCACCGGGGAGAGCCATACAAAGTGTCAATACGGCACTGAGCGCTCTCTTCATACTTCTTTTTTTCATTGTTTGATTACTCCTTTCAAAGCTTTTAAAACGTAGGGTCAAACATCCCTAGACAATTTGATTTTATCACAAAACTCTCACAAAAACTACACATAATCCTTTTATTTTGTAAAAATAGCAAGTTACACAATCTTTACACTGGAATTTTATGCAAAATTACCCTTGTCGCTCTTCTGTTTTTATTTATAAAGACAGTTTCAATTGCCCCCATGCCGAAAATTACATAAATACGGTCGGGAATAATAAGATTTCTACTTAACAAAACTTTATTCCCGACCGAAATTTTCGCTTTTTAATTTTTATCTTATCTGAGTCTTACATTCAAAAATCTGAGTTTAAAGGTTGAGCCGACACCGAGTTTGGAATCTGCGGTAATATATCCGCCTGTTTTTTCAACAATTGATTTTGCAAGCGACAGACCTATGCCGACGCTTGACGGGGATGAATTTCGTGCTTTATAGAACCTCTCAAAAATGTGGGGCAAATCCTTCGGGCTGATTCCGCAGCCGTTGTCGCTTATAATGATTTCCGAATACATACTGTTCTTTTCGGCTGAAATTTTGACATAACCGCCGTCGGTATGCTCAATACAGTTTTTTACAATGTTTGAAACCGCTTCGCAAATCCAGCGAAAATCGCAGTCAAGGCTGAAATCATTTTTGACCGTTTTTTCGATTCTCACATCACGGATATCGGCAAGAACCTCTGTGCGTGAAATGCACTCGGCAATTATTTTTTCAACCGACACATCTCCAAACTTCAATTCAACAGTTCCCGAATCAAGCATTGAGAGCGTGAGCAGACTTTTTACAAGGAAATTTATCGAATGGGCATTATGCGCTATATCCATAACAAAATCCCGTCTGATTTCAACGGGCATATCATCGTCATCAAGGATATTTTCGGTTGTAATCAAAATTGAAGTCAGCGGTGTTTTGAGCTGATGTGAAATGTCGGCAAGCGAATTTTTGAGGATTTCTTTCTCTCGCATTGAATTGTCGGCATACTCACGAAGCATTACCGTTGTTTTTTGAATCTCCTGCTTTAACAGCGACATATCGTCGTCGGTTGAGCCGTCAAGGTCGAGGTCGTACTCTCGGTTGTTTATTTTTTCAAGACATTTTACAATTTCAAGTCGCTGTCGCTTTTGCTTTTTACAGTATCTTATGAACACAATGCAGAGCAAAATTCCGAACACACAAACACCTGCGGTTGCAATCACAATTGTAATCGTTGCATAACTTCCGCTTTGAATGTCAACCCAGCCGCTGTCGAATTTTATTCCGTACTGTGCAAAGTCTCCTTTTATGCCGGCAGTATCGCTGTTCAAAATTTGAGCAAGCTCCTTTTCCGAAATGTCGGGATATTGTTCTCTAACCTTTTCCGCAACGGCAATTATCTTTTTATCCGTGCTTTCACGAACAGCGTTAAAGCCTGCACCGATGCCTACTGCAACGGCACAACAGAAAAGTCCCGTTATCGCAAGCATTACCGCAAGAAATTTTGATGTGTTTTTCATTATACCTCCAGCCTGTAACCAAGGCCCTTTACGGTTTTAATCATATTTGTATCAAGTTTTTTGCGAAGTCTTTTTATGTACACGGTCAGCGTGTTGTCCTCAACATAATTCCCCGACAAATCCCATATGCGTTCAAGAATCTGTTCACGGGTCAGCACCTTGCCGCTGTTATTCACCAGAAGGACCATCATCTTATATTCCAGGGGAGTCAGATGTACTTCCTGGTCATGGACATACAGTTTGCGCTTTTCAAAATCCAGCCGGAAATAATCCAGGCAGAACTCCTGTCCCCTAGCGGAAACCACGATGATGGGCACATCGGACTTTTGCCGGATCTGCCGCAGCACCTCCATGCCGTCGATGTCCGGCAGTCCCAAATCCAACAGAATCAGGTCCGGATGATCCACGCAAAAAAAGGGA
>ENA-OPLX01001216-OPLX01001216.1-human-gut-metagenome-genome-assembly--contig:-NODE-1216-length-9399-cov-3.224529_pt1 | contig 9399 bp, 10 predicted proteins | sample MGYA00241447_ERZ501726 | MGnify/ENA primary metagenome ERZ501726 (study PRJEB25962, sample SAMEA2042617) | human gut metagenome | biome: human gut; feature: human-associated habitat; material: faeces...
GCCTGCAATAACCTGCTCCATCTTGCCATATTTTGCCAAGATGCCAGCAAAAATATACATTTTACAAATTCCCGAAATCCCTCACAAAACAGGGTATTCCGGGGCAATTCAAGGAGAAACAAAACAATGATAAAAGTACTTTTCATCTGCCACGGCACTCCAGTTTTATGATAATGCATATCTTCGCAGACTGGGGCAACGCAGGGCAGAATATGGCGGAAAGCCTTGGAATTACTACGGTTTGGACTACTAAGGCACATGCAAGGAATGGGTATATAGCCAAAGAAACAGCCACTACTCGCTAGTAGTAATCTACTACGAATGGTGACTGTTTTAATGTCAAAAGGTGTGTTGTGTATAATTCGTTGTCGTAAAAACCTTTAAAACATCTTTATAAGCTTCTACTATACTGATTACAATCTAACTGTGGGCAGTAAATTATAATTGTTTTTTATACTCAAAGATATGGTCTTTCATTGATCCGTCTACAATTCCTTTAGAAACAAGTTTATCGATATATTGTTGTGGCTGTTCAGATGTCATATTAAACAGTAAATCGTCAATAGAATATTCATTCTTTTTTATATGTATAGCAAAATGCCTTAGGAGTGTAAATGTTGTAGCATATATTTTCAAATGTTTTGTATTTGGAAATTGGTTTATTTTTTCGATAAATGTATATATATCTCTAGGACCTTCTTTGGGAAGATTATTTAATACCATAATACCAGCATCCATTTTTCTTTTAGAATTATGGTTTTGAGAAACAATATCCCCTAATAACCTACGACAGCTTTCCAATGAATCGTCATTAGCATCAACTTCAACAAAATACCAGCTATCATCCTTGTCACATACGAAACCATCAAAAGACATTGCCTTATTTATATTTGTGTTTGCAGCAAAATCAAATAGCAAGTCAAGGTAAGATAATGCTAAGATATTGCAACATCCCCCGCTTTGTTTTTCACACAAAGACAAGGTAGTTACAAAATTATCATTTGCTTCAAAAGAATAATCTATAACCTCAATATTATCCTTGCTGCATTGGATGGCGCATAAGCAACAATACATACATCCAATGACATCTGCACCAAACGATATATCAATATATCCTTCATCTAATTGCTTATCAGTTGGACCGTACTGAAATAACCTTATAGGACAGGTGTATCTTTCAGAACGAAATTTAGCAAATGTATTCTTTTCTATAACATCTCCGCTTGAACACGTTTTCTTTGTACAGTTATCACATATAACAGTATCCTTTATTCTTATTCTCATTTTTAAGCCTCCGCAATCCCATAGTTTTTAAATAAATCGTCAAAATCAATCATTTGTTTATCCCAAATAGTTCTTACGCACATTTCGATAATAGTTTTCAAATCAAATGCTATTATTTTCACATGCCATTCATCAAAAGCTGCATCTATGAAATCCTGGATTTCTGTCGTGCTATTAGGATGAGAGTATCCAATTAGTAAAGAGGCATATTCTAAATCAGAGTCCGCCTTATATGAGCATATTTTATTTTCAAGTGCTTGTCTTGCTCCCTTCATATTGTAGGAAGGAGTCTCTGTAAAGGATTTAATTTCTGCGGGAATAATATGTGTACCATATTCGACATAAGCATCATATCTACCGACTTCCCCACGACACTCTAAGCCTAATGCCCCCAAGAGAGAATGGACAAATGGATAAAACAATTCTTTATCACTGAATTTATGTCTGAGCAATAACTCATTAATTAAATCATCTTTAGTTTTTCCTGTGTCTTTGGCCTTTAGTATTTCTGATATTATTGTTGTTTTGCTGGAATTACTTTTTATAAAAATATCGTATTCTTCTTGTGTTCTATACTCTGGTTTTAATCGAAGAGTGTCAGTTGAAATCTGGCTGTTTAAAATTTGCACTTGTGTTTCTCTTGCTACAGGTGGTTTTCTCAAATCTTTTTCAAGCAACCAATTTACATTTGTTTCGGGAATAAGCTGGTAAGGCGAAAATATAGTTGTAACATCTTTTGCTGAATTAGGTACATCATATCCCCCTCTATCAAGCATATTATTATACCCAAGATTGCAATACTTTTTCTGAGAAATTAAATTTTCTTTTCTAAAAGTCTGTGGAGTCCAAAAATGCTTGCGCCCGAAGTTTCTTTTTACCTCATCAACATATGCCTTTCCGTTTTCTGTGCAAACATAGTAGTTAATTCCATTTTCTTTTACATTTTTTCGTTCGAGGATACCGCAAATTCTTAAGATTTGATTTATTGTGCGAGTAATATTAGTTACATCCTTAAGAGGAGTCCCTTGCTGAGTCTTTGGATAATGCTCATGTGAAGTAGGTATATTTTGATTTAGACTCCTATAATGTATTACATCGTTAACAAAATTATTAATTTCTGTTATGTCATATGTAGCCAGACATGGCATATCTTTAACCGCTATTTTGTAATCAAGACATGCAAGGGCATAACAAACACCATATCCTAGATAACAATTAAAACTTATTTCGCAATTGTAGTTATAAACTTCGGAGGTCGTAGATATTCCCATAAATGATTCTCGGAGCAATCTATAGTCTGGTAATTCACTAGGTGTTGTTGGAAATACTCGTTTAAGAACTTTCTGCCCTAAGTCTGTAATAGCATATTGCTCAGCATCATAATCTGATGCAACTAACCCTAAAACCCTTAGTATTTGCATTCGTTGTTTTGCATTTTGTAATACCGAGTTTCTAGACTCATCAGAAACTGTATCATTTACTAATGCAATAATATCATCCCCCATTTTTCCGGCACTTGTTACAACTGCAGAATTAATGGCAATTTCAGCTACAGCTCGCTTTGAAAAATAGCCATTTTCATCGGCATATCCGATTGATTCATTCATCTCGTTAAGTAGCATAAGGTTTTGATATATATTTCCTTGATTTTGTAATTTTATATAATTCTTACTCATTGGTTGTACCTCCACCAATATTATTTAACCTTTGTATAGCTATGTCACACCATTTTTCTTCAAGTTCTATTCCAGTCCATTTTATATTATTGCCTTGGAGATTTAATTTTTCACAGCATACGCCAAGAGTTCCTGAACCATGAAATGGGTCAAGGATTTTGCCTGTGTATATTCCAGATTTCATAGGACAAAAAGCTTTTATTAGTTCACTTATTAGAGATTCTGGTTTTTGGGTAGGGTGCTCTGTTCGCTCGTTTTCAAATCTTTTTCCGGCTAATGTCGGGAAATCCCATATATCACTTCGCATAGAGCCTTTAGGATTAGGAATCCATGTTTTCTTTTCGCCTTTAGCATTCGTATAGTTTACAGCTGATTTTAAACGATTTGTGCTTTTGTATGGAACACGAACCTCATCGACATTATATGTCCATATTTTACTATCGTTTGAAAACCATAAAAATGGTTCATAGTGTGTAGCAGGTTCTTTTTTTGACCGTGAAAATCCATTTTCATAATGCCAAATATTCATTCTCCTATAAAATAGTCCGGCGTCGTACATTGCGATTTGCACATAGCATATATAATTATGAATTCCAAACCAAATAATACTCCCAGTCGGAGTTAGTAACTTCTTTAATTTTTGTACTCGTAATTGTGTAATTTTCCTAAATTCATCTATTGTTAAACAGTCGGAAGTATTTCCAAAATCCTTATTTATATTATACGGAGGGTCGGTTAGTATAAGGTCATACTTAACACCCTTTTTTATTAATTCGTCTAATATAAAATCAGAATCACCATTTATAATTCCATATATATCATTCATTATCTTTTTCCTTCCTGAAAATCAAAATGTACTGATGGTGAATATTTTCCACATAGGCAAAAGGATATCCATATGGCAACAGACTTTTATGATTTTGAATCAAAATTTTTGTCCCCTGAAGCTTAAGCGTTCCACCACCTGGAATTTGAGCCTTATTTAATCTGCAAATTAGATCCGAATGGAAACTTATAAAATCAGAACCATCTCTGAAGTCTGATACAATAATAGCCATATATTTTTTATCTTTAATTACTCTAGCACATTCTAAAAAGACTTTATTTATAAGAATATCTAAAAATTGGTTATAATCTTCAATATTTCCTAAATCGTCATCATTATCTGAATATTTAGTTTCAAGGTTATTAGCAACTCTGTTCTTTTTAACCTTTTGATCTTGCTTATTTAAAATACCCCAATAAGGAGGGGATGTTACCATAAAATCGAAACTATCATTTGCTAATTTGATTAATTCTTTACATGAATCGCCATTGATAAAATTATGATGTTGGCTTGTTCCGACACCAACCTCTGTTTCTAATCTTTCGATGGATAAATCGTGCCATTGTTTTGAAAGTTCAATAGATGTGCAGATACGATTATTCACTTCGCAGGCCTTAGCTGTAGAGCCAACACCACCAAACGGATCTAAAACCAGCATACCTTCTTTGGTAAAGAAACGAATTAAATGACCAATATCCTGAAATGAATATGGTGCAGGATGCTGTTTTTCAATTTGTGCCTCTGGGCTGTCTGCACCAAGTCCCCTTTGATATAAATAACTTTTAGTTTCAGGTAGCCATTCTTTTCCCGTTAAATCATTTAAACTATTTCTTTTATCCACGACACCATTAAATGCAGCCTTATACTCTTGAGTTGTCATAAATTTTTCTAATTCAGAAATATAATAAAATTTCTTTTTTTCTTCTTCATGAACAGTAATAGATTTATCTTCAATTAATTTATCAAAAGTATGTCGTGATAAACCTAAAATTTGCATAGCTTTATTTCTACTTACTTTTTCGAGTACCTCTTCCATATAATCATTCCTTTCCGTAGGGGGATTAATAATCTCTACAATCTTTCATCTTGAAGACTGATTCCCCCTCAAACGCATATTTCCGCGAAATAGCATAGGGGGTATTCCGTCAGCCAAGATAAAAGGCTATTTTCTTATAATTCTATATAACCACATACAAATAACTTATAGAGAATAATGTACATTAATCTGGTCTTGTGTCAGATTGTTTTGATTTTTGTCTCTTTTTCTGTGCCAAATGAGCCTTTTCAGATGCTTTTCGTTCTCGATAGGCTTTCTGCTTTCGAGCATTTCTGACTTTCTGACATTCTTCAGAATCACAAAATTCCTGTCTGTTACTTTTCCTTATTATAAATTTGCCACAGTTACGGCAGCATATCATAATGCCTTCTGGTCTTGAATCATTATTGACTCTATTTTCAAGAGCAGGGTCTTCTGAAATCATTCTTGCGAGAGTGTACCACGCTATATCAAACACAGAATCAATATCAGCAGAAAATTCGTATCTTCCGGTAGTAGAATTAAGTTTTAACTTCATATTGAATTCCGGGATAAAGTCTGCAAGCGTTTTCCGAAGCTCATCATAATCATCATAGGGATTATTGTTAAAATCAAACGAATCTTCCGGCGGTTGTTTTACAGGATGTTCTTCTATGTACTGATTAGTACGCATCATGCTTTCCAACAGTTCCTGAGGAGTGGTTGGCTCGCCAATTACATCTTCCGGTACTTCGGGAACTGCGTGTTTGTATTTCTCAAAATAAGAATAGCTTTCAAAATATTTTCCTTCTTCATAGAGATTGTATGCTACATCGTCTTCGGCAAATAGAATTCCTTCAAGTGCAACATAGAATCGGACGGCATTATAAAGCTTTCCTAAATCACTCATAAATCTGTCAATCTCAAAGATGCCATCATGCTCGACCATTTCTGCGTCAATGGTATTGATATCAAAATTTTCTACAAGTTCTGAGTAGATAAAGTCAATACTGTAAGGGTGCATATTTTGAATACACCATCGGACTATAAGTTGTTCCTTAGGAATCTTGTTTTCAAAGCTGTCTATTACCTTTGCAAGATTACATAGGCTTACAAGGATTCCTCGCCCTGTCAGAGTATCATCATTAGGGAATATTGGCTCTTGTCCCTTCTTACATACGGGATAAGCACAATAATCTTTTCCGTCATAGCTGATATCATAACTTGCAAATCTGAATGGGTGGTATATGAGTTGTCCGATACCACCTATTTCTTTTGAACCCAATATGTCTGTTGTTTTATCTGCCTTAGACGGAATATAGTCTCCGTTCCAGTTAAATGGCATCTTCTCACCTCACAAACTTATCGTTAATTCGTAACCGTTAGCGTTACCGTCAGCTTTTAGACTTCGGTTACATTATATACTATAATACTCTTGAAAACAACAAAAATCTTTACAAAACAGTACAACAGATTTTTGAAATCGCACCTTGAGAACTTCATCCCGTTCCCACTTCGCAAGTCGATGTTAACTGCCGGGACTGGTAACCCGCCAAGAGCGGTTGTATCGAAACTGCATTGTGATGAGACGGACACCAAAATAACTAAGATTGGAGGAATCATAATGGAAAAGACAACCATGAGTGTGCAGGAATTATCTGCACAGATGGGAATCAGCCTGCCAAAGGCATATGAACTGGTAAAGGCACCAGGATTTCTAACAATACGAATCGGAGCAAGAATTCTGATTCCGATCGAAGCTTATAAAGAATGGCTTGTAAGAACGTCTATTAATCATTAAACAGGATTGCAGAAAAGGAGGAGGTGAACAGGATGGGAGATATGACAGTGGATGAATTAAAGGATAAAAAGCTGTGGTTTTTATGGTCAGCAAAATCCGGCAGGAATGGGAAAGTTACCAAAGTTCCATTCGCAGCAAACGGAGGAGCTACAGGAACAGATGATGCACATAAGGGTACAGGGGTATCTTTTGATGATGCAGAATCAGCCAGAAATCAGTTTCAGGCATCGGGGCTTGGCTTGAAGATTCCGAAAGGCTTCTTCTTATTAGATATAGACCATAAGGATATTTCAGATCCATTTGCACAGCTTATGTTATCTCGGTTTTCTTCCTATGCAGAAGTATCTCCAAGTGGCAAAGGGATTCATAGTATTGGTCAGTGTGATATTACAAAACTTCCGGTACATTTTGATGACAGAAGGAAGAGACTTGTGCTGGACAGTGAATATTATCAGAAACGTTCTGATATTGGATTGGAACTTTATATCGGTGATATTACAAACCGATATGGCACTTTTACAGGAAACACAATTAACAGTCTGCCGATAGCTGACTGTACACAGGCGGTTCTTACCACATTGGATAAGGAAATGAGGAAAAAGCCGAAAGCGAAGTATAGTGCAAAGCGTGATGGAGATAGGGCAGTATTTGATATTGTTTGTGATCTTCGTAAGCAGAAGAACGGAGACAAGTTCATCCGGCTTTATGATAAAGGTGATTTCAGTGAATATGGTTCCCAGTCTGAGGCGGATGCTGCTCTTTGTGTTTTGATAGCATTTAGGACAGGAGCAGACCCGGATGCGATTGATGAAGTGTTTCGCAGCTCTGCTTTATATCGAAGCAAATGGGAAAGGGACGATTACAGGGAAAACACAATCAATGCAGGAATTTCAGCCTGTAATGGTGTATTTCACATGTCAAAAATGGAACATCCTGATTTCATAAAGTTTAATGAACAGACAGGAGAACCATATGTGAGTGTACCGCTTCTTGCAAAATATGTAAGAGAACATCTGCAATATATTTTAGTCCGTGACAATGGTAAACAGGGACTTTTGAAATATGTATACGAAGGTGGATGTTACAGGCTTTATGCAGATAATATGCTGCTTGGAATCATAAAAAAGTATATTGCTGATTATGATGAGGAACTTGTGAAGATGAGTAAGGTCAATGAGGTGCTTTTGCATATTACCACAGACCTTACATATGTAAGTCAGGATGCATTGAATGCAGATGAGGATATCATCAATTTCCAGAATGGAATTTTGAAGATTACTGCAACTGATACAGAACTGATACCACATTCAGCAGATATACTTTCCACCATACAACTTCCTTGTGAATGGTCGGATGAGTATATTGATACACCTGTATTTGATTCTTATATGGACACGCTTACTAACGGAGATGAGATGGTAAAGCAGCTGTTGATGGAATTTATTGGTGTCTGTATTTCCAATGTGAAAGGCTGGCGGATGAAAAAAGCATTATTTCTTGTAGGGCAGGGAGATACAGGAAAGTCACAGCTTAAAAGTCTTGTGGAGCGTCTGCTTGGCAGGGGCAACTTTATAGGCATTGATCTGAAAGAAATTGAATCCCGGTTTGGAACAGGGGCAGTGTATGGAACAAGGCTTGCAGGAAGTTCGGATATGAGTTTTTTGTCTGTGGATGAACTGAAAACATTCAAGAAAATGACAGGCGGAGACAGCCTTTTTGCAGAATTTAAAGGACAGCAGGCATTTGAATTCTTCATAATACAGATGGAGCAGAAACAGCACTGGCAGTAGAAACCTTGACTTATGATGATGTGATTTCTTTATATTTTAGTGTTGATAAAGAATATAGAAGAAATGGTATCTGGCTTATGAATGATAAAACAGCACTTGTATTCAGAAAACTGAAGGATATCGATGGCAATTATTTGCGGAATCAGACAAATGATACAATTCTTGGAAAACAGGTTATTATTTCGGAATATATGCCGGATATTGAAACAGGTACTAAGCCGATTGCATTTGGTGACTTTTCTTATTACTGGATTGTGGGAAGAAAGCCTGTGACGGTAAGAACATTGTTGGAAAAATTTGTACTGTATGATCAGATTGGATATCTTGCATTTGAGTTCCTTGACGGAAAACTTGTAAGAAATGAAGCAATCAAGGTTATTCAGATGGCAGATGCAGGAAAATAATCATAGAATTGTTTGATTTTATTTCTATCATCTTGAATGGGATATATGCCCCTTGTATGGTATTTCGCTGTATTGGGGGGGGAATACCCCGTTTAAATTCGCAATTTTTGTGCGTGAAGGGGCGGCACCGTTGCCCGGCATAAAAGATGACAGAGATTAAGACCGCCCCTGGGGCAAGTATCACAGAATCAGAGTAAAAATAACAAAAAAGGAAAAATAGTACAAAGGAGTCAGCTGTGTGACCACCTTGTCGGAAGGAGAGATGCTATGAAGGCAGAAAGCAACGAAACGCTTCCTGTTAGTGAGAAGTATATGCTCACCATCAAGGAGGCAGCAGCTTATTTTAATATTGGTATAAAGAAACTGAGAAGAATTGCAGAGGATAATCTTGGAACGGTGGCGGTGTACTGTGGAAACAGATTCCTGATCATCCGCCCGAAGTTTGAAGAATTTATTAGTGGTTCTTCAGAAATATAGTTCCTTTTATCTGCCGAAAGTAGTTGCTATTACAGGGCATAAGAGCGAAGATAGGATGACCACGAAAACCCTTGAAAACAGCCACTTTTGGCAGAAAGGAAGTGCTTTATGGCAAGACCAGATTTA